>LUMH01000001.1_pt1 | contig 220856 bp, 186 predicted proteins | sample 730001 | NCBI WGS metagenome assembly LUMH01 (sample SAMN03860268, study PRJNA289734) | marine metagenome | biome: seawater column; feature: ocean; material: water; isolation source: Red Sea water column Station 34 - depth 25m | place: Saudi Arabia: Red Sea | collected 2011-10-15 | depth 25 m
AACAAGGTCGCTGAGACGATGATTAGAACGCCCAGTACTACGAATGGATCCGCAGCCTCCAATACCTCTACCGGTCCACCGAGCGTGATGGTGAGTTTGTTCCACATATCCCCTGAAGTTCCTCCTCCCGCTCCGTCTGCGTTTCCGTTAACCGAGTTTACATGCAGGATGAAATCCACGTTAGTGTCCGTAGCAGGCGCGGTCCAGGTCAGAGTCCAAGCCACCTGGTCGTTACCTGCTTCCGTGTGTCCAACCTCGTTCTCGTTATACAGTTGGGCAGTTGCGTCGTTAACCCCCAGAGATCCTTGACTAGCCCACAAGTGGAACCCGCCCTGGTTCACGTTCCCCTCCTGACTTGGGCCCCCCTGGAAGGATACGGTGATGTCGTAGGTTTCTGAGTAGTTGTAACTCTCAGGAAGGCCATCTATGGAGGCTACCACTGAATCTGATGGTACTGCACCGTGGCAGTTACACCCAGATTGCTGTACCCCAGAGATTCCAGCAGGGAGGGATTGGGCGGATGGAATCGCCAGCATCGCCGAAATGACCACCAAGGCGGCGATTGCACCTTTCGTTCTGCTTCTCATTGTGTTTCCACCTTAGTTGTGAGCGATCAGTTTGGCTGCCATGACCGAGTGAGCATCCCCGCAATATTCAGCACAGAGGACCATAGATTCCTCGGTCATCGTTTCTGATATGGGGAGCCAGAGAGTGGTTTGCTGACCAGGCAAAGTATCTTCCTTCGTTCCGAGATGTTGGAACCAAGGCGCGTGCGTCACGTCTATCGAGGTCATAGTTGCCAAGTACGTCTCGCCCTTCTTCAGACTTAGCACCGGAACGCTTCCGTAGACCTCCATGGTCTCGGTTCCAGTATCGCAGATGCTAGTACCCAGTTCTAAGCAGTCGAAGCTCCAGAACCACTGCTGACCGGTAATCTCAATCACATGATAGCAGTCTGAGGAGATTATTCCGGAACTGTCTATGGAGTTGTTCGAGGATTGGCCCTCCTCACACTCATATCCATGAATACCTCCATCTGCAGATGTCCACATTGCATCCAATGGACCCCACGAGTAGTAGGTCAGCCAGACAATCAGAAGGAATGGAAGTACGGTCCAAGCCACTTCCAGACGCATGTCATCGTTGTGCTTCGGGAAAACTCCGATCTTAATCTCGTCAACGTTTGGTAACTTTTCTCCATCTTTGGAGGTGAACCAGAAGGAGTGATGGTAAAGCCATCCGAAGGCGAATCCTCCTACTATTAGGGACCAGAAAATGTAGTGGTCCCACAGGCCTGCGAAGATTGGAGTCATCACTGACATGGTTGTTTCTGTATCTTCGGACGAAACACCTCTGATAAGGGTCGCGGGTAGGCCTTCTGCCTCGGACCTCATCATTTAGTCAAAACTACTAGAAGAGAAGGCAAGAAAACTGCCTCCAATCCCTTGCGAGTGTTTCGAGATGACTGGATTTCCCTCATTACCTGATTGGGGCGGAAAGAGGGACAACATTACAGGAAACTCAGATAGAATTGCTCGCTTCGAGAAGGCTGCAAAGGCACTAGCAAGTTGCATTATCAGGAATAGGGGGCATGGACAAGATGGAGGGGGAATTCCAGTGGTGGTCGAGGGAACAAGGGACGAACGTACTCTCAGGGCCCTTGGATTCACTGGCCCTATTGAGAAGGTGAATAGGGGATGGGACAGGCCGAGGCTCATCGCCTACCTTCATTCCGAATACTGCTCGAGACCAACTCCCGATAGATCTCCCTCCGTGATTCTACTGATGGACTGGGATCGGACAGGAGGCAGGATTCAGTCATCGATTAGGGAGCGACTCATGGCTATGGATTGCCCAGTAGACGAGGACCTGAGAAATGTACTATTGAGAACTATGAAACCTGAGGGCAGGACAGTCGAGTCACTTCTGGCTCATGCCCCATCTCTTAATCCACTAATTGAACGAATCCTGTTGGAGACCGATTGACCATCACTCCGGGATGGAGGGGGGCATCTCCTTCACGGAGTTCAGAACAAGGTGGGTGACAGAGCGCTCGATTCCCGACATACTAAGCACGTTCTTGATTAGGTCGTCCAAATCATCCCTGTCTTTTCCTCTGGCTAGGACCATGGAGTCGTGGTCCCCAGTCACGTCGTAGACCCCATACACCCTGTTGTCCTTCGCTATTTTCTCCTGGATCTCAATCAGTCGGCCCTTCTCGATCCTCAAACCTATTACGACGCTGAGCCCCCAACCAGCCTTGTCCGGGTCTAGCAGAACAGTGTATCCTCTGATAACCCCTAGGTGCTCCATCCTTCTAACTCGGTTGCTTACCGTGCCCAGGGCAACCCCTACCTCCTCTGCGATCTTCCTGAGGGAGGTCCTAGCGTCTGCCTCTAGGACCCTTAGTATCTTCTTGTCTACGTCGTCCATACCTTCACCGGGGCACCAAGTTCAGATTACACGGCTCATGAACATATTCTATCTCGATTCGCTCAGCAATGAACGTTTGACCAGAAATTATGACTTATTCTTCTTCTTTGGGCTCAAATGACAAATCTCTCACGCCTCTCATGACAGTTCTCTCAGACTGGCTCACCATGGGAGTGACTCTGTTGCCCACCCACACCGCCAGGCAGTAACCTCTCGACCCCACCAGTATGCGACTCCCTCGATCGGTATCCTGCAGTGAACTTATGTCCGTCCTTAGGGGCTCCTTACCTCGGAGAATGTCGTCAATTACATTTTCCTCCACATTAACGAATGGACCTGAGATCTCCTCCCTCAGTCTTCTGGCTGCTCTGGATACTGTTCGGTCCAATCTTCCTTTTCTCAGCCTAGCTGCAATCAGTCCTAGATGAATCACCTTGAGCGGCCTCCACCTGTCTCCGGGAATCAACTCTCTACCGCTCTTCCTGGTTCTTTGAGCACCCCAGATTTCTCTGATTTCGTCTGAGGACCAGAGCAGGCTCTTACCCCTCGACCACATATTCGTTGGGACGGAACCCCAGACTTCTCTGAGTTCTCTTTTCCGCTTCTCGTCAATAGGCTGAGGAAAAGCCTCTGGGTCATCGAATGTCTTCTGCGATGGAAAAGGGTCGATTGACCCGCTGACATCTTCTTCCATGATTCTTTCTAGAACGGCCAAAAAGAAACCTCCACCTCCAATCTCGTCGTTCCAGACTCTTAGGCAGTCATTCAATTGTGATGATACTGTCTTGTCTTTCGTTGGAAGTAGGTACTCTTCGGATTCAGATTCTGTATCTAACTCTCCTCTGTCGTTCAGCAATGGCCAATTTGCCATCCCTGGTTTGGAAGGTACTCCGGAGAGTGAATCCCCACAGGGAACCACTCTCACCTTACCACCTGCTACGACTCTAGCCACAACTGCTTCGTTCTCGATTGGATCCAGAGAGCAGGTAGAGTAGACGACTCTTCCACCAGGCTTGGTTAGTTCGATAGCTCTACTGAGTAGGTCGTATTGCAAAGAGTGAAGTGACCGGCCAGAGGATGGTCTCCATTTTCCCCAGACATCTGGGTTCTTCCTCGTGGTTCCGGAGCCAGTGCATGGAACATCTACTAGAACCCCATCGAACCCAGAACCTGGGACCTTGGGCATGTGTCTACCGTCATGCTGGACGACAAGCACTGTCCTAGATGCGTGTCTCTGAACGTTAGTTACCAGTGTGTTCACCCTTCCACTGATTACTTCGTTAGCGATAACGGCTCCTGAGTCCCCAAGGTGCTCGCATATCTGAGTTGTCTTCGAACCCGGGGATGCGCAAAGATCGAGGATGATTTGTCCTGGAGTAGGATCGAGAGCTAGGACAGGAAGCATTGAGACCGCCTCTTGGCGAGTGATTCTTCCAGTCTCATGGAGAGCAGCCATCAGGCTCTTTACCTCCTCTTCGGCAGAACCCCTATCGAAGGGCATCTCCCATGCACTACCGGGGCCTGAGAACCATGGGATTCTATTTGCACCGATACCCGAAAGCCAGGACTCCACCCAGTCCTTCTCTTCGCTCATTGGATTGACTCTGACAGTCTCTGGCAATCTATTGTAGGAACCTCGGAACCATCTCTCTGGCTTCTCCCTCCAGTGGGACACTGACTTGAGAAGAATGCTGTTCTCCGCCTCCCTTCTCCAGTCGGACTCCCTGCTTGCCATGATAATGCGCAATTATCATCATCCATCAAGTGCACGTTAGACCCTGGGATTTCTAACTGACTGGAATAATGGGACATTTGGCATTGACAATACTGACAACGGTTAAACCTCCTTTGATTCGCTGAGGCGTTACGGCATTTGCCGTAAGGGATGCACATGACACGATTCGGGTATAGAAGGAGGATCTCAAACGAGTCCTCAGAACCAACAAAGACAGATGAGATTGGAACCAAGATGAAGTTGGGAGACTTGGTCAAGAGAGCGAGGGATTTCGGTATGGCAACGGGACCATTGAAGCCCATAGAGGCACTGATGACAGTTGATCAGAAAGAATGGACTTGGCAGGTAGTTGACAGAGATGTCCTCAGTAAGCTGAGTCATAGATTGGTATTCCAGTCAGATGCCGGTCTGAGGAGGGAGATTCTGATGACCGAGGGACTGGAAACTGCAATGGGCGCAGCATCGATGATTGTGGAGCTTGACGGCGGTTGCGTCCTAATTGAGACTCTAGAACCATAGAATTAGACTCTAGTGGCCTTGAAATAGGGACTGTGGGTGCGGTGCTTCGATGGCTAAGGAGAAGAAGGGCAGCGGCATTCAGCAGGCTGCAGGACTTATTCGCTACTTCGACGAGGAGTCAGAGGATGCCATACAGATTTCCAAGGGCTCTGTTTACTTTGTCTGCGTGGTGTTCAGCATCATAGTCTACCTAGCTAATGAGCCTACTCCAGATAACAATGTCTGGAAGTGGATGTGGGAAACTCTGGGATTCTAGTTCTACAGGAGTTCCCTCTCCATCACACCCAGTTCCGAATTCGGATCTGCTCTCACTATGGCGCTCGAAGCCCTGCTCAGTGCCCTTTCCACTGCCGGGGCGTTTTTGTCTGCAAGCGCCTCCCTGGCCCTGTCTAGATCATAATCTGCAGAGTCTAGTATCTCATCTCCTGACTCGTCAATCCCTCTCATTCTATGAATCGAGTCCTGTAGTCTGGAGATATCGTCGCTCATGCTCTCCCTCGCTACGGAGATTAGACCCTCCCAGCTTGAGGTGTGCTCCGACATCGTTCCGGATGTCGCTCTCTCGAACGCTCTGACTCGGATTGGTTCCCACGGGTTACGTCCTAGAGATGCAACGATGTCCATTGCGCATCTGGCTCTGGTCTGGAGGGGTCCATCTATGACTATCTCATTCATGAAGCATTTGGCAAACAGTCCGAACCCCCAGTAGTGCCGACTTGAGACAAACATCCTGACCTCTTCAGTCTCGCATTCTAACTCCCACCTCTGCTCATCGACCCTTGGCATCTCTGTGAACTTCGGGGGACCGTGCGTCCCTAGGGATCTCAGAGCTGCCTTGGCCACATCTCCCAGATACACCTTACCGAATGAGCCCCTGGTTCCGAACTGATGCATCATACCTCCCTCGTCGAAAGCCATTCTTGGATCGGAGTCACTCACCTGTGCGAATAGTACTGAACGTTGCGGATGGACCCCCACTGGTCCGCTATCACTGGCCGCTACCTCTCCCATATCCATCAGAAATAGCAGGGGCGATTCAAATTTGCGTGTACGGCAATCGCTAAGTTCCTCCCATTTCAGTAACGGCACTATGCCACGCAGGAAGTATGGGAAGCTACAGAAGGTGGTCGAGAGGCCTCCTCCGGACAATTGTAGCAGGTGTAGGGCAGGGAAGCATTGTCCGATAGAAGGACACCCAGGGTATCAGGAAGGGGCCAGTAGGCAGTGGAAGGGGCCAGGAGCAGTCTCAAAGCGCAGTAACAAGAAGAACCCTGCAAGAAGGTGAGATTCAAGACTCACATCCCAACCCCGAATCGATGACCAATTCTTCTGTGCCTGACTATTCCGGTCAGAACCTAGGGAGAATAAGATGTGTCGTGGATGTTGGGGAGAACTCAATCGAAATCGACCCCTACGTTGCCGACTTCTTCTTCGAACCAATCTTCCTATCTGGTAGGTTTCCAGACTTGACCTGCACTGCCCAGGTATTGGGGCTCGATGGGGGCGAGGAACCTCTGGTGAATGTGGAGATAGTGTCTAAGAGAAGAGGTCAGAGGTACGATGCTCTGAGGATTACTAGCGAAGAGATTTTCTCGAAACCGAACAAGTTCTCTATTATTTTCGGATTTGATAGTGAGAGACTGAAGGCTCCACTACAGTTGGAAGCAGAAGTAGAGGTTAGAAACGCAGGAACTCCAATAATTGCTAGAATCCACTCCGGGATGTCGGAGTCGTTCGAGGGAAATGTCAGCTCAAATCTCTCTGACGTAAGCTCTACTGTCCGAAAGGAGAGATCGATGACCTTCTGGGACTGGCCACTCAGCGACGCTAGGCTCGAGGTCAGGGCAGACCAGAGCTGGATCAGTGAGTTTGGGGAAATAGACGTGCTGTACAGTGGAGGGGATGGAGGGGTCGGAGGCTCTGTGAAGCTCACAGATGAATTCCAAGAGATTGACTTCAGTGCTGTGAGGCCTCTGATGCTTCCCAAGGACGGCTTCCCAAGAGCCCCATATCACACATGTGCATCCATCATCATCAGAATGGGAAGAGATGGGACTGAGATACCAGTCGTTAGCCATCTTGTAGACAGCAGACCGTCTAGAAGGGGCTCTTACGGAAAGATATCAGATTTGGATGATCGCGATGGTTGGCCGTATTTCCTCTGGAGGGGAATGCACTTCAAAGAGCAACCAAAGGAAGAGAAATTTCTAATCAAGAAGGGAAGGCTATGGGAGGGCTTCACGTATCTGGATTCGGAGATCTCTGACACCATAAAGAGGGTCCAGCATGATCGCTACACCAGCGTCGTGCCCACCAGGGCCTGGTTCTCGTACAAGGAAGAGGAGTTCATTGTGAACTGGTTCCATTTGGATGAGTATGGTTGGAAGGTTAACTTCTCTGACTAGAGCTCGGTTGGAATTCTTCCCGTCTCCTCAACTTCCTTATTTTGATTCTCTCCCTCTCCATTTGCATCTGACTCTAGTCCAGCTAACGGCGGACTCCTCTGGGCCCTGTGGTATATCTCTCTCAGTGTCTGATCCCCTATCTCCAGGTAAACCCTGGTTGTTGCAATACTCGAATGCCCGAGAAGCCTCTGGATAGTAACAAGGTCCGCACCCCTCTCAAGTAGACCGGTAGCGAAAGTATGCCTCAGGGTATGTGGACTAAGTCTGCTCTTCGGGATGTCTGAGGCGTCTGCAAGTCTGTCCATCATCTTCTGTATAGACCGGGGGTTGATCCTACGTCCCCTGCTTGACACGAACATTGCCCTTAGCCCCACGTCTTGGCTTTCCCTAATCCTACTCTCCCGTATTGGCTCCCATGATTCCAGGACATCAACCGAGTTTTTCGTGAATAGGACGGTTCGGTCCTTCTCCCCCTTTCCTCCTATCACCAACGCGGATAGGTCTTCCTTGTCTATGTCGTCGATATCTAGAGCGCAAAGCTCTGACACTCTTAGTCCGGTATCTAGCATTAGAGTCGATACTGGCATCGCCAAAGGGTCCTCGGACTCGCTGACCGCAATTCTGAGCCTTTCCAACTCTCTCCTGCCTAGAGTCTTCGGAAGCGATCTACTCCTTGATGGCCTTTGTATCCAGTCCGGAACGATGTGACCGAGCCATTTCAGTAGGTGAGTTAGGGCTGCTATCTTGGCATTAATCGTAGTTGGCTTGAGATCCCCGAGTCCATTCATCCAAGCATCCATTCTGCCATTGTTAGGGTCAGCAAAGAGGTGGAAATCTCTTACTGACATTCTGGCAGACTCATCCCAAACTAGGGTCCCATCTCCTGGAAGAGATGTGGTTGAAAACGTCCTAGCAGCTACGTCGTATGCTCTGATGGTGTGCGAGCTCTTCTTCTCCGAGCGTAGCTGCTGTAACCAGCATTCGTGCCACTGCAATTGCGATATCCTGTGTAATCTAGAAGGTAGCGAGTCGGAAAGCCCGACATCTTCGGAATGGAACCTTTGGCCCAATCTACCTACCGAATCGAATAGCGCCTCTTTGCTTCCCCCTTCTTTGTTCAACCCTTCTCGCCTCCAGCCGCGAACGGCATGTGCATCCCTGTCCCGTAGGACGTCGGCAAGGAGACGTATTGTGACTTGAATGCTTCTCTGCGCTATCGCACCTTGGGACGCATTGGGATAGTAGCCAAAAATAGCCGAGTGGATCACAGAGCGTGCTCAGACTCGTTTTCACTGGAACTGACAGAGAACGAACGCTCCTCGGAGATGGTAGAGTTACTGGAATAGAGGTCGTTTAGGTGCTCTGCTACCTTGCCTGCTACATTTACCTTGGTCGCACCCTCTATCCCCTCTAGTCCCGGGCTGGAGTTAACTTCCAGCACCAATGGGCCTCTGTCGGACTCGAGCATATCGACTCCCGCCACCTCGAGTCCTAGGGTTTCTGCAGAGAGGATAGCAATCCTCCTCTGCTCTTCCGTCAAATCTACTCCTGTAACAGACCCGCCTAGGTGGAAGTTGGAGCGGAACTCGCTCCCATGTGCTTTGCGCCGCATCGATGCGACAACCTCCCCGCCAACAACCAGTGCCCGAACATCGCTACCATGGGACTCCTTGACGTATTCTTGCACTAGGGGCCTCATACCTCTCTCGAGCATCTGGAATACTAGTTGCCTGGCCTGCTGAGAGGAGTTTACCAGAAATACTCCAGAGCCATGAGTCCCCTCTGTCGACTTAACGACGCATGGTGAACCCCCCACCCTTCTTACTGCGCGATCTGTGTCCTCCCATGCACCAACATGTGCTGTGATCGGAACTGGGACGCGAGCCTCGGCCATCATCTGGCAAGCAACCAGCTTGTCTCTGCTTCTCAGAATGCCCTGACTTGAGTTCAGCACTATCACACCGGTTTGCTCGAACTGCCTGACTATCGCTACTCCTCTCCGAGTGATTGAATATCCAATCCTAGGTAGAACGGCCTCGCACTCTACGGGCCATCCCTTGTGGAAGACCCTCCCCCCATCATCATCCACAACGATGGTTAGCGCGAGAGGATCGATGATGTCTACCATCCATCCTTCCCTCTCGGCCTCAGTTGCCAGCCTTCTGGTGCTGTAAAGCTCGGGGCCCCTGGAGAGTAGTACTAGCCTTGGCTCCATGTCCTGCGCCGCCCAAGAGACCGCCTTCAACCCTTTCCTCCGGGAACTCGTGACTCTATTGTGAGTATGCATTGTGAGACTCACGAAGTCGGAGAGATTGAAAGCCTCAGGGTGGGACTGGCTAACAGAGCATGTCCGAAGACGATTCGATTGACAGAGAGTCCCTTACCTCGAACACGGTTGCGAAGCTTAGGGAAATCTGCAAGAAGCGGGGACTCCTTGTCTCAGGGAAGAAATCGGAGTTAGTAGATAGAATTCTTGAGGATGCAGGAGTTGTTGAGGAGCCTGTTGACACATCTGAAGAAGATGATTGGGACGAAGGCGATGCTCTCGTCATGGATGACGAACCCGATGTTACAAGAGAAAAGGTAGAAGAGGTCATTTCTAAAATTGAGAATGTCGTAGAGGCCGAGGTAGTCGAGGCAGAGGTATTGCCAGCAGAATCTAATGAGATCCAAGAGGACGAAGCTCCGTTAGTAGTCGCCGAGGACGATCAACCTTCATTGGTCATCTCGATGCCTACAATTTCTTCATTGGGAGACAGATGGAAGGCTCTAGCAGCGGTGATAGTTGTGGTCATACTGGTCGGGGCTGCAACTACGGTTTTCCTTCAACGCAGCTCTGGTTTCGAAGTAGCTAAGCTGAGGTATGGGGATAGGATGGAGTTTCAGGTAATTGACTCCAGCATAAGCATAGATGGAGAGGAGATGCTCTCTGTTGTGAGGGACTCTACTGGCGGTATTCTGGAACCAGCCTGTGGAGAGGTATCGATGGATTTGGATGGAACTGGATCAGTCTCAGTAACTGAAGGACCCAATTCGGGAGCCGTAGAAACTACTGATAGCCTAGGAAGAACAGGCTTCTTGGCGGCCGAGAAGGGAATAAGCCTCGACTTGGACGTTGACTTCGAGGGAAGGACATGGAGGGACGACTCTAACACAGACTGTGGGAACATCCGATGGGTAATGTCTGGAAACGACCTGAGTATGGACTCAACCAGCTGGGTGGAGTTGGAGAAGACTGAGGTAAAGAGGACTGACACCTCCATCTCGTTCAGTGATGTGGACTCGGTAACAACGAATGCCAGGACCGTAACTTACGACTCGGAGGGACTAGGTGGATTAGGCGCACTCTTGCCTACCCTTTCTTTCCCACTGACTCCCATCGAGCTACACGACTTTTTTGGAGAAGCTGTGATCAAGGAGGGAGCTAGATCCTCCGATCCGGATCTAGGTTGGAATTCCGATTGGAAATGGGAGGTGAAGAAGGAGTTCAGAGACGATACCCATGGTCTGGTATACCCGGTTTATCTCGACCACGAGGAAATAGGGAGGTGTTATGGCCATGCTACAATTCTACTACACTTGCAGGATGGGAGCCCTTGGCCCGTTAGGCAGGTTGCGGACATAAGACTGGATAAGAACCTCCAGACAAATGACTGTGACTTCCTAGTTAGCACTCTTTCGGATGAACTCCTGCCGGAAGGAACTCTCAGTATCAGCATGACCTACTCGAGTATTTCTTTCTCCACTGGTAGCAGTGAAGTCGATTGGGAGAGGAACTACCTCGGGAGTCCCAATGATGGAGAGGACAGGCCTGGTACCTCAACTAAGAGGAACTGGGTAGACTCCATGTGGGACGATACAGAAATCAGACAGTTCGATATGGAAGAGGCAGTATCTTGTCTCAAATCGAGGTATCCGGACTCGCAGGCGACCCTGGCGCTAGAATCCGGAGGATACATCTGGAGAGCCTCCTGGTCCAGGCCTACTTCAGAACCCCAGTGGAACATGTCCTGGGTTGACGAGGATGACGACTCCGGTTGGCTGGTACTTCAGAGATCATCTGAAGGCTGCGAGATTCTATCAACGGGATCAAATGATAGGGGTGAAGTTACTTGGAATAGAGACTCTATACCCAGTACTCAGACCCTCTCTTTGCTGGAATCGAGGATTCTAGACTCTGAGAGATATCCCGACCTGTCTCCATATGTACAGTCCGGAGAATCCTGGAATCTTCAAGCACAGGTTGGTTACAGACTATCTGTCACAGAGGATAGTGAGATTCTGAGCCTCCTACCTGGCGACTTGGGAGATGGAAAGGTAACCATGACCGCAGTTAGGGAATGGGAAGAAGAAGGACGAGAAAAGTCAGTTGATTTGGCCATGGACTCTGAGACCGGAGAGATGGTCATATGGTGGCTCATCGACAGTCCTAGCGAGTGATAAAAAACACCATTACAGGCCTATTGGCAAGCGTCATATTCAACACATCATTGACTACCGTTGCCCTAGATGGGTTCGAAGGATAGTGACCAAAGTCTTCCTGAAGTCGGGGAGGCTCCCCTGATCATCGATGTCGAATTCTTGGAGGAAGAGGACGAAACGCTCGCCCAATCCCTTGATTCAATTGAGGAGGTCAGTTTTTCGAGGCCAAGAAGCGCGATGGAACTCCCCCCATCCCTACCTACTCCACAAGGGAGGGCCAGAGTAGTGACCGTGATCAATCAGAAGGGAGGGGTGGGTAAAACCACCACGGTAATCAATATCGCAGCTCAGATTGCTCTTAGGGGGTTCAGAGTCCTGGTCATTGATTCCGACTCACAGGGGAACTGCGCTACAGGTCTTGGTGTGGACAAGAGCAAGGTCAAGAACACCACGAGAGACCTGATCCTCAGTCCCGAGACGGCAGTCGACTCCAGGCATGCAACTGCAGTTGAGAACCTACACATCATCGTCGGGGACAGGAGTCTTATCGGACTGGAGCAGGAGATGATGAGACAGCTTGGAAGAGAGAAGAGAATGAAGGAGGCACTTCAACCACTACTGGCTCACTATGATCTAGTGCTAATCGACACGCCCCCTTCACTGGGCCTAGTGACAATCAACGCATTGGTGGCCTCGGATGGTGTTCTAGTACCCGTACAGACAGAATACTTCGCTCTGGAGGGACTAGCCTTGCTGTCCGGGACCATCAGAGAAGTAAGGAGCCTCCTCAATGAGAGGTTGGGAGTGGATGGGGTGCTATTGACCATGCACTCCCAGACACTTCTGAACAAGCAGGTTGCAGGAGAGGTCTTGGAAAACTTCCCGGACTTAGTCGTCAGACCAGCGATTAGGAGGAACGTCAGGCTTGCCGAGGCACCAAGTCATGGAATCCCTATCCATCTACACGATCCTTCCAGCCCCGGTGGCAAGGATTACCAGGACATAGCAACCGAACTTCAACACCGATGGAGTCTGTGATTAATGGCAAAAGGTGGTCTGGGCAGAGGACTGGATGAGATATATTCCAAAACAGAAGGGCCCGATCTATCTTCTTTCGTAACCGAGGAAAAGATGCCAGATTCTCCTAGGGCCGCAGTCATCTGGATGATATTCGGAAGCTTCTGCTTCGGGACCATGAATGCACTGGTCAAATGGACCAGCGATTACACTGATGTTTGGATGATTATCATGGTCAGGTCAGCAGTTATCGCACTCGCTGTTGCAGCATTCGCTGCCTCTAGGGGCATTAGTCTGAAGGTAAACGATCACAGAACCATGTTGCTAAGGTGCATAGTAGGGCTAATTGCCATGATTCTGTACTTCACCGCACTTGGAAGGATTCCAATTGGTCAAGCCGTGACTCTCCAGTACACTGGTCCCCTATTCGTTACCCTCCTTTCTGGGAGGATACTGGCTGAGAGGGTTTCCGCATCGGTGGCGAGTCTGGTATTGACTGCATTCGCTGGAATCGTTCTAATTGTCTCTCCAGAGGTAGGCACTGTAGACCCAAACGCACTGCTTGCTCTCGGCTCTGGATTCTTCGCAGCATTGGCGTACATGTACGTCAGGGAACTAAGAAAGACAGACTCTCCGGCTACCGTCATATTCTGGTTTGCAGCCTTCTCAGTCGTTGGAAGCATCGTCCAGTCTGTACCACATATTTCCGAGCTTGATTCAAACACGATTGCAGCCCTGATCGGCATCGGCATCGGTGCTGGAGGGGGGCAGGTAGGTATCACAATGGCCTACCACAAGGCAAATGCTGCCTGGGTTAGTGCTTTTTCCTACCTCACAGTACTGGTTGCAACTTTCTACGGCTTCTCTCTATTCGGCGAAACTCTCTCTCTTGCGGATTGGCTGGGAGGAGCATTGGTCGTAGGATCTGGAATCGCACTTGTTTTCGTTTTCCCTCCGCGTGAGAATAGTGAGTTGAGTAAAACTTCCTAACGACGGCGTTATCTTGTTCCCCATCCACTGTTTCTAATTGTCAAAATAGCCCAAGGTAGCAAAATCAGAGTGAAGAAAATCCATACTGGAAGCATTGGCATTAGGGAAAAAAATCCGACTTTACCTGCAGGAGGCAATTGAAACGCCCAATAAAATGTCTGATGCATGAAAATGATAAGCGCTAACCCGGCGATATATATGAGGGGGTTGAAATCTTGAAAAACAGGTCCAATTATAAGAAAATAAGAGACAACAAAAGGAGAAAGTATGGTTAGACCAAGGACTAGATGAAACATCAGAGATGCCGGCAAAGGTCTTCTCCACATGTGTTTGAGACCTGATATCGATTCCATCAAGAAAGACCTTCTCCATCTTAGTTGCTGCTTGATGTAGATTCTCAGATTCTGCGGTACAATTGTTCTAGCCTTTGCTTCGGGGACGTAAATTGTGTCATAACCATCCCTGAGAAGTAAATTGGTCAAACCTCGATCATCTCCAAAGGTGCGATTCTTACCGAGAAAAATTTGCGTGTTCCATTCATCAATGAGAGGTCTTATGCATTCGGTCCGATATAGACTGAATGCTCCACTACAGCAAATCACACTCCTAAAGTAACCCTCTAGGGACTTGAAAGTCTTGAATGCGATGAAATACTGTTGAGACTGCATTCTAGTTAGCCAAGTGTCCTCTGTATTCGCTACGTCTGTGTGCCCACAAACTCCTGCGACATTCGGCGACAAGAAACCCCTCAATCCTTGTTTTAGCGCCTGACTTTCTAGGCCTGAATCACTGTCGACCAATACTGTAATCTCAGAGAGGTTGTCTCTCATTGCCTCGGTAATTGCGGCCCTTTTTCCCAGATTTTCCTCTAGGTGTATCGCTTGGAAATCAAACTCTTGTGAAATTTTATTCAACCATTCACCTGTGTCATCATCACTTCCATCGTTGACCATGATCACACTAATTTTCTCCCGAGGATAATCAATTTCATTGAGAGATTTCGCTGTTTCGTATATCGCCTCAGACTCATTCTTTGCAGGCACAATTATACATACAGTTGGCTCATACTCACCGTAATCGAATAAATCTGGATTGTAAATTGAATAGAAGATGTATCGAAGTATTATCGTTACAGCAACTGCCCAAACATACGTTATGAACAGTGGGTGGGCGTCGAATGCGACCATTGTTCTAACATAAACCATCAGCAAGGACGTTCCGGCAAATAACATCCAGAAAGCCAATCTCTTACCGTCGAGAGTTCTAGGAATGGGTTGGCTGTAATTCAAAGTCATGAGGATTCCACCATGGCGAACCGCCATGCCCAACAATCTCAATATTGTTACAAATGACACCCTAATTGGTATTGATTAAAGAACAGCAACCGTTGTCCCCATAATGAAAGATCGTACCACTTTCCGGCCTATTCGTGATTTAAATGAGGGGTAATTTGGATTCTGTCCCAGGAAGAACTCTCGTCACTGGTGGTTCAGGATTCATCGGCTCGATGATAATCAAAGCATCTACCTCAAACATAAGGGCGCTGGTTCACAAAGAAGCCGTCGAGGGCAACAAAATTGACAGAGTATACGGCGATTTTCTTTCCAGTGAAAACCAACTTGAAAAATGGATAGATGGAGTTAATTCGATTATTCATACTGCCAGGCCATCCTCCGGAAATACCGCAGGAAGGTACCGGATAGCAAGAAGAACTAGGAAAGCAAATCTTTCAATGGTTTCCGTCGTCAAAGAGTCTAACATTCCTTCTACCATACTAATGCATGGATCCCTGTCATATGGACATAGGGGAGAGGATCTCGTGCATACTGATTCAATTCTGAATCCCGTAGGCTATGCTGAGGCTTACTCAATCGGAGAAAGGCCTTGGGTGGACTACCTACATTCTGGAGGTGGAGTGAAGGTTGTCAGGGCACCTTGGGTAATGGGGCCCGGGTCTTGGTTCGAAATGATATACTGCGATGAAATAATTCCCGTGTTTGGAGATGGTAGGCAGTGGATGTCACTGGTCTCTGTTGAATCTCTGGCCGATTTCACATGGTCGATTCTGAGTGATGAACCCGGAGTGTATCATCCCCCCCTCCTGTACAGGTGCCGTCAATCGGATTTCGCCAAAATAGTCAGTGAAATTAGAGGGGTTGGCACATCGGTTGTAAGCCGTTCTGGTTTAACAAGAAAATTTGGGAAGATGGCTGCTGACTCGATATGCTCTAGCATAAGGTTGGATGATGGTAATGGAATGTCCAGCGAATCGGACTCTTCGCTGGAGAAACTCGTGAACTACTTGGCATCCATGTTGGGGTTCTCGAACACATAGAGGCTGTATTCTCCAAAGTTCCAGAATGGAGTCCACTGCAAAAAATAGTCAATCCGACGCAAGAGTCGACTTCTGATAGACCCTTTCGGAGCCCAGTGCTTCCTGTACCAGGCTGGGTGTAAGATGCAGTACCCTCTTTGCTCTGCGAGATCTAGATACGGCTGGAAGCTTCTCCTGATCTCGCGGGCGGAATAACAGCGTGAAGGCAGGCTTCTTGTCGGGCTGTAACCTGTCCAAATTTCACCCAGACGTGCTAATGATTTTCGAGGCCTCAGAAGCAGAGCATTCCATAGAATATCGAAAAGGTACCACCGGTTTACGAAGGTCAGAATAGCTACGCCACCGGGTTCTAGAACCTGCGAAATACCCGCAGCCACCTTATTCAAATCCTTGGAGGTGTTGAGAGCGCCGAAGTAGACAAAAACAGTATCTACGCCTCTTTCCCCGATTACACTCACAATGTCCTCAGCAGATCCGATGTGGGGGATTAACTTCGAATCATTCCTCTTCAGCGCCTTACCTTTGACAATTTCATGGAACTCGGGTGAAATATCGACACCATGAACTATCTCAGTTTCCTCTCTATCCGCGAACCAAGTCATATCCAGGCCTGGACCATATCCTATTTCGAGCAACTTTCTAGGTTTGAAAGAAAGCGTAATTTCCCTGAAATCATCCCTTAACCACATTAGCACATGATTCTCTTCCGCTCTTTGTTCGAAGGTGCTCGCCTCCTCATTGTAATAATCAGCAACAACCTCATCGTAGTCCTCTCTCATGCGTTGACACCTCCATAGCTATCTCTACTATTCTCGCTTCAATCCTAGACCTATGTTCGTTTTCATGGCCAATGCAACGTAGTTTATCGTAGACAGACTCGAGAGAAGAAGACTCCTTTTTGCATTCGGATATTCTGCGTCTGGCCTCCCATTTCTCAGCAAGAATTCCAACCATCGGCAAGCGCATAGCACCCCACCATGACGGAAACTTGCCAATAGCCTCAGTGAGTTCGATTGAAGGAGAGAGGTTAGCATTTGGTAGATGCCCTAGAAACCATGGATTTTGAGAAATCATCTCTTCAAAAATTTCCCTCCCTTTCACCGGCCTCATCATCGCGAGTTCCCTGGCTGCATAGACAGAAGGTCGCAGCTTCAGATTTCTCCGGTCCAGCACCATATTTGGGCAAATCCTAGTTTTCACCCTCGCATTGTGCTCGAGATACACCGCAAGCGCCCTCACTCTCCATACGTAATCAGCCTTCGTCACAATAAGGAGGTCCAGGTCAGCTCCTTCGACGCTTGAACCAGATGCTAGGGACCCAGTTATCGCGACTCCCAAAATAGAGCTCGTTTCACACAACTTTGAAACAACAGGCAAACCTTCTTTGAGATGGCGATCAGCATTAGTTGTTCTTTTCTTGTAGTCTACACTGGGGTATTCTTTTCCTGTGAGGTACCATCTTCCCGCCCTTTGCTCGAACTCGTCGATACCACCCAGCACCGCAGATACTTCTTCGATTGTGCTCTTCTTAGTGAGATACCTCAAAACCTCACTGGATTTCAATCCTTGATCGAAGACTGCTGCCCACGACAGTACATCGATAATTTCAGTCTTCATCGAGAAGTCCCACCTTTACCAGATATCTTGTACCTTCGGGGACGAGAAACTCCTGCATGCAACTCTTTCCATCGCAGATCAGTGAGGCATTCCCCCCCTTCCCGAAGATCATATCCATGGCCTCTTTTCCGTTGCTCGATTGGTCCTTTAGATCAATAATCTCTATGATACTCCAATCATCAGGTGCCGAGACATTCACGCCCCCGGAAGCAAGGAAGACGTCCCCCTCGTGTCCACTGCTCCAGTCAACATGTAGCATCGATGCAGCTCGGTGATAATTGCCCCTGGTGTTATTTGTCGACCAGAGAGAAGCATAAACAACTTCTCTGGATGAACTGGCGATTGGGTCAATTGGCGCTCCAAGAATGTACAAAGGCTCAGACTCCCACTCAAACCTAGATGCCACCCCTCCTATGATTACATGGGTTGCATCGACGACTTCTATTGAATCGTGAATAGGATCATCAGAAGGACCGAAACGATATGTCGGGACCCCATATCTAACGCCCAGAGTTATGTCAAAACCGGCTAGAACAATGGCATCAGATGGCAGATGATTTCCAATCTCGACAAATTCATCCAAATAGCGCTCTCTGTATTGAATTACACTAAGACCATTCTCCCTGTTTTCGAGGGAATCCACTGCAACTGATGTGACATGATGGGACAGCAATAGCATCACCAGGAAAGAACCAGCGATTTCAGTATTGATTGTCGCTTTGTCGGCTAAGGACTCAAGATTCTGAAAAGCCCAATTGCAAGTTAGGCAAATCAAAACAGAAAGCCAAGGCAAATGATATCTCGGATATCCGAAATCAAGTACAACCGTAAAAATGACCATACTAGGAAGCGCTATTGATGCCATTACCGGAAATCTTCGGAGCGTATCCTGCCTAATCCAGAGCCAGCTTGCAGTGAGGAAGCACACCATCAGTGTGAAGCCGACTTCGGCCGATATGTCGTTGATCGCCATCGCTAGGCCGTAGTTTCCGACTTCATCAGTCATGCTATTCACAACTCCCAATGCCTGGGGCTCAAAACTGGCGAAAGGACTCCCGTGGTCAATCATATCAGAAACCAAAAAAGGCAATTGAAACAAAATCCATGAACCCAAGAAAACAGGAATCGCATTCCTGTGCCGATGCATTGCCCAGATGCAAATTGGGAGCGAAATTCCTAGGTATAGGTATGGATATTTTACTGCGCCCACTAAAGATGCAACTATGCCCAGTCCGATATAGTCAGCTCTGTTCAGAACGTCATCGTTCAACACATCCAGTGCGATTCTGAAGGCCATCACCAATCCTCCTGTGGCCAAAGCCTCTAGGTACGCTGTTCGCCCGAATAATAGCATGGTTGGAAGGGCCAGAACCACCGCGGCCGCAGTCACGCCCCCAAGGGCCCCATTGCCTCTTTCCGCCAGGGCTTGAATTTGCCAGCCGCACGCGACAAGACATGCAATCGGCACGAAATTAACCTCGTACCTACTTCCTGTCAACCCAATCTCAATCGCGAGCAATCCAGACATTATTTTGGGTCGGAACGAGAAATCCATATCTTGGTGGAATGGCTCCCAACTCCATCTACCTAGGTATCTGTTTGCAGTTTGCAGGTGGTCGGCCTGATCCCACTGCATTGGACTCGACCAAAGCGGATCAATCCAACCCAAAATCACCGCAAAAGCCGGCACGAATAACCATCTCAAGTCTCTCTTCGAAAAAAACGAATCCTTGAGAATGATTGTGACCAGTATGAGAATTAGCCCCATCGACGCGATAATGGGGGGCCAGACATCCCATCCTAGCTCTCCAAAAGATGCCACCAACCAACCGGAGAGTAGAACTACTGCTAACCAGCTCTTCGCTAGCCTTTCACCCGCCGTGCCACTAATGCCTAAGGTTCGCATTACCGTGACTAGTTGATACCAAACACGCCTCTGCATGTATTCACGTGGGCACTGTGGCAATTATCACTGTAATCGAGAGTCTAGACTGCGTGTTACTCTAGGAAGGAGGAAAATTCCGGGAGACTCTTTCTTGTCAAATCGGGGACCTTTGCAGCTTCGGAAGGATAGCCCACTGGCATCAGTAACATCGCATGCTCATGGTCTGGCCTATCGAGAATATCGCGAAGAAATCCCATCGGGGATGGAGTGTGAGGAAGCGTCGCAAGCCCCATGTTGTGAATCGATGAGATGAACAGGCCAGCAGCAATACCACATGACTCTTGGGAGTAGTATGTGGGAGCCATCCCCTCCTTTCTTTCTCTCTTAGCTTGCCTGAAAAGAACAACAACCCAAGGCGCATTGGTGATGTGGCTCTTCACGTGGTCTGTTCCCAGGGGGGCTAGCACCTCCTCCCACTCTTCAGGAAGTGAGCCCCTGAAGGAGCGGTACCGGCAGTCCTGATTGCTAACTCTATCAACTCACGGGGGACTTTCTTTTTCGAAAAGTGACGGGTGGTTCTCCTTGAACTCATTTGGCTGTAGAAAGACTTCGCTCTTCGAAGCATCTCCTCACGCTCTATCTCGGAGAATTCAAGGGGGACAAAACCTCCACTCTCGCCGGCACTCATGTATTCCCTAAGTCGCGTCTTACCATCAAGGCTGCCATGGTGATAGATGCCATTACTAACGTAATCGTAAACCCTGGAAGCGAGCTATCCTCGTCTTGGCAGTATGTCTCGGACCCTCCCCAAGTGCCATTGTCGAACCAGCAGTCTGACCAGACCCTCCAACCGAAGCCAACATCTGGTATATTGGACTCTGAACCGTTCTCCGTCTCAATGATGAATTTCCAGTTGATGTAAGAGTAACCGGGCTCGGTATCGAGCTTGCCAACGAATTCACCATCATCTCCTCTATCCATATGTGTCTCTTGGGGAGGGTAACAGATTCCAGAGTTGATGCAAACCTGGGTAATCCACCTGATGTTTGAGATATTTGAATCATCATCCATAAGCAAAATCACACTGTAATCAGCAGAATCAGAAGTACCGTTACTCGTTCGCATTACCTCATCGTAGTGCAACGTCTCGATACTCGTACCCTCTAGAGAAATCGACTCGTTTACGCCCCCTTGGGACGCGCTGACCGGTAAGGACACCAAACAGACCAGTAGAAGCGCCCGCAACCTTCGCATGGATTGCCGTGTGTCTCATTGCAAATGAATGCTGACCACTCAGACTTCAAGATTCCAGAGGTCATCTCCAACCCAGTGTACAGTAGATATGGCCTTCCCCTTGGTCATCGACATCATCTCCTCTCCATCTACGATTGCAGTTCCAGTTGCAATGGGCTCTCCTGTCTCTTGATCCCTTATCCAAACGAAGTCTCCCTCTCCTAGAGAGGGGTCGGCTATGTGGATCCCCGCTCCCATGCAGTCTGCTCCATTCCTGAGGAATGGAATTGCTCCCTCGTCTACTGCAACCCAAGACCTCTCGACATTCCATGCAGCGATCCCCTTCAGAGTGGGGTACCAACCCATCTTACCGCATACCTCAATTCGCATAGCTAGAGGAATCCTGTCAACCAGTATCAGGTCTGTCTCCTGATAGTGGGCCTGTTCTAGGAATCCCGAAAGGTCCACTTCTTCTCCCAGCCAATCGCCAATCTCCTCGGCAACCCCACGAATCTGTTTGAGTCTGACAGGGGTCCTCCTCCTGAGCCTCTTGTCGACCATAGTTGTTCGTGTGCAGGTAAGCGCAAGAACATGCCGAGCGCACACTTGAAGCGCAGCGCCCTTAGCGGGGTAAGATGTTGGCTATCTGCCTGGACCTCGAGGGAGTGCTTATTCCTGAGATATGGATCAATGTGGCAGAAAGGACGGGAATTAGCGCACTAACCAGAACGACCAGGGATGAGCCAGACTACGACCGTCTGATGAGTTACAGACTCGGAATTCTGGACCAGAACGATATCAAGATGGGCGACATAACATCAACGATTGAATCGATGGATCCTATGGAGGGGGCGACGGAGCTCCTCGTCTCTCTGGAGTCTCGGTGGCCCACTCTTATCCTGTCTGATACCTTCTCCCAGTTCGCGAAGCCGATGATGAAAAAATTGGGTAACCCAACACTTCTCTGTCACACTCTAGTGATAGACGAAACTGGTAGGATAGAGGACTGGGAGATCAGGTACGATGACCACAAGAGAAAGACAGTCGAATCGCTAATCGAGATGAATTACCAAGTAATCGCCGCAGGCGACTCATACAATGACACTTCTATGCTATCGGCTGCAAGTGCGGGAATCCTCTTTAGACCCCCAGACAATGTCGTCCAGGAGTTTCCTCAATTCCCTGTTGCAATGGATTACTCGGAACTGATTGATGCGATAGAGTCGGCTGCAAGAGACCTTGGTGAGCTATGGAATTAGGCGTTTTCGACTCCAATCGTTTGAAATAAGGCTGGTAGGTCGGCGAGACGCATGGCGAAGTGGCACGGCATCTCTCGTAGGAAGCCTACAGGTGGACGCTTGAAGCGTCCGAACAGGTACAGGGGCAAGAGGAGGACGGAGGTCGCTAGCGAGGAGCAACTAGCATACGTCGGAGAGGCCGACGCTCGCAAGAATTACCGAAAGAGATCCGGTTCACAAACCGTTCGAACACTCTCGGTTAATCAGGTAAACGTCAACATGAAGGGAGGCAAGACCGTAAGGGCCACGGTCAAGAATGTAGTCGGTAACGATGCAGATCCAAACTACATCAGGAGGAACATCGTGACCAAGGGAGCCGTTCTGGATACTGACCAAGGCCTAGTCAAAGTAACTAGCAGGCCGGGTATGCACGGTGTAGTCAGCGGTGTCCTCGTGGAAGAATGATCTCACGAAGGCCTCAAGTCACACGTCACATAGGGTAAGGCGTTAGCATGGCGGCAAAGCGGGATGAGATGACACTGTGGACCGGTTATTTCGATTCCAGGCTTAGCCGTTCAAATGGGAGGAGAGTACCTAAGCAGGCTAGTATCCCAAAACCCACTCTAGAATCAGTAGTTTGGGCTGCTCGCAGTGCGGGGGTTAGGAAGATGAGGCAGGAGCCTGAAGCCAGCCATCCATCCAGGCCACATGCTAAGGAAGGCAGGTTGGTGATGCCACCGAGCCACGTCTTCGAAGTAACTGGTACTTCCAGCAAGGAAGGTGCCATGCAAGCAATAGGAACGGCGCTCAACAGGAGATCCAAGGAGGCTAAGGAGCAGGGCAAGGAAACATCCAGAGGTCCAGCCAAGGGAGATAGAAGGAGAAGAGCCCAGAGGAAGCCATTCAAACACAGAAAGAGCCCACAGAGGAAAAAGAAGTTCGGTCGGAAGTGAAGACTTGTTCAATATCGAAGAGGGGGCTCCGGATCCTGAGACCTTCCTCAGACTCAGGTCTGCAGCAGGGATGAGACCTAGATCGGTGAGAGGAGCTTCTAAGGGACTTGGACAGGAACTATTCTCGGTCATTCTTAGGTTAGAGAAATCTGGAGAAATAGTTGGAATGGGACGAGTTGTGGGTGATGGTGGCACCATTTTCGTGATTTGTGATATGATGGTGATAGAGAGTTTTCAGAAGAAGGGAGGGGGTACCATGATCATGGACGCGATAATGGACTATCTGCTAAAAGAGGCTCCACCCAACTCATACATCAACCTCATGGCAGATGTGGACGGATTCTACGAGAGGTGGGGGTTCGAGCCATCTCTCCCTCGATCAAGAGGAATGGTATTGAGGAATTAGATCTCTATTCCACTGTCACGGTCCAGCCGAATTCATCAGGGGTACGTCTTTGCTGTATCTCTGTTAGTGACTCGTATAGTTCCATGGCGATTGGCCCCACGTCTCCTCCGCAGTACTCGACAACTCTCTCCCCATGCTCTATCTTCCCTATCGATGAGATGACAGCGGCAGTTCCCACGCAGAAGCACTCATCAGCTTCCAAGGCGTAGTCTACGTCTATCTTTTCCTCCCTGACCTCGTAGCCCTTTGACTCCGCCAGCTGCATCACTGAGGATCTCGTGACTCCTGGTAGAATAGTCCCTGTCAACTCGGGTGTCGAGATGACTTCATTCTTCACGCAGAAGAAGTTAGCAGCCCCCACTTCCTCGATGTACCTGTGGTTGACCGCATCGAGGTAGATTATTTCCGAGTAACCCTCGCTCTTTGCCATCTGAGAGGGAACCATTCCAGGTGCGTAGTTACCAATCGCCTTTACCCCTCCCGAACCTCCTGGAGCAGCTCTGTGGAACTCGTCTGAGACTCTGAGAGAGGTTGGCGTTATTCCTCCCTTGAAGTACGGTCCGACTGGTGAGACGTAGACCAGGAAAGTGTATTCTGGGGCAGGTGCGACTCCCAGTATCGCCCCGCTTCCGAATAGGAGCGGCCTGACGTAAAGCGCACCCTTACCCATCGGTGGAACCCATCTGGAGTTCTCTCTCACGGTCTGCATTATTGCATTGAGGAACATCTCCTCTGGAACGGGAGTCATCCCGAGCCTTCGTGCCCCTTCCCGAGACCTCCTTGCGTTCTCCTGAGGTCTGAAGAGAACGATACTACCGTCTGCCGCATGCTGTGCCTTCATACCCTCGAACAGTCCCTGGCCGTAGTTGATAACCCCAGCAGCCGGAGACAGGCTTAGGTTCTGGAAGTCCTGCATCTTCCCTTGTCCCCAGTCATCTCCCTGCTTACATGTGGCTATGTACATTCGATCAGTTTCCGTGAAACTGAAAGTGAGTGAGTCCCAGTCTACCTCTGGTAAACCGTCTTCAGTCATCCGCGCACCCCGATTGTTGGGGAGGGGACCGCCTCGGCTTTCAACGGTTCCGCTGGTGACCCCCCCGGCATGGTTATGGCCCCTCGTGATTACGTAGTGTAAGGCAGTCGGTCTGAGTGCGGGATGCGGGTGAAGTCATGCAATGGGGAGAGGAGGTCTGCATCGTTTCGGGAGACAATAGGGCTTGGCCAGAAGAGCCAAAGACGGTCGTCGAACTGTGGTGCAGGTCAAGGTCCGGACATTCGTCCATGCTCCTGGTCAACGGCCTCAGACCGTATGTCGAGATATCCGATCCAAAGTCCGAAGGAAGCTCAGATGAACCCGACTCTCTTAGTGAAGTCTCCTCTGTGAGGGGCGTTCAGGGGGAGCCCGAGTCGAGTGGAATGAAACTCTCCCAAGACGGAGTCGTAAGGCCCCACTACCGAGTCTACGTCGGAGATACTACCAAGGTCAGGGGGGTTAGGAAATCATTATCCGAACAAGGATGGAGAGTGACGAGCGCAGATATCCTATTTTTTCAGAGGCTCCTTCTTGACCTAGACCTGGGGCCTCACATTGCTATGAGAGGAGAGGTACTCTGGGCCGGTGAGAGAGCCCCAGAGGAAGCAAAGACTCCGGAGAATACCAATAGGGAGACCGCTGAGAAGAGGATACAAGCAGTCGGTGGCTCGGGAATCTATCCTCTCGATATGGTGGTATCATGCGATATCAGTGGCTTGAGTAGGGCTGAACCGTTTCCCGCCCCATTCGTCACCATGTCGTTCGACCTCGAGACGAGCATTACAGACAACACCATACTATGCGCAGCAGCCGTGGTGGACAGGTACGGAGAAAGGAAGGAATACCCAATAACAGGCACTGAGATAGAAATATTGGAGAAACTCACAGAAGTAGTAAGAACAGAGGATCCTGACTTCATAACTGGATACAACATCGATAACTTCGATCTTCCCAGAATGGAGGAGCGTTCAGAATATATCGACACGGAATCTGAAATGGACAGATCGACTCTTCTAGGATGGGGCAGGGTCCCGATAAATGAGACAGAGACTAAGCGTGGCTGGAGGAAGCCGGGGAGAATTTTTCCAAACAGGGAACAGAACAGGACCTGGACAATAAAGGGCAGGATACCTCTAGATGCCTGGTGGCAGGCAAGACAGACCCTAAGGCCTCAGAGAGAGTCTCTGAGGTATGTGTCACAACTCCTCTGGCCTGATGATGAGGAGATGCAGAAGATGGATATCGATGCAAGTAAGATGGACGAGGAATGGGCCTCCAGACCGGATGAGGTACTGGAGTACTGTGTACGTGACACAGTACTGCCTCTGGATATACTGGAGAAAATGAAGTCAATAGCTAGGAAGGAGGCCCTCGCATCGGTTTCTTTGACTACTGTAGATATTGCAGCAACCAGTACAACTAGCCGTTGGATAGACTCACTAGTTATTCGGCTAGCTGATAGGAGTGGTGTCGCAGTCCCAAACACCAACCAAGGTCCTAGAAAGCAGGATAAGATAGCCGGAGGTTATGTTCACGAGGTTGATCCTGGAGTCAAGCCTTGGGTTGTCGTTCTTGATTTCAAGTCGATGTATCCCTCGATAATGATATCCAACAACATCTGCTCGACCACCTTGGTTCGTGATGGTAGCGAAGACGATTCTCATAGCGTATCCCCCGTCACAAATACCAGATATATCTCCAAGGAAGAGAGGCTAGGTCTGGTACCACAACTCCTTCAGGGTCTAATGGACAGCAGGGATAGACACAAGGCCGCTCTCGAGAAGGCGAACGAAGAGGGCGACGATGCCGAGGCTTTCCTCCAAGACCAGTTGCAGTACGCCGTGAAGATTTTGATGAATTCGTTCTATGGAGTCTTCGCATCGAACTTCTACAGATTCACACATCCGAGCCTCGGTGCGAGCATCACGGAGTGGGCACGTCATAACATCAAGGAGATAATCTCCAAGGTTGAGGATGATGGTGATGAGGTGGTGTATTCAGACACCGACTCGATTTTCGTAATCGCGCCAACTGAAGGGGCCCCTATGAATAAACCACCTGGAGGGGTGGAGCTTGAGGGTTGGGAGAAAGCAAGGACCTCGACACTTGAATTCGGGCAGTCACTAGCTGAAAGATTCACCAGAGAGGGAGCCGAGCTGGAGTTTGAGACCGCACTCTCCTCTTTCTTCAGCCACGGAGCGAAGAAGCGCTACGTAGGTAGGGTTGTATGGCCCAGGGAGGAGATGCTGATTAGAGGGTACGAGGTAAGGCGAACCGACTCTTTCCAACTCCTCTCCGAAACAATGACCCAGATGTTTGAGATGATACTGGATGGTAACGAAATTGGCGCCGTTGACATGACCAAGTCTGTAATTGATAGGGTTAAGGCTGGAGAAGTAGAAGCGTCCCAACTCATAATCAGTAGGTCCTGTAAAGGAAAGTGGAACAGCAAGAAAGAGGAATGGGACTTCAGTGTTTACAAGAATGAGAACGGACTTCCCTACGTCAGAGCGGCCAAGCAGAGGATTGCTGCAGGTCTACAGTTCACCCCTGGCATGAAGGTAGGATATATCGTCACTGAGCCCGATGAGAATGAGAAGAAGTTAGGCGTGAAAGCATGGTTGGTAGATGAGATAGGCGGCGATCCACCTGAGTACGATAGGGAATACTACGCTAAGCGACTCGCTAAGTCACTGGGACGAGTCACCGAGGCCTTCGGATGGGACGAAAAGAACTTACTCAAGGGCAATAGGCAGAGCAACTTATTCGATTTCTAGGACATCAAGGAGCCGTAGGATTGATTTCACTCCACTTAGGCCCGCCCATTAGAATGGCAAGGACCGGAGACCTAGCATGCCTGATGGTGGTGGTGTTTCTAGCACCAATGCTAGCTGGATGCACCGACCTACTGGGTAGCAATAGCGCACCCACTGCGACCATGTCAGTGGACCCGAGTGGAACCGTGAAGGCAGGCGACCCAGTGACATTCAGCGCCGCGGGGTCCTCTGATCCAGACGGGGACGATCTCACCTTCGAATGGGACTTTGGAGACGGGAATACTGGAACTGGATTGACCACTAGCCACACATATGCGCAGTCAGGTAATTTCGTAGCAAAACTAGCAGTAGGAGACGGTACACATGAGGCATCAATCAGCAAGACGATTACTGTAGTCGACTCATCTGCTAGAGAGCCGAATGCAGAGATTACTTCCAGCAAGGATAACGATTGCGAGGGAGAGGAGCCATCCGCTAGTGGAAATATGGTGATTGTTTGGGTTTGCGAGGACGATAACGATGTCAACGAGCGTGATGTTGAGGTCTCAGCAACCGTAACCTTGGATGGCTCAGACTCATGGGCAGGTTGCGATCCCGATGACTCAAGTTGTTACTCCGAGGAATATCTGGTTGAATGGAAGTGGGATCTAGACACATACACGGACTCTGATAACGATGGAATCACAGATAATGACATCGATGCAACAGGTGAGACATATTCATGGGAATCCAGACCAGCAGGAGCTTGGGAGGTCAAGTTGACCGTGGTGGATAACAATGGTTTCGAGGATAGTACAAAATCGATGGTTTACGTCAACTACAGAGGAGTATGGAAGGACTTCGTAATCGATAGAGCCTCACCTAACCCCGTGATAATGACTTGGGAATATCCTGTCTCCTACGATCAGGACTCAAAGGACAGGATAAGATACATGAGAGCCAAACTTTCCTATCCAAAGGAGGATGATGATCAGCCCGGAGGGGGTCTACCGGGACAAACCACCGACAATCGCTTGGATCTTTACATGTACAACAGCACTGATGAGGCTGTTTCGAATACCTCAGGAATTGAGAATGATAACAGAGACGCAGGAGACTGCGGAAGCGATGAGTTCTGTGTATGGATGGTTATCGGGGGCTCGACCGTACGAGGCTTCCTACCAGGGGATTGGACGGTTGACTTGGAGAATGCGGAGACCCACAACACTGAGGTTAATGAGTTTGTGATCGAACTCCAGTATCGTTAGTTTTCGGAATCCACGGAAAGACCGATATAGCAATCTGGGACTAGCATACCGAAAACCCCGGGGAACGGTTCATATACACCTCTTCGGTCGGCGGGCCTACCATAGAGGTGTAAATAATGGGTTCACAATGGGAAGACAAGAGCAAACCGCATCTGAATATCGTTTTCGTAGGTCACGTCGATCACGGGAAGTCGACAACCGTCGGAAGACTGTTGCTAGATAGCGGCCACATAGAGGAACACGTGATTGAGAAGTTTGAGCAGGAAGCTTCAGAGCGAGGGAAGGCCGGTTTCGGTTTCGCCTACGTTATGGACGGACTGAAGGAGGAGAGGGAGAGAGGGATTACTATTGACGTCGCTCACAAGGAATTCTTCACTCCAAAGTACTACTTCACAGTCATCGACGCACCTGGTCACCGTGACTTCGTCAAGAACATGATCACCGGAACCAGCCAAGCAGATGCTGCGGTTCTGAATGTAGCAGCAAACGACGGCGTGAACGCTCAGACCAAGGAGCACGCTTTCCTAGCAAAGGTGCTTGGAGTCAAGGAGCTCATCGTCAACATCAACAAGATGGATATCAGTGGTGTAGACTGGTCAGAGGACAAGTACAAGAGTGCAGTTGAGGAAGTCTCCAACCTTCTGAAGATGGCAGGATTCAACCCTGCAGACATCCCATTCGTGCCATGCAGCGCACTTGCTGGGGACAACGTCTTCAACAAGAGTGACAATACTCCATGGTACAACGGACCAACTCTGTTCGAGGCTATCGATGCAGTGGAGATGCCGCCAAAGCCAACTGACAGGCCGCTCAGGCTACCGATCCAGGATGTATACAAGATCAGTGGAATCGGGACTGTTCCAGTAGGGAAGGTCGAAACGGGAGTCCTTGAGAGAGGAAAGACCGTTGTATTCAACCCCAGTCAGAAGTCTGCAGAGGTCAAGGATATTGAAATGCATCACACCAGCCACGCCAAAGCAGAGCCAGGTGACAACGTCGGTTTCAACGTCCGTGGTCTAGCCGCCAACGATATCCGCAGAGGAGACGTCGCAGGATACTCTGACAGCGAGCCTATGTTCGTAAGACACGACGAAACCTTCGTGGGTCAGATACAGCTTATGGATATACCAAAGGCAATCGGGTCTGGATACACCCCAGTGTTCCACGCTCACACCGCTCAGGTAGCTGTCCGATTCGCAGAACTTCTTGAGAACTCAAAAACCAAGGAGGCCAATCCAGCATTCCTAAAGACCGGAGATGCGGCTCTAGTGCGCTTCGCACCTACCAAGCCAATGGCAATCGAGCAGATGGATGCTTTCCCAGAACTGTCCAGATTCGCAATTAGAGACATGGGCAAGACCGTGGCCGCAGGCGTCTGCATGAAGATCGAGAAGAAGTGATGCGACCTTGGTGAAGTTATGCCGGTTGTCACAACAATAAAGCTGACCGGCGACAACCATCAGGACGTAGACTTAGTCTGCCAGCAGATTAAGGCTATTTCCGATGAGACAGGAGTAAATCTGAGGGGACCCATACCTCTCCCTACACGAAGGCTTGTTGTTCCATGCAGAAAAAGCCCAGACGGCGAAGGCTCTGAGACGTGGGATCACTGGGAGATGAGAGTTCACAAGAGGCTTCTAGAACTGGTTACCAACACTGCGAAGGATGAGAAATCACTGAGAAAGGTCCTGAGGATACCTATCCCAGACTCGGTAACTATCGAGCTATCTCTAAGGAACCTCGATTGAGACTAAAGTAAACCTTCTTCTCTAGCCAGAGAACCCATCGGGTCCCATGCCGGGAGGACTATTGGATCTCCTTTCAGTCCACTCTTCATCTCGTCAGTCAAGTACTCCTTGGGAGCGGCTATCTCAAACATATGTTCGTCATACCAGTTATCGTTCATTGTGTAGAACCCCTTCTCCCCACTGTCTTCAGAACCCCAGGAGTTCTCAACTCTCCATCTTCTGGGCTTTCCATCTACCACATCAACACCAGTGAATAGCATTGCATGGGTCATCATTGTCTGTCCAAACCTCAAACGATCAGCCTTCTCCATTCCAAATTGAATTCCATACAATCCCTGCAAATCGTAGAGCTCAGCATCCCATAGCCCCCTCTTGCGGGCCATGTTCTTTCCGACGTCACATCCCATCCAAACGGGAACCCCATCCTCTAGGAGTCTCTGTGTTATGTCTTTCATCTCATCAGATGGAACATTGAGATAAACCACGGGCGGGCCTCCGGCTACATTCTGTAGGAAATCAACTGTATATGTTCGATAGTACTCGTTTCTAGGATCGTTTACGATGCAAATATACTCCTCCCAATCTACTTCAACATACTCATCTACGAACTCCAAAGGAGTCATCGTCCCCTTCCTGTGGAACTCGTTGTCCTTGTCTCTCCACTGCCAGTCGAACTTCTCTGGAGGGGTTCCCAGGTGAATGCAAAGAACCCTCCAAATCTCTTTCATCCTCTCCTCTTTGTGCTTTCGCGCCTCATTATTGGATCCTCCACCATCGAGAATTCCCCTTATCTCGCTTGCAGTTGTCCGTAAGATGTCTTTCAGAACGGTGTTCATGGACCTAGTATTGCTACTGCTATGTGACTCCGGATATGCTGACATTGGAACTAGACCGTGCTTCCTGATGAGGTTCATGGCCATGTTCCACTGTCCCCCATCTCCAATTGGATCGCTAAGTAGAAAGTGAATAGTTCGGTCATCAACCGGTCTGTCAGAAGTCTCTAGTATCGCTTCCAGGAAGTGATTGGCTCTTTCGAGCTTGTCCCAGAAGTGGATATGGGCTTGGCTGAATTCGAAATTTTTCACATTCATCTTCTTCATAGCACCTACTCTGAATAGATTCAGGGTGGCGAAGAGCCAACATCGACCGCTTCTTCTCTGGTTTGTAGCATTCCACTCATCCAGTTTCGTACTGAACGAGAAATCCATGTTCTGGACTAGTTCCCTACGAAGTGCTAGTGTTGATAGATCTGCATTGCTAACTGCATTCTGAGCGATAGTGGCCGATGGGTCCGAATCGAATGACTTCCTGAATTCCTCAATCTGTGCTTCAGTTACTCCCTTGGACATGCTATCTCTCAGCCCCAGTCCGGAACCGGAGAGAGTTAGTAATTGCCCTGCTATATCGGGGCTGCTTCAGCCAGGCCCGCTGCAATCAGAATCTCAGCGATCAATGATGGGCAGGTCTCGATGTCACCCTGTGTAAGAACGACCTCTGTACCGTCTGCCATTAGAATAGGATCCTCGACATCCTTCAGAACTTTGATTCTCAGAAGGTTGTCCGGTTCTTCGCTGGGTTGCTCTTCCACAGAACCTGACTCGGAAGGAGAGGATGCGTGTTCGGGGTAATCGTTCATCTCCCGGATCCTGTCCTCTTCGTCAAAGTCCGGCTCTTCCCATTCTTCCTCCGTTGGGGCGAATCTTTTGGTAATCGACTCTTGGTTATCATCATCTGAGTAGTCCCTCAGAGTCTCGCTCACTTCGGTGACCACACCTACGGACTCAGAGTAACCTAGCATATTTGACCAAGAAGTAGAGGCCTTGTACATCTCAGTGAGATCCTTCAGTCCATTGTAGAATATCCTCTCAGCCGGGTCGTGCTTATTCCAATCCATCAACGGCAATCCGATACTTTCCCTAGAGTCCTTGTTTACGGAGTTTAGTAGGTTTGAGGTGATAGCGTGACGCGTAAAGGAAGCAAGCCTGATTCTAGTCAAATCTCTGACACATGTTCTCGCAACCCCAAGTCTTCTAGACAGAAGTTGGGCCTTAGCAGTCATCCCTTCTTCTCTCACAGTCTCAGAGAGCTCAGTTTCCATGTTCTGCAATAACTGACCGACTGCATCCCAGAAACCAATCCCGTCCGGCATAGCTACATCTACTGGAGTATCGCTTCCCCTCTGCTTTCTGGTGACCTCAATCAGTGATTTATGGACAGACTCTAGTTCTCCCTTCGATAGTCTACGAGGACCAGAACCGACTGTCATCAACACCAACTACCCATCATCCTACGAAGGAGATACATCAACAATTCCTTGTGAAATTGACTATGACCATCATGCGGGAGAATAAAATCCATGTCTCCACTCGCGGAGGTGCAGGTGTACCCGAGTGGTCAAAGGGGGAGGGCTCAAGATCCTCTGCATAGCGCTTCGCAGGTTCGAATCCTGCCGCCTGCACCAATCTAGAATAAATTTAGAAGAGCCCTTAGAAGCTCCACAGAGCCATCCTTGCCTCTTGACTCGGTAATCAGATCTGCAGACATGGATACCTCTGGGAACTCATCATTTACAGCGACTGAAAGCCCGACTACATCGAACATCGGTAAGTCATTCGGAGCATCCCCACACGCGATTACCCTAGAGGGATCCACTCCTCTCTGTTCCATGGCCACTTTCAATCCATTTGATTTGTCGAGTCCAGGGCTTGCAATGTGTACAGCAAAACCAGTGGACACGACCTCTAGATCAGACCATTTGCTATCTGCAATTAGATCCCTAATCAGTTCAAAGGAATCGGTTTCACTGAGGCACCATTCAGTCTCTCTCCATCTGTTTGACTCAATTCCTCTTGGGTCCAAACCATCGATTTTCGTGGCCAGCCACTCTGCCGCTTGCTTCGCCCTGCTCCCATCGGAAAGAGACAGAATTTCATGGCCTTCGCCACTGTCCCAGACCATACCTCCGTTCTCAGCCACTATGAAACCAGAGGCGCCTATAGCCTGCATAATTGGAGTGACATTCGGCAGAGTCCTACCTGAAGCCAGTGAAACCGGCATAATTTCTCTGTCAACCCTTCTCGAGAGCTTGACTAGATCCTCATGAAAACCCTCTCTATCCAGCAGAGTCCCATCTACATCAAATACTATCATATCCCAATTACCAGGGTCTGGGATTTCGATCATGAACGCTGGGATTCATTCCTGTTCATGATTCCACCGACAAGAGAACATCATCTTCAAGCCACACATTACTGTCGATGAATTGTGTCCGAAGGCCCCGAGGACTATCTCATTCTCGATGAGGAAGAGGAAGAAACTCCCAAAATGGGCCGAGAAAGAATATCACTCCCAAAGATTGGATTCCCGAGACTTTCCAAGCCAAGAAAAGAGTATGATGACGAGATTGAAGATCAAGGGCAGTTTATGGAGGATGGATTTGAGATAACCTTGGACGGGACTCATACTTTTGATTGGATCATAAGGGGGATGGATTGTCCGGACTGTGCGATGAAGGCAACAAGAGCAGTAAACAGGCTTCCTGGTGTTGAATCATGCAGGATTTCAGTTTCAGATGGTTCTGTAGAGGTCTCTCAGGATATTTCCCATGGGACTGTTTCACGGGTATCATCTGTCCTCTCCAGTCTGGGTCATGACCCTGACATTAGCTGGCTCAGAGTTGTTGGAATATCTCCTTCATCTCTCTCCTCAAGACTTAGAGTTGACTCCAAGGAACTCAGAGAATGGCTTCTGAATGTGCCAGGAATTCTCGATGTTAGGTTGGAGAAGGGTAGGATTGAGATTCAGAAGGTCTGGATACTGGATTCCGATCTCAGGCAAGCAGCGGATCAAAAGCTCCGCGAAATCCTCGGCTCAAATCACCGACTCGAGCCTTCAAGAGAATCTGGATTCAGGAAGGACCAAATCCAACTACTTTCTTCTATCCTCTCAATACCACTAATCCTAATTGTCTCATTCCTTGAGACAAGCTCCGCAATTCCTAGCCTAGTCCCTTCTATACTAGCTCTTGGTGGAATCGTTTTCATCGGACAGAATATTTTCCAAGAGGCAATTGCTAGTCTAAGAAACAGAGTAATCGGATTCCAGGTTTTGATTTCTCTAGCAATTATTGGAGCTGTGGCGCTCGGAGAATTTGTCGAAGCTCTCCTTGTTGTGGCTCTTGTTGCATTCGCTTCCCATCTAGAAAACAGAGCTCTCATCAAGGCCAGAGAGTCGATGCAGGGAGGTTTGAACAGACTGCCTAGGATGGCTAGAATAGCCAAACAAAAAACCTCTGGCATGAGTGACGGGAAAAGGAGGATGATGGTGATTCAGATTGCCAATCAAGAACCAACTCCATCAAATTGTTCTGTTGAAGAACTAATCCCAGTTGAGGCTTTGGAGATAGGAGAATTAGTAGAGGTCAGATCAGGGGAAAAGATTCCAGTTGATGGAAAAATTGTGGAGGGAAGTGGATCCATAGATAGAGCCCCGTTGACTGGAGAACCTATCCCAGCTCCTGTGAAAAAGGGGGACCGAGTTGAAGCTGGACTGACCTTAACCAGAGGACCATTGGTAATTAAGTCTGAAGCAATAGGTCAGGGAACTAGACTTTCAAGCCTAATTGATTTAGTCAGGCACTACAAGGATCAACCAACTCGTACTCAGAGCACTATAGAGAGGTTCACCATGGTATGGACGCCACTAGTGGTCCTTGTCGCTCCGGTAATTGGCTTGTTAACTCATCCTGGATCGATAGAACAAGCCATTCTTACAACTCTTTTATTGTGGGTAGTATCTTGTCCATGTTCACTCCTACTTGCCTCGCCTGTTCCACACGCAGTAGCTCTAACCTCAGCATCATCGTTTGGAATTATCGCGAGAGGTGGAGATATTCTAGAATCTGCAGCCGATGTACAACTAGCTCTATTGGATAAGACAGGGACTCTTACAACGGGAAATCCAACAATATCTAGCATAATTGTCGTAGAAGGAGAGACCGAGGAGAGGGCTCTCGAATTTGCTGCTGGTTTGGAGGCACGCTCGAATCATCCCTATGCTAGGACAATTATACATGAGGCTGAGAAAAGGAATCTGATTCCAATCAAGATGGAGTCAATGAATGATGGTGAGGCAGGAGTTTCAGGGAAATTAGATGGAAAAAAGATAATTCTTGGTAGAGCAGATTGGGTTGCTTCTGAGGGGGCCACCATTCCAGAATCATTAGTACAGGCTCTAGAGAAGTCAAGACAGGCAGGGATGGGATCTAGCCTGCTCTCAGTAGACGGTTCGGCGATCGCACTCATGGGTTTCGCTCATGACGATGCAAGATCCGGAGTTGGTGAGGCAATCAATGAATTGAATTCCCACGGAGTCAGAGTGGAAATATTGAGTGGAGATGAACAGAACAGTGTAGAGGCATTCGCAAAATCAATCGGTATTGATCCTGGAATGTGTAAGGGAGGGGTTAATCCGGAAGAGAAGGCATCGTACGTGACTAACAAATCTAGTGAGCACCGTACTATGATGGCAGGGGACGGATTCAATGATGCGGGCGCCCTTGCAGCAGCAGATATCGGTATTGCGATTGGTAGTGGCGATCAGGTCAATCTTGATGCAGCCGATATCCTAATCCCAGGAGAGGATCCTAGGGCTCTTTCTCGAATGATCGTCCTCGCAAAGAGGACGCGGAGAGTGGTATACGCAAACATCACAATTTCTGTTTTGGTGACTTCTCTTTTGGTAATTAGTGTGTTAATGGGATTTAGAATGAATTTAGCAGCGGGGATTGCTCTCCATGAGGCAAGTGCTCTGATGATTATCTTGAATGGAATGTGGGTATCAGGTTCCGAAACTAGGAGACTCTCTACTTTGGTGGATATAGGTAGAGATATTATTCAGGATACCAGGGAGATCTGGAGAATAATCACTAACAAAGAACCAGGAGACAATTCTGCGACCGCTTGATTAACTCGACGTATATCCCGATATCATGGTACCTCCCGAAGTCGAGTCTAGGGTCGCCCCTCCATTGGTGAACTGCCCGGAGTGCGATTCTATGCTGCCTCAGGGATTGGGAGAGATAGAGTGCCTTCTATGTGGGGCGGTTTGCCGAGTTTCCCATGCACCAACAGTGGCAGCTCTGAAGGAGGAGAAGGTGCAATGCCCACATTGCATGACTGTAGTTGAGGCTGGCACGGACAAGAGGCCAGCGGACTTGACTTGTGCAGCATGCTCTAAGATATTCACCCTGACTAGGAAGATAGTAAAAGTCGAGATTGAATGTCCCTCTTGTGAATCCAACCTAAGGATCAGGCCAAGACCAGGAAAGAGGGAGCTAACCTGTCCTGGATGCCAGAGCTCCTTCTTTGTCACATTCTAGATATCGTGAAGTAATTAGGATAGAGAAACCAGCATTTGCCACTGTTTTCCACCCTCTTGTCTCAAATACCCATGAAAGGGCGTCGGATTGGGGATGGGGGCGTGAGTGAGAGCAAGCCGGATGAATCTGTTGAGCAAGATAGTCTTGACGAGCTCGATGCCTTGAGGGCGGAACACGCACTTTCCTCCTCTGCCATGGGGGCAGCTGCAAGAGCCCGTGAGAGACTCGACGAGGAATCGACTCTTCGCTCAGCAATCAGAAGAGAGAGAAGAATGAGAATTTCTGAAATGACAGATCGGGTCTCCGGAATGCGGGGTGCAATGAGAAAGGCAAATGAGATACTTTTCGAAGAGCAACTACAGCAGATAGAGGCAGATCTTAGAGACGAATTGGAAGATGAACTAGAGAGGCTGGAAAAGGAGTCTTTGGAGAGGGAGGAAAGACTACTTCGCGAGGAGATGCTTCACAGGCTCAGAAGGGAGGAGAACAGACTCAGAGACCAGTTGGATCTGGAGAGGGACCGAAGGATAGAGGCTCATACATCGAGATTAAGGGACCGTTTGAGGGAAGAGATGGAGGTCGAGTTCTCCCGTAGGAAGGCTTTCCTTGCCGAGAGACTCGAGCTTGAGGCTAACCAGGGAATCGAGAGGATGGAGAGAAGGGTCGAGATGGACCTCAGAGAAGCAATGGAGTCAGAGGTCCACAGGAAGGCTGAGGCATTCCGTCTAGAGCAGGAAATCAAGATGAGAGATAACATCGCCAAGAAGAGACGCAAACACGAGTCGAAGTTGGAGAAGCAACTTGAGAACGAGCGCGAGTCTCTCGAGAAGGAAATGAAGTCCGACATAGAAGTGAGGACTAAATCACTCAGGGAAGAGGCGGAGAGGGCCTCTCTTTCGGATCTCGAACGGAGATTCAGAGCAGAGAGAGACAGCATGGAGGCTGCACTAGCCCTCAGGAGACAAGAACTGGCGCTTGAGAGCGAGGTTGAGATGGAGCAGAGAGTAGCCGACTTCGTTAATGAGCGGGAGTCAGAGATGCTTTCGAACCTTGAGAAGCAGTTAGCGAAGAGAGGGGAACTTTCGAAGAAGGAAGTTTCTGAGATAATCAAGACTCTGGAGTCTGAGATTCGTGTGAAGATGGAAGCAGCCCTTCTGGATGCAAGGCATAGTGCGATGGAGCACTATGAGTCCTAGTCTCAATCCTCAGAAATAGTGCTGATTCTCCTGTCCGCCTCCTTTGCGAACTCCCAGTATGATCTGCTTGCAGAGTTTGTCTTGTTGGGTTTCTGTGCTATTACAATGGGTGCACCTTCAAGGGGGGACTCCGCGATAGATACAGACCTTGGAATATGAGAATCGAATACCCTGTCTCCGAAGTGTCTCCTAGCTTGCTCAGTGACCGTTTCGCACAGTTTGCTCCTTGTCTGTACCATCGTCATCAGAATGCCTAGCAATCCGAGATTTGGGTTTACTGACTTCTGCACATCTCTGATTGCAGATATCAACTGTCCCATTCCTTCTAGAGCATAGAACTCTGCTTGGATTGGGATTAGGACCCACTCTGCAGCGCACAGCGCATTTACTGTCAGTAGACCAAGTGATGCTGGCGTATCGATAATGATAACATCGAAACTGTCCATAGCTTCACTCAGAGCCAGCTTGAGCCTGTTCTCCCTACCAACCCTTGTCGCAAGATCCACTTCTATTCCAGATAGGTCCATGTCGGCAGGAAGAATCCATAGGTTTCGGACTGCTATGTGATTAGGCGGACCCCTTGATTTTCCTGGATTACTCTTCCTCCATGATGCCTTCATCGATCTAGTCAGAAAGTCAGGTCCAAGAGTGCAGTCCTCCAGTTTAAGTGAGGAGCTATCCACACCCCTCGAGAATAACTCGTTCATAGTCGGTCCGACTGTCCTTTTGTCAACTCCGAATGTCGTTGCCACGTTCCCTTTCGGGTCCATGTCCACTAGCAGAACCCTCCTGCTACTAATCCCGTACTTCTCGCTACCCAGGGAAAGGGCAGATGCCAGATTCACAGAAGTAGTCGTCCTAGCGCATCCTCCCTTGTGATTGACACAAGCGATTACAATGGCCACGCATCTGTGTGTGCAATCCGGTTAATTGGGATTGCCCGATTATTGGATGACAGGGACGTTCACTTCGCTGAGGATCTTGTTCACGACCCTCCTACCAGTTACTCCTCGAATCTTCGACTCCGGCTTTAGCACGATTCTGTGGCTGACCACGTCAAGAGCGACTCCCTTTACATCGTCAGGAATTACGTAGTCCCTTCCGTCTATCGCTGCTGACGCTCTAGAAGCCTTGAACAGGCCTTGACTGGCCCTGGGTGATGCACCAGCCTCAATTCTCGGGTCTGCTCTCGTCCTCTGAACCACTTGAACGATGTAACCAAGGATTGCTGGATCGATGTGGACCGTCTCCAGAGCCTTCTGCATCGCAACCACCTTCCTGGGCTCTACTATCTGCTCCACGTCGTAGTTATCCTTTCCACGAAGCTTCCTCCTCTGAAGGATTGCCTTCTCCTCGTCCATTGATGGGTATCCCATGCTCATTTTCATGAGGAATCTGTCCATTTGAGCCTCTGGAAGCGGGTATGTCCCTTCTTGCTCGATTGGGTTCTGGGTAGCCATTGTCACGAACGGAGCCGGTAGCTTGTGGGTGATTCCTTCAATCGTTACTTGCTTCTCTTCCATAGCCTCTAGCAATGCAGCCTGAGTCTTAGGAGGGGCCCTGTTTATTTCGTCTGCTAGCAGAATATTGGTGAATAGAGGTCCGAACCTTGGCCTGAACTCACCTGTCTTCTGGTCGTACATGTATGTCCCGATAATGTCAGCAGGCAGCAGGTCGGGAGTAAACTGAACCCTCTTGAACTTGCATCCGAGTGCCTCAGCGAATGTGTTCGACATCAGGGTCTTGGCCAGACCAGGGTTGTCCTCAATCAGGATATTACCATTTGCTAGTATCCCAATGGCTACCTTTCTGATGTTTTCGGGCTTTCCGATGATGACCTTGGCTACCTCGCTCATCAGGTTGTTAGCATGTCCCGAGACTGACCTAATCAAATCTTTAGAGCTAGAGCCACCACCTTGAGCAATCGTCACACTGAACCCTCTGTGCCCGATGCCGATTCCATGACTACTTGAGTGTTAGGTGCCCTTGAACAATTGAGACTCCGGTCTTATCTGCCCCAAAAGTGGTCATTCTTCCTGTGTATGGACAGTAACTCCTCGTAGACTTCCTCCTCTACGGGAGTCATCTCCAGCTTCCTAAGCTTCCTGGCATGCGATTCCGGAATGTCCACTAGTAGGATATCCCCCTCCTCGATCTGCCTACCGACAGTAACACCATCTACTGAGATTGCAACTTCAGCACCCTGCCTTGCCTCCTTTAGGCTCTCTTGCCCGGATCTAATTGACTTGATCCTGCCTACTCGATTTCCGTCTTTCAGCAATCCTTGACCAATGTGGACCCTCCCAGCAAGAACTCTCACTCCTACAACAGCCGGTTTGGAGACTCTGAAAGTATGGTCCGGTAGGAGCATGATCCGTCCGGGATAAACCACGATTTCTCTGCTCTCCTCTTCAAGCTCGTTCTTCCTGGCCTCCACCCATTCCTCTCTCTCCTCCAGGATTCGGTAGATGATGTCCGAGCCTATGTGCTTGACTCCTGCCTCAGAAGAGGAAATCTCATCTTCCGCCTCCTCTAGAATTTCAGTACTGAATGCCATGATTATTCTGTGAAGTGGATCAGAGGATGCCTCTGCACTGCGAACGTCCCTTCTACTTACTTTACCTATCGAAGCCTCTCGGATGGGAACGCCTACTTCTCTCAGCTCTTTTGCAAGGGCCTCTAGACCGCCCACTGTATCGGATTTGATGCATACTCCCTCTTCATCTAGCTCAATAGAGAGGTTCGCCTCTTCGTCTGCCGATGCAATGGCAGCGCTCCGCTCCTCATCCGAATTAACAACCCTGAGAGTAGTCCCTACCAGGACCCCATCCAATGATGGCGCACTGATCTTGACACCTGCTGCAGCATAAGCAGCATCGGTGTTGTCCCAGCGATCCCCCGCATCTCTCATCTCGCTCATACCTCTAGGAGAGAATAGGCCCTTCACATGGGTGCTTATTCCCCCTCTGTCGCTTACTAGGACAATTTCATCGCCCTTCCTGATTGACCCCCTGTGTAGGATCAGGTCCAGGGTCTTTCCAAGACCCCTCTCCTCCTTCATCTCTAGAACTGTGGCCTCTCCAGATCCATCCACATCTGTCAACTGGTCGGAAAGATATCTTTCTGCAAGCCCTATCACGACCGCCAGAAGATCCTGGATACCCTCTCCCTCCCTAGCAGATATTGGCACCATGGCTATCTCTTTGGTGAAATCCTTGATCTTCTCATACCTCTCGAGGTTGAACCCTTCTTCAGCAAACTGGCCAACTAGTTCCCAGTATCTCTGGTCGAAAAGTCCCAGGGATTCCTTAGACTGCCCCCTCATCGAAATCGCCATGGATCTGCCGTCTTCGGCATCCCATCCGTGGATCCTGTCCACCTTGTTCGCGGCAACTACGAAGGGGGTCTTGGATTGCTTGAGAATCCGTAGGGACTCTTTGGTCTGTGGCCTGCATCCCTCCATAATGTCCACCATTAGAATCGCAATGTCGGCCAAAGAACCTCCTCTTGAGCGGAGGGACGAGAATGAGTGGTGTCCTGGAGTATCTATGAATAGAAGTCCTGGTGAGTCGAATGTCTTACCACCAAGAAGGGGGGCGCAAAGCTCGTTCAGAACCTCTGAAGGCACCTCGGTTGCCCCGATGTGTTGAGTTATCCCTCCGGCCTCTCTGTCCATCACAGAAGAACGGCTTTGCTCTCCGAGCGACCTCACGTGGTCTAAGAGGGATGTCTTGCCATGGTCAACATGACCTAGGACAGCGACGATGGGTTGTCTACGTTCCGACATTCCACCCACCTCATGCTCCTTCCCCTTCAGAATTGATTCATTCACTCGTAGATGTGCGCTTCTGCATCACGGGTCCATTCGACTAGACCGTCTGGGAACCAAAGCCCCAACTCGAAGGAGGCCGTGTCCTCACCGTCAGAGCCGTGGATAACATTGTGGCCGATATCCATGGCGAAGTCCCCTCTGATGGTACCAGGAGCGGCAGTTCGACCGTCAGTAGGCCCGATTATGTTTCGAGCCACGCTAATCGCATCGACTCCGGTCCACGCCATAGCCACTACTGGGCCAGACGTGATGAACTCGATCAGGCCACTGTAGAAGGGCCTCTCGTTGTGAACCTCATAGTGAGCCTCTGCTAGTTCCATAGAGGGGGTCAATTGCCTCAGTCCTACTAGTCGTAGACCCTTTGTCTCGAATCTACCGATTATGTCGGCTACCAGTCCCCTTTGAACACCGTCTGGCTTGATCATTACGAAGGTCGTCTGCATTTCTCCCATATTCCGGCCGAAAACCCTCCCCTATTTCAACGAGAGCAATATTGGTTGATAGCAAAAGCAGGACTATCCTCCACCGTTTTCTGTCTGATAATCACATGCAATGGTTAATTCACATGACTTCTCGTGTAGTACCATGAAGGCCCAACTAGCGCTACTGATTTCACTTTGCGTCGTTCTTCCAGGATGTATGGATGATGTGAATGACGCCGTCAACCCAGAACAGGAGCTTTTTGACGACAACACATTCGTCAATGAGGACCAGCACATCAAGCTGACTTGGACCATTGAATCGCCATCAACTATCAGAATATCCCTAGAAAAGCAGGATGGGCCCAACATAGACCTCTACACCATGACAGAATTAAATTATGACAAATACGAGGAATGCGATAGCTTCGTGTATCTTGCTGACCTCAGTGATCCAAATACCGCTGCATCAGACCTCGAGGCAACTATCGATGCTGGAACCTATGTCACAGTGATTGACAACACAGACTGTGGGGAAGCTCAGCCGCCTGATCAGGGAGGACTATTCTCTGAGGATGAAAACGACGAAGCTAGAGTAGACTACAGGATAACTGCTCAGTGACGTAGATATCATTATGATGCCCATCTAACGTACAATTTTTGTGTCCGTGATACTAGATCTCGTTTGCTGCTTGTCCGATTTTGTTTTATTCGGTGGCGGTGCAGGTGCATTGTCTTCGAAAGGATCTAACTCGCCTGTCTCCTTCGATAATTCTCAGACTGTGAAACACAGAAGTCAGAAGTGCCAATTTGCCGATTGTCGTTCCCTGACATTCAGGACGACTGATTACTGTTGGAAGCACCAGGACGGAAAACCCCACGAGTCTGATGGTCCTTGGAAGCCAAATGCCGATGATTCCTTCTGGTGGGAGGATAAGGAAGAGTGACCTACGAGGTCACTTTATTCCGCCCTTCTCGTAGCGCCGAGTCCATTTTAGCCTCCTCGCGTTCCTCTTGAGCTTGAGCATGTTCTTCCTGGACTTGCTGTCTCTGAACCAGTAGACAGAGCCGTCCCTCTTGACGTACATCATTCCTGTCCCAGGCTCTATCTCCTCGTTTGTGAAGCTGCAAATTCTTTGCTCTGGCACAAAATCACCTCGAACCTATCCTTCGGGCTTCTCTTCCGGTATCTCTGAGCATCAGAATATCTCCGCCCTCTCCTGTTACTGGATCTGGTCCCCTAACAGGGCCGAGCACATTCCTGGTGATGATTCGACCGACGTCACGAGGATTGTCAGAATCGAGAACACGAACCTTGACTTGCATAGCCTCGCCGGTGAGACCTGTTCTGCCCACTATCTCAACAACTTCAGCAGGCCATGCCTCTGTTGCCATGCATCAAACCTCCAAAATCATGACGAGAGCGTCTCGAAGTGAGACTTGACCTCGTTGAATCGATCCATCCCATCCTTCTCCACTTGCATTACCGCAATCGCCGCTGTCCTGGTGCCTGCGCTCATCCCCGCAGCCTCTGCCAGGTATGCTTGGTCCTCCACGTAAATGAAAGGAATCTCCTTCTCTTTGCAAATCATCGGGATATGGGCTAGAAGCTCCCCTGGGTTGACATTCTCAGCCATAACTACCATCTGCGCCGTTCCTCTCTCTGCAGATTTGGTGACCTCATTGGCACCCTTCTTTAGGCGCCCCTTGCCATCCTTTCCTAGGCTCTTGACCATCTCGTAAACTTGCTCTTGTACGTCTTGGGGTGTTTCGAAAACAATATGTACACTCATTGGAACATCTCCTCGTGTTAGTAAGCCGCCGCACGGCATGACCGATATAAACGCAGCGTATTGCATCCAGTCAGCCGTTATCAGGCGCTCTGCTCATCATTGCACCCAATCCCCTCGCTAATGCCGGAGCCGCAGAAACACTAGCCCTTGGATTTGGAAGAGAATCAGTAGTGTATACTCCATCAACGTGATTGGCTAGACGAGATAGTGCCCCGCCTGTGAATAGTCCATGAGTACACGCAGCATGGACCTCGACAGCCCCTTGTCTTCTGAGGGCATCACTAGCCCTGCAGATGGTACCTCCAGTACTAATCATGTCATCGACGATAGCTACCACCTTGCCTGAGACATCAAGATCCTTCGGAGTATGTTCTATTGTATGCGCGTCGATCCGCTTCTTTTCGAGATACGAGAAATCACAACCGATTAACTCAGCAACTTCTGTGGCCCTCGAGATTGCACCCTTGTCTGGGCTCAGAATGAAATCAGGAGACACGTCCCTACGGAGGCTATCTGCTATCTCTGGCATAGAGCTCACAAACTCAATATCGGCCCCCATGTCCCTAAGTACTTCTGGTGCATGAAGATCCAGAATTACAATCCCATCACATAGTTCCGATAGCAAATCAGCAACTAGTTTGGCAGAAACTGACTCTCCAAAACCGAATCTCTTGTCCTGCCTAGCGTATCCATAGTACGGAATAGCAAGGAAAATACCAGGACCAACATCGTGTGTTTCACCCTCCCACTCTCCCTTCAAACTGGAAAGATCGCCCTTCCTAACGTCTCTGACAGCACCAAGTAGGAATAGAGTTTGCATAATGCCTGAATCAGGGAACGTATTTGAAACAAGAACCACACTCTCCGATCTCACTGACTCTATCGATTCGGGAGGAATCCTCACGTAAGCCTCACCATCCGGGAATCTTCTACTTTCTAGTGCAACATATTCCATATCAAGAATAGCTGCAAGGCCAGATGCGATTTCTACTCCTGAGGCCCCGCTCAGAACTGGCATTTGAACACAGGGACAGGCGGTCCCTTCATGATGCTTCTTGTCGTGCTGACGGCCTAATTCTGGTCGTTATTGGTGGGCACGACAGGATTTGAACCTGTGACCTCCCGGTTATCAGCCGGGTGCTCCAGCCAAACTAAGCTACGCGCCCTTGAGCGTCAACGGCACATGGGATTGTGATTTGAAGGCTACTCAAGGAGAAATCACTCTTCCTCGTAATCCTCAAAGTTCAACTTCATGTAACTGGGTAGCGTAATCAGCCTCGAAAAGGTACACTTCAGAATGACTTCATCCAGTCGGGAAGTAGTCTTTGCTAGTTGTCCGCAGGGCACTGCTATCGTCTCTGGAAGGCCATGTCTGGCTCTCACCATGAAATGCGGTTTTACTAACAGACCCTTGTAGGTCCTCTTGATTTTGATTAACTCAACTACGTTACCAATATCCATTCCATCATTGTCAAGAACAGCCCTGTCTAGAAGCTCATCAGGAGCATACAGATCTTCTTGAATTCTGACCGTATTTCTCCATCTCCTCTGTAACTCTCTCATAGACTTTGATAGTTTGATACCGCCATCGGGCCTGATGCTGTGAACCAACTCCTTTGCCAGAGGTGCCAGATCTGCCGGCTTTCTCATGAATTCACTAGCAACCTCTCCCTCGACCTTAATTCTTAGAGACTTGACAAACTCATCTCTGGGGTGGAATCTCTCTCCAACCACCACTCCAACGTGCTTGTCTCCAACGTATACGTCTCTGTGTATCATTTCCTGTATTTCGTAGTCCTCTACCATTGTTCTCCCTCAGGGGAGGAGCGCATCCCCCTTGCCTCTCCTGAGCTTCAGAGGCCGGAGTGGCACTTATATTATTCGCAAATCAAGACTGATAATTCAATTGAAAAATTTTTGCTATATTGAAAATTACAATTGAAAAATTAATTTTAGTTTAATTTTTTGAATGATTATCAGAAAAGATGCTTCGTTCCTATTCCACAAATTTCTGATGTCTACTCTGACCAATTTCGGAGAAGATTGATGTGCGTGCTCTCTTGCCCAGTGGTGATGGTGGGAAGCCTCCAGGCGTTGTACGAAATCCGATCCTCTACGGGTAAAGCTGAGACAGATGGGCTTCCCGACTCAACAATCTCTGAGTTTCTAGAGATCGATCCCTCTCTAAGTAGGGCAATTGAGGAGGCTTCTGTCAATTTTCAAAGTCTAATCAACGAAATGGGGGACAATTTACTTTCCATGAACGAGAGCGAATTATCATCTCTTCTCCAATCGGACTACGTAAATTTCTACTCTGCTGCAACAGTTAATCCGTACGTGGCAATAGCGGCAAGAGGTCCTTGGATTGTTACCTCTCATGGAGCTGTAATTCACGATAATGGAGGATATGGGATGCTCGGGATGGGACACGGGCCAGATGATGTGATTCATTCAATGCAGCAGAATTGGGTGATGGCAAACGTCATGACTCCCTCGTTTAGTCAAAAGAGACTCTCTGACAGACTAAAGAAGGAAGTTGGCCACACAAGGGGGAACTGCCCTTTTTCCAAGTTCGTCTGTCTGAATAGTGGGTCAGAATCGATGACTATCTCTATGAGGATAGCAGACGCAAACACCCTCAAACTTACTGGGAAGGGGGGGATTCATGAAGGAAAACCAACCAAGATGCTGGCTCTGGTGGAGGCATTCCACGGGAGAACCCACAGACCGGCTCTGATTTCTGACTCATGTAGTGGGAAATACGAGAAGAATCTAGCCTCTTTCAGAGAAAGGGATAATGTGATATTCGTACCTAACAACGATTTGAGCTCTCTAAGACAGGCCTTTGAAAGAGCGGAAGAAGAGGGCTTCTTCATCGAACTAATGGCTATGGAGCCAGTAATGGGTGAAGGAAATCCCGGACTATGCGTAACTAGAGAGTTCTATGATTTGGCGAGATCCCTATGCACACAACATGGAAGCATGCTCATAGTCGACTCAATTCAAGCAGGATTGCGAGGGCAAGGGTGCTTGAGTATTGTTGATTATGAGGGATTCCAGGACTGTCTTGTACCGGATATGGAGACTTGGTCCAAGGCTCTGAATGCAGGACAGTACCCCCTATCTGTTGTGGGGCTCTCAGACAGAGCGGCCGAATTGTACGTGGTAGGAATCTATGGTAATACAATGACCACGAATCCGAGAGCCTTGGAGACTGCAATTTCTACTTTAGATAGAGTCACTCCAGAGCTAAGAAAGAACATCAAGGATAGGGGCGAAGAATTCGTTTCTAAGTTGAGAGATCTATCTCAAGAACTACCGGGAACAATCACTGAAGTTCAGGGGACTGGGCTATTGCTATGTGCTGAACTCGATCCGCAAAAGCTTCCAGTAGTCGGTTTTGGCTGTGTTGAGGAATGGTGTAGGAAGAATGGACTCGGGGTCATTCATGGAGGCCAGAATGCTCTGAGGTTCACTCCTCACTTTGCAATTACAACCGAGGAGATAGATATGATAATTGGAATTCTAAGGGACGCCCTCATCGCATTCACCTCCAAGTCTATTGAGGCAAACTAATTGATGCGTTATCATGCCCAGAAACGTGCATGTTTTCGGGAAATCGGACGGTCTTAGGGAAGCACTGGAAGAGAGGCTCCGAAGAGCAGGAGCCTCGATAGTAGAAGATCCTTCTGACTCTGAACTGGTCGTGGGAATTGATCAGCAAGAGGATTGCGATATTGCGATTATTCCCATGGGCTCAAATCCTCCGAACTCAACGATTGTGGTGGAACTGAAGGATGTAGTCATTCCGAATGGTGGGAGGAACTGGGGAAATGAGATAATGATAGATTGGATACGACAAATTAAGCTTGGACGCGAACCAAAAACCGAACCTAGGGACAGGTTCTGGGTCAATGTCAGGGATGTAACTGACGCAATTTCCTGTTTGTGCATGAATGAGAAGGAAACCAATCTATCCGGGACCTTCAGAATGTGCGGTAGGAGGGCATGGTCATCGGAGCACGTTATCGACGAGATAAGAATTCTCTGGGAGCGTTTCAACAATGCAATCAATCACTCCCACACTATCGAGTCTCTATCCGAAGTCCCCAGTCCCGTGAGAGGGATTTATTCCGAGAGATCCGAAACTGTAGACCTAGGCAGCCTCCATAATGCTCTGATTGCAGTAGGGGGCGAGGGTTGGCATCCTATGGTGCCAATGAGAGTATCAATAATGGAAATGATTGCCCATCACGATTAGCGAGAATTCTTGTCTCCCTGAATCTTCACTCTAACATCCTGAGCAAGGCTCTTGCAGGTTTGCATTACTTTCCTAACCCTGGTTCCAGCAGCATTGTTCCCAGAGTCGTGCTTCTCAGCATCTGCAATAGCTTCCGTCAATTCATTTATCATGTCCTGAATCATATCTCTGACTGTCATACTCCAACCCGGAAAATGTGACCTAATAGCCGTTTCTCCGGCACATATCTCACTTGCTAGCAAATAAGTCAGAACCTAGGATGGGAAGAATCAGGCTCGCCTCACCCTCAACGACAATCTGGTCGGCATTGGGACGAATCTTGCCCCATGAAATAGCCTCCTTCAATCTAGCTCCGGAGAGGGATCCGTCGAACTCTGGGGCGGTGGTTATCGAAACTGCTGAATCCATACCTGACTCTTGTCTGAACTGGTTCCACCAGATTACGTGATGCTTGGAAATACCCCCTCCTACCATCAGACCATGGCTTTCGTCTGCCGTCCAAATCAAGTCGGAGAGAATCTGTTCGTCTGCGAGAACATCAATCATGAAATCCGGGCTCTTTTGTCTATGCATGAATAATTGCGAACCTATCGAGCCATCGGTAATTCCGGGTATAACCATCGGAATCCTATTCTTAGCAACCCAGTGAAGAAGAGAACTAGGGTCATCGATCCTGTCACCTATCGCCCAGCATAGTTCCACTGAACCAAAGCCTCTCCAGGGGTTCGCATCGTCAACAGACTTCCTCTCATCCTCAATCTCCTCCAGCCAAGGTAGTAGGACTCTCTCTAGAATCTCGCCGTAGCATTCATTCGGAATCACCACATTGCCAAGCCTGTTCAGGCCCTCCTCAGCCAAGGCAACGTCATCTAGACTGAAGTCTCCATGAAAGTAACTCCTGTAAACTCTGGCTATGTCATGATCGAGAGTTCCACATGTGGTTATGACTACGTTGTACGCTCTCCTCTTCAGTGCCTCAATGAAGAATCCCCTGGTTCCTGTAGCACATAGACAGGCAGGGAATGATAGCCAGTTGAGAACCCCTTCTTCATCGGATCTTGAAATTGCTTCTCTCAAGATATCTCTGGCTTTAGCCAACTTCGATGCAGTGAAACCACCAGCTCGAGACATCTGATCTATCAGAGATCCAACATCAGTAACTCTCGAAAAATCATAGTCCTCTACAGGGACTTCGAAATCGTCACGGGAGTATCCAACCATGGTACCCGCACAACCCTCTGGGCTTCAATTGGTGGTATTCCGAATTCTGTATATTCTGTCTCTCAGTTCTGCTGCTCTCTCGAAGTCCAGCCTATCTGCAGCCTGCCTCATCTCCATCTCAAGCCTGGAAATAACATCTGCCTCTCCATCATTATCTTCGAGATCCCTTCCTCCTTCACCTATCCACTCGGGCTGACTTACGTTCTCTAGAACTGAATCGGAGTTATTCCAGACTCCAGCCCCTAGTCCAAATCTCTTTGCTAGTCCCTCCAGACCCTTCTTGCCCGGAGGCTTGGCGACCATTCTCCTACCGCCTTCACTCCCCCTACCAGCAACTCCAGAGACTAGGTCCTCCATCTCTGACCCCATTACGGGCAAGGCCTTTTCGATGGTTTTAGGGACTATTCCATTCTTTTCGTTGTGCTCTCCTTGCATGGCTCTCCTCCTCACCGTCTGACTGATGGCAGCTTCCATTGAGGCAGAGACGGAATCTGCGTACAGAATTACAGAGCCATTTACGTTTCTGGACGCTCTTCCAATGGTCTGGAGAAGGGACCTTTCGTTCCTTAGGAAGCCCTGCTTGTCAGCATCAAAAATTGCTACAAGCGAAACCTCGGGAATATCCAGACCTTCTCTAAGTAGATTAATTCCCACAATCACATCAATCAGACCCAATCTGAGTGCCTTGATTATCTCGGTTCTCTCCAGTGTATCTATCTCACTGTGGAGGTAGTGTGCCTTGACCCCCATCCCTTCTAGGTACTCAGCAACTTCCTCCGCGAACTTGATGGTCATCACTGTAACTAGGACTCGTTCATCACGACTAACCCTATCTCCAATCTCGCTAAGCAGGTCCTGTACCTGTCCCTCTGTACTTCTAACCTCAATCTCCGGATCTAGCAGTCCAGTAGGCCTTATCTCCATTTTAGCTATCCCATCTATATTTTCCAGTAACTCCTCCATACTTTGCTTAGTTTCCGGCTTCCCGACTTCGGACTTTCTGGCACCGCCCTCGCCGTCCACATGCATCAGTCCCGAGGGGATGTTTTGCCCTGTAACCTCTGCAAGGTGCCTAAGCTCCCTCTCTCCAGGAGTAGCACTAACGTAGATCATCTGCGGGACAAGGGTTTGGAACTCGTCTATTCTAAGTGGACGGTTGTCATACGCTGACGGTAGTCTGAAGCCGTGGTCCACCAGGTTCTTTTTCCTTGAGAAATCTCCTCCGAACATCCCTCCCACTTGGGGGAGAGTCACGTGAGACTCGTCCATGATAACCAGATATCGGTCTGCCCCCCCATGGAATTGTTCTGCATTACTGGCGAAGAAGTCCAGAAGGCAGTATGATCTCTCTCCCCTTCTTCGGCCATCAAAGTGCATCGAATAGTTCTCAACCCCCTTGCAAGAGCCTACTTCATCCAGCATCTCTAGGTCAAATCTGGTCCTCTGCTCAAGTCTATGGGCCTCAAGACCCCTATCTTTAGACTCGAACCAGTCCAACCGATCGCCCAACTCTTCCTCGATATCTTCTAGGGCTTGGTTGAACCTATCTTCACTCGTCATGTAGAATTCTCTCGGATGAATCCAAGCCTCTTCGAACTCATCTAGAGGCTCCCAGGACACTGCTTCGCAGACCTGAATTCTCTCTATTCCTTCCCATCCAAATTTGACTCTGATTGGATCATCCCTGCTTGGCATCCACACATCAAGAACCTCTCCTCTGAGTCGGACGTCTCCCCTGGTAATCTCTCTGGTAGTTCTCCGATATTGAAGTTCCACGAGACTCCTAACCACATCCTGAGGATCAGCATTTTGTCCGACATGGAGCCTCAGGTGATTCTGCTGGAAAACCTCTGGCGGATTTAGACCATAGATCGTGGAAACGGTCCCTATTGTTATCACATCTGGACGGGAAACTAGGGAAGCAACTGTAGAGAACCTCTCTTGCTCTATTCTCTCATTCATCTGCAGCTCCTTGTCAATGTAGAGGTCCCTTCCGGGTATGTATGCCTCCGGCTGATAATAGTCGTAATAGCTGACGAAGTACTCAACAGAGTTATCCGGGAACAATCCTGACATCTCCTGCCAAATTTGACGTGCAAGTGTTTTATTGTGTGACAGGATTAGGGTAGGTAACTGCATCCTCTCGATTATCTTAGCCATGGCGAACGTTTTACCCGACCCGGTAACTCCGAGCAGGACACATCTTTCCTGGCCCTCTTCGATTTGCCTTACCAATACATCAATCGCTTGCTGCTGATCACCCGCACTGTCATATTCCGATTGAAGAATGAACATCTTATGACCTCGTTATTGTTTCTGTCAGCGATTAACCTACGTAAATCATACTCCCCAGAAGGGCCCAGCCAGTCAGCATGGAAGAAAGGAATAGCGTACTCTGATACGCCTCCATTAGTTGTGCAGAATCAGAGGAAGACTCGGCCCTTTTAGTCATAACATACAGGTTTACCCCGCCCATGCTGATGGCGGACAGAATCCAAACAGGCGAGCTAAAACGACCCGATTCGCTAAATTCGTGCATCCCCGCAAGTAGGAAGCATATCACCCAACCTATTGTAAGAAAAATGCTAAGGTTCCTGGTCGCGATAGATCCGAAGGCTGCTGGGAAGGACTTGATCCCCTGCTCCCTGTCAACTTCCTTGTCCATCAGGGCGTAATTAACATCGAATGCAGTAATCCAAAGAGCTACACCAAGCGAAATGAAGAACACCTCCGGGAACCAGAGAAACTCCAATTGATCTTGTCCTATTCCGAAAATCGCCTCCCATCCATGGTGATCAGCCGCGATTGCGACCCATGCACCAGCTGGTGCAAGAGCGAGGCAGAAACCAATCCAAAAGTGACACAACCATGTAACCCTCTTCGTGTATGGATATATCACAAAGGCTAGTACCGGCAGCCATGACATCTTCAGCGCTACTTCATTCAGGCTCCATGCAGAAAATAGTAGCATACCAAGGAACAATCCCGCGAGAACCCAAGATGATTGTACCGATATTGTGCCCGTCGGAAGGTGCCTTGATGCGGTTCTTGGGTTTTCTGCATCGATATCCTTGTCTATAATTCGATTAAGTACCATTGCAAGACCACGTGCTCCAACGGCAGCAAAAATAATCCAAAAACCATCTGAGACCTCGCTACCGAACTCTTTGTCTGCAAGTACAAATCCAATTAGGACGAATGGAAGTGAAAATAGTGTGTGTTCGACCTTGACGAACTCCAGAACTTCCTTAGCGCCCATTTCAAATCCTCTGGGTAAGCCACGCATCAACTCTCCTAACCATCTCTGGATCATGGAGGGTGACAGCAGGCCATCTTCGAACGGGAAGAGGACCGTCATCAGACGGTATTGGAACCGTGGCATCCCAAGCCACTCTCGTACCAGTTCCATCGAAGTGAAGATCCCTGCCTACATCAAATCTGCAGAAAAGCTGCCAAAGGAGCCTCCTCTTCCAATCTTCATGTTCCAGATCTGCATCCGAGTCTGTGATGAACAGCCACTTAAGTCGCCTAGAAGCATTAAGGCTCCAGATGGAATCTCTGATTGCTGAAATCTTCTCTCTCTGTAGACGCGCCAGATGATTATTGGTTACTTCCACACTCTCCTCCGGGCTAGGGCTGCCTTCGACTTCGGTAGTTACCACCATCATCGAAGGCCGTAACATCCTAGCCTGGACAACGCCCTCAATTGCGGATGCTGAGATTGCCAGAGATTCACTAACATTGCTCTCTTCTGGCCGAGAAATAGGATCTCCCTCTGATGGTGTGGTCGCATCGATGATTAACTTGTCATGGATATTTTCCCAGGGAGATGTGTGAGCTAGAGAATCAGCGACCATTCCTTCCAGTATGACTAGATCATCGGGAATATTGACCTTGTTATTTAGAGCGTCAAGAAGCTTCTCGAGATCTTTGACTTGATGATCCTCATCGACAACTATGATCACTTTTAGGAACATCATCTGTCCAGCTCCCAGAAGTCCGAGAGCAGTCTTCCGCGCCTGGCGTGGAAACCTTTGCTTCGAGGAGACGACAGCGAGATTGTGGAAACCCGTCTCGAGAGGCAGGAAAGTATCGATGACATCCCTGTGCTGGAATTTCAATACTGGCAACAGAGCATCACCAATAGCCTCGCCTAGGTAACCGTCCTCCATCGGGGGTATGCCGACTATCGTCATTGGTATAGTCGGGTCCTTCCTGTGAGTGATTGCTGTAACGTGCATTACTGGATACTCGTCCTCCAGGGAGTAATGACCGAAGTGGTCACCGAACGGGCCCTCCATCCTTCTCTCCGAAGGCAGTGTGTACCCTTCAATTACGAAATCGCAGTCTGCTGGGACCCACAAATCATTGGTCAGGCATTTTGTAATCTTGAGTCTTCTACCGCTCAGAAGTCCTGCAAACTCGTACTCTGAGAGGTTGTCTGGGAGGGGGGAGATCGCGCTGAAGATTACCTGAGGGGGGCCCCCAAGGCAAATCGCGACTGGCATCCTATCGTCTGATGCCTCAGCATGATCTGCACCATGCTTGTGTTTCTGCCAGTGAAGGCCGACTTCATCAGGGCCGAAAACTTGGCTCCTGTACATCCCTAGGTTGTGAACTCCGGTTTCTGGATCTGATGTGACAACAAGTGGAAGCGTCATGAAGGGCCCGCCATCCTGGGGCCAACTCGTTGGGATGGGGAGCCTAGTCACATCAGGATTTTCCATCCTGACCTGCTGACATTTCCCCCTCGAGACTCTCCTAGGAGCCATTGAAATTCCTTGTTTTAGCAACCCAAGACCTGTCCACGGCCTCCTCAGGATTCCTCCTATATCCGGCTTCATGAGGCCAGTCATCATTTCACCGATTTCCTTTGGCTCCACGACACCCAGCGCGAGATTGGTCCTGTCACGGGTTCCGAAGAGGTTCATCGCAAGGGGGTACCTGCTGATACTTCCATCTCCCAACCTGGGCTGATCGAAGATAACCGCTGGGCCGTTCCTCTTTACCAACAGGTCTGCGATACAGCCCGCTTCTAGCTCGACATCGACTGGATGGCTCACTCTCAACAATTCGCCTCTCTGTTCCAGAGCCAGTATGAATTCCTCTAGACTTCTCCAACCCATGCCATAACGCAGTGCTCTTGGCATGAGAAGGTTTGTCTGTTTTGGAGGGTATCAAACCGAGGGTTTCTTTGATAGGGCCCTTACCGTAACTACGTGGGCGACGGAATGACGGTCTGCGACGTTCTTGTTGTGGGGGCTGGTCCCGGAGGAGGAAATGCCGCTCTGCAATGCTCACGAAAGGGGCTATCAACGATAATTATCGAGGATCACCCCGAGATAGGAACCCCGGTTCATTGTGGAGAGTGCATTTCGGAGATAGCTTGTCAGAACCTAGAGCTTACTCTCCCGGAGGAGGTAATCAGCAAGAGGGTGCAAGGAATAAGAGTCATTTTCCCAGATGGTACCGAAAAGCGACTTACCGAGGAGGGTTATGTTCTGGAGAAGCACCTCTTTGAGAGGTGGATAACAGACGAGGCAGTCTCAGCAGGCGCCACGCTCAACCTAGGACACAAACTACTTTCCATGGAGAGGGCCGAAGGAGAACCGTTTTCAGGATGGGTTTGTGATGGCAAGGGGGATCAATTCCCCATAATGGCCAAGATAGTAATCGATGCCTCGGGGGTTGCAGCGGTCTGCTCCCGTTTAGTCAAGCCTGATGGAGAGAACCCTCTGAATCAAAAGGGCAAGGTTGTCGCTGGGATGCAGTACGAGCTTCTAGAGGTGCCCACTGATGGTTATCTGGATTTCTACATATGGCCTAGCTATGCTGAGAAAGGGTACCTGTGGATGATTCCCAAGTGCGATGGCAGGGCAAATGTCGGACTCGTAACCGAGGACAAGCCCAGGACAAAAAAGGCTCTCGATGAATTCATAGCAAACACACATTTTAGTGAATCTGAACAGGTTCTTCCCCCGTGGAAAGAAAAGGGGAGCCCGGCCTTCGGGGGGACCATCCCAATCTCGGGACCCTTCGAGCGGACCCACTATGACGGGCTGATTTTAGTGGGAGATGCTGCAGGATTCACCTCTCCCCTGTTCGAGGGTGGCTCCCACCTGGCATTGAAATCAGCCGTTTTCGCGGCAAATACCGCTGCAAACGCTATTTCAGAAGGAGACCTCACCTCGGAGAGGCTATCAGAGTACACTAGACTATGGAAGGCAGAGTTTCCACCTTATGGCAAAATTCTGAGGGGGAAGACAGCCCTCTTCGAACTATCAGATGATGAGATGTCCGTTATGGCAACATGCTTTCCGGATGAGATGTCGGGGATGGGAATTACCGGTAAGGCGATGGTCGGGCTCAGACTTCTATTCAGAAAACCAACGTTGTACTTGAAGCGAATCGTGCCAGCGATGCTAGCATTTGGATACAGCAGGGCGAAGTACTACGGATGGTGAACGATGCTCACCTTTCTCGGGTACACGTTGGTCTTCCTAGCCCTGCTAGTCAGCCTGTACCTAGTAATCCGCCCCGAGGCTAGCTCACGGTCTTTCTTGAGGACGGCTGCAATGGGGGCCCAGTCCTCTCCCTTCCTGCTTCTGTCACTATCATTCATTTTCGAAGCGACGTCGCTGGATCTCGTCTCGAGTTACGTCGGTGAGGGATTGCCATTCTTCTATCGCATTTCAGCGGTATGGGGAAGCAGGTCCGGGCCTCTCCTTATGTGGGCCTCGATGATGAGCGTAATCGCATGGTTGATGTCTAGGGACAGAACGACCGATGCTGAAACCATAAGGGTCATGCACTTCTGGACATTACTTCTCCTGCTTATCTCAGCAGGCCTGCGCCCCTTCTCCCCTGCTATTCCCGGCTCTGCTGGGGAGATCAGTCCCTTGCTACAGACAGACCTGATGGTGATTCACCCGCCAGTGGTCTTCGTCTACTACTCACTGTGCCTTGCGACGGCTAGCATTGCGGTGTCTGGCCTGATTAGGTCAAGGCCCTCGAATGAGACCCACGCCTCGATGATTCCATGGGCCAGATACTCATTCCTGGCAGGAACAATCGGCATAGGGCTTGGTGGTCTCTGGGCCTATACGGTTCTGGATTGGGGAGGGTATTGGGCATGGGACCCAGTCGAGACAGGATCACTTCTCCCGTGGCTGGCACTACTTGCTATACTTCACTCGAGAGCAAGGCCAAGGGCATCCAATCCCTACGCATTATCGCCCGCGTTCGGAATGATAACCGGGGCTCTGGTGATGCATGCCACCCTGGTTACCCGAGCAAACGGGGTCTGGGCCTCTGTCCATGCCTTCGTGGGTGATGGGGAGAATTCTCTCCCGAGGGACCCATATGTACGCGTCCTGGAGATTATCGATTTCACCGCAGTAGGATTCGAGATCACGGTCTACATGACGTCAGTTTTTGCCCTGCTCGGTCTTTCGGTTGCCCATGCCCTGAGGGAGCAGAGAGCCACCCTGCTCGCAAAGGGATCACAGACTCTGTACGAGAAGAACCGGTTTCTAGCAGTCTTCCTGTTATTCTACTTCGCTGCTGTCGGTCTCTGGATAGGCTCATCCGCAGTCCTCTTCTTCGGGCTAGCCATTCTGACACTGCTTATCTTCGGGGATGGAGACGAACCCCCGGTCCATTGGGTCTCCCTTGGAGTCCTCCTGATGCTCTTCTCGGGATGGGCGTGGATCTCCGAGTGGTACCAGTCTTTGGCTGGAATCGCGCCTTTCCTCCTGGTTTGGGTAATGCCCGATGAACAGAAGGACGACTTCTCTCGAATAACCGGCTTAATTTTAGATCCCAAAAAGAGGGCCGTCATGGCTCGGTCCTTTCCATGGTACCTGTCCGCGGTATTCCTGCTGCTGACCTGGGTCCTACTGACTGTCGAGATAGAGGGCACAAGCATCGAAGCGCACGAGTACTATGGTGCCCCTCTGGTGTCCCTTCTCGCCGTGGGGCTAGCACTGTACGCTTGGGGCGACAGGATAAGCGGCAGAGCAGGAGCAATCGCGCTCTCGGTGACCTTGGCCCTCTCAGTGGTTCTAGCCGCTTTCTCGGATAGGCTGGAGCTGCCTGGGAATCAGGACGGAGCAATCACGGATAGCATTTCCAGGGGCGCTGTCTCCATGTTCATCCTGACCTGGCTAGCCCTGGCCATCCCGCCAACGCTGCTGAAGCTGTGGAGGAGCTCTAGAAAGACGATTCCCATAATAATCCGTGGCGGCATAGCGACTCAATCAGCTCGAGCGAGGTTACTGGGCACCCACATCGCCCATGCTGGCATCCTGATCCTGCTGGTGGGGCATGTCCTCACTACCACTCTTGTTGATAGGACAGATCCGTCCCACTTCGTCACACTGGAGAGAGATGTTCCGATACAGCATCAGGGGATGGAGCTCGTGTTCACCGGGGTAGAGGTCCTATCCGCAGACGAGGAAGGCTACGGGTACCGCATAGGAGACGGCTATGTTGGAGTGGTCATCGAGGCGAGGGACGATGGTGGTTCACTGCTCGGGACTATCACGCCCGGAATGCTCCGCTTTGATTCTCCCTCCGGCATGGTGTCCGCCAGATCGGAGGTCGATAGGCTGACGGGGGTGACAGGGGACACGATAGTAATCCTGGACCTACTGCAGTCAAACGAGCTCTTGTCATCGATGATCCTGGGCCAGTCTGACGATGTCAGCGAGGTCAGGGTCACCGTACACCGCCTCCAGGGCAGCCATCTCGTTTGGGCGGGTTGGCTAATGGTGGTCATTGGGAGCGCCTTCGCATCCCTCCCAAGAAGAGTGACTGAACCATCCGAGGACGAGTAAAGGCCCTCATCGCCCCTTACCGTTTGAATGAAAAAGGGGGAGCCGGTCGCGAGGCCCCTGAGGTGCTGTAATGGATAATGGCTCAATCGTTCATGTAGACTATGATTTGTACAATGCTAGCAATGACAAGCTGATAGAGACAACGAGGGAGGAGGTAGCCAAGGAACACGATATCCATGACGAAAACAGGGAGTACTCCCCAATGATTACAACCGTCGGAGATGGCAGACTAATTCCCGGTTTCGAGTCTCACCTGGCAGGAGCCGAGGCTGGAAAGGATTACGAGTTCGATATCGAACCAACCGAGGCCTATGGGGATAGGGACCAGAACAAGGTTGAGACTATCTCACAGAATGTCCTCCTAAGGAGCGTAAGAGACCCGAACACACTGGCAATAGGGGCTCCAGTCGAGATTGGTGGGAGACAAGGAATTCTTCAGTTCATGAGTGCTGGTAGGGCTAGGATAGACTACAACCACCCACTAGCAGGGGTCACCCTGAGGTACAACTATCAGATTGTTAAGGTCGTTGAGGATAGGGATGAGAAGGTTCAGACCCTGATGAAGATGAACACCGGAAGAGACGACTTCGAGATCGAATTCGAAGGTGACGACCTCACGATGACTCTCCCGGAGGAGATGGCTTACGATCAGAACTGGGCATTCACGAAGTTCTCTCTGGTCACCACTCTGAGGGAGAATGTAGGAGTCGCCAAGGTAATCTTCCGAGAGGTTCACGAGCCAAGGCAGATCGAAGAAGAGTAACTAGATCATTCTCGGAATGATAACCGGTATTAGCAGAATCAGTAGGATGAAGATACTACTCAGGCTGCTGATTCTATTCGATATGTTCTCGATCCGTATCGGATGAGAAGACCGACTGATCTTTCTCAGTACCGAGTGGACCCCATCTCTAACAAGGTGACCACCATCGAAGGGAATCATGGGAATCAGGTTTGCGAAACCAAGAAGGAAGTTGATCCAGACAAGCCAGAACAGGAAGTCGAACAGCATCAACATCCCATCAGTTCCGAGGACCGAACCCATGGTCCCGCTTCCAGCAACCAGCATCTCCCTCTCTTGGAGGATCATCGTCTGCCCTTCGTTTGAAATCGGGACATTAAGCATTAGAAGAGGGCGAATCAAAGTGAGTATTGCCGTACCTGACGCTGAGTACTCTCCGTCGATGATATTGGCATATGCATCCACTCCCGCCGTTGATGAAACAAGATCGGACACGCCTAGGAAAGCATCACCGGGCTCAATTTCCAGTAATTCCAGTAGTTCTACTCTGTCTTCAATAATGCAATCACTATCTTTCTCACAGTCTTCGATGTAGTACTGGTAGCGATCACCCATAGTGACAGTTATGCTCCTCTCTGACCAAATATCAGTGGAATCATCCCTGGATAGCACGGTTAGTTGGGCAACTTCCCCAGCGGAGAGTCCGCCCATCTCATTCGAGAAATCGGAGTAATCAGAGATCTCGATACCATCGATATGTGTAATCGTCTCGAATGGCATTAGGCCGGCTTCTTCTGCCCCTCCTCCGACCACAATTCCTCTTGCATGAACGCCTTTGTTTTCTGCCGCCATCCCACTGGCAACAGAACAAAGGAGAATCAAAACCACGTAGGTTACGAAGATATTGATAGAAGGTCCAGCTGCGAAAAGCCTCAACCTGTCTCTCCGGGGGGCCCTCTCCATCTCCTTCTCTTCGGGCTCTGCGAAGGCCCCGATGGGCAGAGGCCCCAGTTGAAGCAGTCCGAAGCTCCTCAACCTCATTCCATGGGCCCTAGCTTGAATTCCGTGACTGTATTCGTGAATCACTATCGCAACTATGAGTGCCAGGGCTGGCCACCATAGTGGGACGAAGCTGGTGACTCCTGGGATAAGCAGTAGGTCGCTTGCAGGAATGGACTCCTCAGGAGGACTTACTGCTGCTGCGACTGCACTAAGGAGAAGAAGCAGTACAACCATGAACATTACAAAGAAGCACAGCCAGATTGAGACCTCTCCGAATCCCCTCCAGAATCTTCTGGGTTTGGATACTGATTCCAGAAGACGCATGCCTCTTCTAGTTCTGATCATCAGGATAATCCCTAGAGCTCTAGTTGCATCCATCTTGTCCAGGAGGCCTGTCGACTCTGCGTACAACAAACCCGAATACCAAATTGCGAGTAGAGCTACTAACCAAACCGGTGCACCTAGGTTGTACACAAGGAATAGCAGTAGCAATGGGATTAGGATGCTCCTATTCTCCCCCTGTTCCGCCATGTTGATTACAATCGTCCTTGTCTCTTCAACCTGCTCTAAAACAAAAGTGAGAATACCTCCGACTGATTCGCGTAGTCATGTCAAGGGCATTCGGAGGCTCCGCAAGGAGTACCAATCGCAGAATCGACTCTTTAGCTAGGGAGAGGGACAGTATCGGACGAATCCTGGTCCAAGCTGAACTTCATAGCGTTAGGGAAGAAGTTGAATCTGTCAGGCAATCACTGGAACAGATAGAAGGGCTCCTTTGCGGTACGAGAAATTAGCTAACTACTGTTTCTTTAGCGGACGAATTGCCCGAATTGGACCTCACTCCAATTGCTCCTTCCGAGCTACAAATTAATGACAGGAACCTGTGCACTGGCATTCCAGCATTCCAGTCTAGGTGAGGGGTACCTCTGCTTGTTAGTGGAAGTGCGGGGATACTTCTGGATAGGTGTCTAAGTTTTCCGGTCAATCCCTCAACTTCTACTTTCATGATTCTCCAACTATCCCCCCTTACTCCCTTCAACCTGAAAGCATAAAGCGGGAGAAGCCCGCATTTCTCACCAGTAGATTTCAGGGAATTGTACTGGTCCATGGTTCTACCTGAGAGGTATATCCTCTCGCTCTTGGAGGTCTTCACCTCTATTGGGAAGCAAATGTCTCCCCTAAGAGCAAGCAGGTCACCAGTCCCCTCTGAACCGCTTCCTGGGGCCCGAACTACCAGAAAAGGCCTCTTTACGACTCTCATTGCTTTCGCGCGCTCAACTTCAGAGCAAGATCTCGTGACAGCGCGGACTCCCTTTATTTCTCCAGCGAGAACCGAACGCAACTCTCTTTCGTAACTGGTCCCCATGGCGCTATCCAATTCTCAGGGTTATTGAGGACACCGGTCCAAATCACTGAATCTTTCCCTTTCTGTAATCCCTGGTTCTGTCTACACCCGGGAATTGATCCTCACTTTCTCTATAGACAGTTTTCATGTTATTCAAGAAATTGTCTTCATTGGTTACAATGAGAACCATGTCAACCCCCGGATCATCCTCTCCATCCATCCACGGGAGAATTATTTCCATGGTCATCCTAGCTCCCTCTCTGTGCGGGTATGCGAAAACATCCATTCCTAGCGGTGGGAGGACGAGAGTCTTCCTAGGCTCGATGGTCTCTACTGTCTCGAATAGAGCACCGTATGAGTTTCTCAGAAGCTCCCTCCTGAAGTTGTCCTGCGTGGGCCTCCTACAGTCTGGACCAACTACATGCACAAGTTTGGATACTGGGAGGTCGAAAGCATCCGTAGTCACTGCCTCCCCGACTCCACATGGCTGCAGATTCAACTTCCTCCTCTCTTTTGCAATATTGGCACATGCCTCCCTGAGGCCGTCTCCAGCAGCTTGCTGCATCCTCTCATCCAGACCTTCTCTTCCGGCTAGTCTACTATTCGCGGGGATTACCATTATGTCCCCCTCTACGCCGACTATATCTCCGTAGAGAACCCGTACTTGTCCGTGCGTACATTCTCTCACGATTACAACATCGGCCATAAGCATGCGAAGGCAGGCCATCGGATATGTATCCATCGTAGGTATTTTCAGAAAGACTAGGGAACTTTAATCGCCACGAACCCCCTCCCATAGGCATGTCAACCGGATACGTACTCCTAGATGTAGAGCCAGGAACGGAGTATACGGTGTTCGAAAAAGCCTCTTCACTGGCCTTCGTTTCTGATGCCCAAGTTCTGTTCGGAGACCATGACATGATATTGAAAATAGAAGCTGACAGCATGGGAGAAATTGCAAAACTAGTTGTCGACTCAGTACGCTCGATTGAGGGAGTAACTAACACGAAAACCCTGGCTTGTGCAGAATTATAGCATTCGCATCTACTAGAAATCAGCCCACTTTGCTTCAGTATGCCGATATTCCGGCTCAAGTTTATTATCTATGTAATACCACAGCTAGCCGGAGGAATCCAAGAATGGCAGACAAGAAATATTTCGTGTTAATGCAGAACGGCAAGGACACTGCTCAAGTGTTCCACAGCAAGCAGCCCAGAGGAGCAGCTCTGAAGGCAGCTTCAAGAGGTGTCACCGACATCCACCTCAGGGAAAGAGGAACAAACAGAGTTCACGTGTTCTCTGGATCAAAGAGCAAGGTCCCTAAGGGGGCGAACGCACCAGACTGGCTACCTGACATGATAAACAAGGCCAACGTGAAGAAGTTGCGAATCGACCGTATTTGAGCATAGTCTGAATCGACTTTCACATGTGGTTTTCCTGTACAAGTAGCGGAAGCCAGGGAATCTCGAAGAATTTAGTCCGAACGGAATCTCTCTCGGGCCCTTTCTGTCCTCTCGCTTTCTAGCTTCTTCGCCTCTTCTATTCTAGCTCTCTCGGCATCTTGAGCAGTAGTAGCCTGCTTATTGTTCCCAGGATCGGCGGTCTGCACGAACTCTTCCGAGAAATAGCTTAAAACTCCTGATGTTAGGTTTCCTACGGCTTTAATTGGGTTTACCAATGGGTCGAAATATTCCGTTACTACCCTTTCTTTCAGTGGAATCAGAGCATTATCTGTAATTTGTATTCCTGCGGGACACACTTCAGTGCAACACCTTGTGATGTTACAATAGCTAATTCCAAAGTCATCTTTAATTTCTGGAATCCTATTCTCGGTATCCAAAGGGTGCATTTCTAAACTAGCGAGTCTGACAAAGAAACGAGGTCCTGCAAACTCATCGAATTTCTGGTGCTCCCTCATCACGTGACATGTATTTACACAAAGCATACACTCAATACAAGACCTAAACTCTTGAATTCTGTCAGCCTCATGTTGGTTGAATACCCAATCAGGGTCTTCTGGGCCGTTTATCGGCTTGATCTTCCTATCAACCTCGTAGGCCCATGAAGTATCTGTTACCAAATCTCGGACCAATGGGAATGACTGCATCGGCCGAATATCCACAGGGCCCTCGTAGTCTCCCATTTCTTCCTTTATGTCATCCATTCTTGTCATGCACATTAGTCTTGGCTTGCCATTAACTTCCGCACTACACGAACCACACTTACCCGCTTTACAGTTCCAGCGACAAGCTAGGTCCGGGGCTTCCTCTGCCTGAATTCTATGAATCACATCCAGTACAACCATGCCCTCATCTAGGTCCACAGTATATTCTTTCATTTCTCCAATTGGAGAACCAGATTCATCCGGATGTCCTCTGAAAACACTGAATGTAACTTTATCCATCCTACTCCTCCTCTAACAAGTCCTCTGAGTCTAATAGATCCCTCAAATCATCAGGCATGGGGGGGTAGGAAGTGTAGTCAATTTCCATTTTCCCATTTACTTGTTTAATTCTACTATTTAACTTGCCCCACTTTGAATTGTCAGGGGATGGGAAATCATCCCTTGTATGGCCTCCCCTACTTTCCTCCCTCATCAGCGCAGATAGAGCACACATCCTGCTTACATCTATCATTGCTGCTATCTCTAATGCTTGGTGCCAGCCAGGATTGTAGACTCTCCCGCCCGGAGACGTAGTGTTCTTCCCCCTAGCCTCCAGATCATCTAGGTCCTCCAAAGCTTCTTCCAGAAGCTTGCGTGTTCGGATTATTCCTACTTTATTCTGCATCATTACCCTGAGATCATCTACCACTTTTGCAGGATTTTCTCCATCTTCCCTCCCGAGCGGTTCGAGCATCTCCGTTATCACCCTGTCAATTTCCTCATCGTCTATCTCTTCGAAATTACCCACCTGACTTGCAGACTTCGCTGCATTCTCTCCAGCAATCTTCCCGAAGGTAATGAGGTCAGACAAAGAATTCCCACCTAGACGATTCGCCCCGTGAAGTCCTGTTGCAGCTTCGCCCGCTGCAAAAAGTCCTGGAACCGATGTCTCCTGAGTAATTGGGTCGACGCGCACTCCTCCCATTACATAGTGTGCTGTGGGGCCAACCTCCATCGGCTCCTTTGTGATATCAACTGCTGCAAGCTCCATGAACTGATGGTACATTCCCGGAAGCTTCTTCTTAATCTCCTCAGATTTTCTCCAAGAGATGTCCAAGTAGGCTCCTCCGTGCTCAGAGGCCCTGCCTGCAGCCTTCTCACTGTTGATAGCCTTGGCAACCACATCCCGTGTTAGCAACTCCGGAGGCCTTCTTTTTGTAGCAAGTTTTCCAGCGACTACCTCTTTTACCCACTCACTTGATTCGACCTCGGTATCTGCGAACTCTTCTCGGTACATTTCTGGTACATAATCGAACATGAACCTTTTACCTTCAGAATTTGTTAGCATGCCACCCTCCCCCCTGACTCCTTCTGTTACCAAAATGCCCTTTACGGACGGAGGCCAAATCATTCCCGTTGGATGAAATTGAACGAATTCCATATCTCCCATCTCCGCTCCTGTCCAGTATGCAAGAGCATGACCTTCTCCGGTGTACTCCCAAGACCCGGAGCATACCTCCCAACACCGAGTAATCCCTCCTGTTGCTAGCACGATCGATTTAGCTCTGAAAAGATGCAACGAACCGTCCGACCTATTGTAAGCAAAGCAACCCACAACTCTACCATCCTTCTTGAACAAATGACGGACAGTGTATTCCATGAAGACCTCCATTCCCGTGTGGATGCCCCTCTGTTGTAGTGTTCTGATAAGCTCTAAACCGGTTGCATCCCCGATATGGGCCAGCCTGGGATACGTGTGCCCTCCGAAATTCCTCTGACTCGTCTTCCCCTCTGATGTTCGGTCAAAGACCGCACCCCATTGTTCCAACTCCCTTATTCTGTCTGGAGCCTGTTGTGCATGGACCTTCGCCATCCTCCAGTCTGAAAGGTACTTTCCGCCCTTCATAGTGTCTCTGAAATGTATCTTCCAAGAATCTCTGTGGTCTTTGTTAGCTAATGCGGCGGCGGCACCTCCTTCTGCCATTACTGTGTGTGCCTTTCCAAGCATAGATTTGCTGATCATGCCAACTTTGGCACCGTTCGAACTTGCCTCTATAGCGGCTCTCAATCCTGCTCCGCCCGCTCCTATAACGACAACATCAAAGTCCCATTCCGAGTAAGATTTGTCCATATAATCACCTAAATTTTGAAGCTAGGATCGCTTAGAATCCCTTCCGCGACTGCCCAGACAAATAAGTCCCCCAAGAAAACCATACCCAGGCTTGTCCAGAACCAGAATCCATGGTGGACATTTGTTTTGGAAACAAACCTGAAGATACTTCCCTGGATTTTCTCAAATCCTAGACTCCATCTTTTATTGCCGCCTCCAACCAAGTGCCTAAATGCATGACAAGAGGTAACATACATTGTCAACAAGAAAGACTCTGCGGCCAAGACAAATGTTCCAACAGACAGGCCATAGGTATTTGTTCCATCAACATCATGAAACTTTAGTGTGTGGAATACGTCGATGTACTTCATGAAGAGAATGATGATGGCAAGGTAAAGCATTATTCTGTGGATATTGTTGAAGATGAATAATCCCCCTTCACCTCTGTAGCCCAGAGATTTGGAGATCTTTGGTTCTGCTACCACACATGCCACAGGACTAGCGAAGAATGTTCTGTAGTAGACGCGTCGCATGTAGTAGCAGGTGCCTCTGAATCCAAATGGTATCCAGAGTATCAACATAGCAGAATTAGCCCAAGCAGGGACTTCCAGACTCCACAGGTGGATTATATCCGGAGAGAAAATTGGGCTAGTTACTCTATGATCATCGTAATGAATCGCTCCATCAAAAAAAATCAATCTTAGAAATGTGTAAATCAAGGCGGCTGTAAGGGCGACTCCCATCCACAAGGGTTCCATCCACCACCGATCGATTCTATTTGTCTCGCCGAAGCCTTGGCTAATTGGAAGTCTGAAACTAGTAGCCATTAGTCCAACTCATTATGGTCCCGCAGGGCCCCCAGTAGACCCCACGAGGAACTCCCATTTTAATCCGAGTTTGTACAACACTGTGTTTGAACAAGTATTGCAAAACTTACTGTACGACAGTTTCTTGATTTGGTACACGAAACGACCCCAGAGAGACGAAATAAGATATTGGTCATCAAAAATGCGAAATGTTCACAATATGATTTAATTTGGTCTGATTATGCACGGTGATGACCTTGTCACTTCCATCTGCCCGAATTGCAATTACATGCCAGGAGCATGGCTTCCCGGGGTCAAGTGTCCTGAGTGTGGAGAACCAATGCTCTAAGCCAGTGAGGCATAGTCCGCTTCTGCCTCTTTGACGTGTATCTCATCCACATCCATTTGAGCGAGCTGGAGTTTTCCAGATAGTTCATCGTTCACCGCATGCCAGTATGAGTAAGCTTCTATCACCCATATTCCTGACTCTCTAGTTCCATTTCCACTGTCCTTAACCCCACCAAATGGTAGATGTGCCTCAGCCCCTGTGGTGGAGTTGTTTATGCCCGTCATTCCAGCCTTTATTCCAGTCTTGAAACGGTATGCTTCAAGCCTATCGTTAGTATAGCAAGCACTGGATAATCCAAATGGAGATGCGTTGGCCAGATGGAGGGCATTTTCGAAATCATCGGCCCTAACTACAGTCACGACAGGTCCGAAGATTTCTTCCTGGAAGCATCGCATTTCCTCTGTTACGTCTGCGTAAACATGCGGCCACATGTACGAACCCTCCGAAGCATCGCCTTGGAAATTCTCAGGCTTGTTCTCATTGGTAATTCTGCCTTCTCCCCATAGTTTGGTGGCTCCATCGGTTTCACACATCCCCAGGTCCCTTAGGAAATCACTGGCATACTTTTCCGATAGCATAGAACCGTACAATACATCGTCATTTCTCAGTGAGTCTCCGATTTTAGTTTCCTTCACCTTTGCCATGAATTTATCCATGAACTCTTCGTATATGTCCTTGTGAAGTATCAGATTCCCCAAGCTAGTGCAACGTTGACCAGCTGTTCCGAAAGCAGCCCAATACGCACCTTCGACCGCATTTTCGATGTTCGCCGATGGCATCACAACTAGGGGATTCTTACCCCCCAACTCCAGTGAACACGAGACTAGGTTCCTTCCACACACCTCTCCGATCATCTTTCCAACGGGTGTTGAACCAGTGAAACTGATCTTATTCACTAGTCCCTCGTCAACCGAATCAACAAGGAACTGCCCCGCTCCACTTCCTTTGCCATGGATCAAATTGACCACGCCATTGGGTAGCCCTGCCTCGTGCATTATTCTGGTGAGCATGAATGATAGCAGGGGGGAGTCTTGGGGGCTTTTCCAAACGCATGTGTTTCCACACATTATTGCAGGAATCATCTTCCAGAAGGGTACCGCTGAAGGGAAGTTACTTGCATTTATGATTCCACATACGCCAAGTGGCCTCCGATAGGTGAAAAGCTCCTTGTCAGGTAACTCTGAGTTCACCGTCTGACCATACAATCTCCTTCCCTCAGATTGGAAAAATAGGCATGTGTCGATCGCTTCCTGAACCTCGCCAGCACTCTCTTTCAGAGTCTTTCCTATTTCCCTAGATTCCACTCTGACAATATCGTCCTTGTGCTGCATTAGCAGCCTTCCCATGTTTCCAATAATCTGGCCCCTAGTCGGAGCAGGCGTTTGTGACCATTGAGAGAAGGCTTCCCTAGCTGAAATTAGTGCGTCATGAACGTCTTCCTTTGTAGATAAGGGAAACACTCCCACGCAGTCATCCAACCATGCTGGGTTCCTGCTTTCGAACGTCTCGCCATCGCTTGCTGGACGCAACTCTCCATTGATTATATTGTAGCCCATTACGGTGGGGCTACCGTTGGGGTTTTCTCTGTTTAAAATCTCGAACCCTGTCTCAAGTACGTGTGCCATGTATACGGCGGATACCACTTCTGAAATGAATTATGCGCATCGCTATGCCTTGTTCCGATAACCATTTTACGCCATGGAGAATCCTAGATTGCAGGGTTTAACAACCCCCTATGCACGAGAAGGGGCGGCAGGGAGTGAAAAATGTCATCAGACTCTAACGAATCACTAACTTTGAGAGTGGCGAAGGCGATACCAAGTGACGTGGGTCACGGACGAGCGAGAGTCCCGTTCGACAATGACCTGAACCTAAAACCCGGAGATATCGTCGAGATTGAAGGAGAGAGGAAGACCGCGGCTATTGTTTGGAGATGCAGGCCAGAAGATGCAAATCTTGGAGTTATTCGAATCGACGGCATAATTAGGAAAAACTCTGGAGTAAGTCTTGGAGACAGAGCCGAGATTCGCAAAGTCGAGGTCGAGCCTTGCACCAAATTGGTTCTGAGCCCAGTAATGGCAAAGCAACAGAAAGTTAGGTTTGGACCAGGAATCGAAGGATTCGCAAGACGGGGCCTGAACAAGAGGCCAGTTGTTGCAGGAGACAGAATATTCATCCCAGGGATGACACTCTTCGCCGAAGCACTGCCTTTTGCTATAGTCCAGACCAGTCCCAAGGGGATAGTGCAGGTACTTCCCGATACTGAGATTGTGATCAAGGAGGATGGCATTGACCAAGAAGAGGAAAATATGGTTCAGACCATCTCCTACGAGGATATCGGAGGAATCGGAAACCAGCTCCAAAAGGTTAGGGAGATGATAGAGCTCCCTCTGAAGCATCCTATTCTATTCCGAAGGCTCGGGATCGATCCTCCGCGAGGGGTTCTGTTGCATGGCCCTCCAGGAACTGGAAAGACACTGATTGCCAAGGCCGTGGCGTCAGAGACAAAGGCCCACTTCACATCGATAAATGGCCCGGAAATAATCTCGAAGTACTACGGGGAGAGTGAGAAGCAACTCCGTGAGATTTTTGACGAGGCCGCAGCCAACGCTCCAGCAATCATATTCATTGACGAACTAGACAGCATCGCTCCAAAGAGGGAGGATGTCACTGGAGAAGTAGAGAGGCGTGTAGTCGCACAACTACTTACCCTTCTGGATGGAATGGGTGGCAGGGACAATGTCGTGGTAATAGGGGCCACAAACAGAAGGGATGCAATTGACCAGGCTCTAAGGAGGCCTGGAAGATTCGATAGAGAATTGGAGATTGGTGTCCCAGACAAGGCAGGCAGGGGAGAGATACTGGAGATTCACACTAGGGACATGCCAATCAGTGATGACTACAATTTGGAGTGGCTACTTGACCATACTCATGGATTCGTTGGAGCCGATATCTCAGCCTTGGTAAGGGAAGCAGCAATGAAGGCTCTTCGACGCTATCTACCAGAGATAGATCTGGACGAGGAAGAGATTCCTCCTGAGGTAATCGAGAAGATGGAAGTCAGAATGTCTGACTTCCAAGAGGCAGTTAGAGAAATCGAGCCAAGCGCTCTCAGGGAGATATATGTACAGGTACCAGAAGTTACCTGGGAAGAGGTAGGCGGTCTCCAAGACGTAAAGGAACGACTGAAGGAGAGCGTAGAATGGCCATTGAACATGCCCGAGAAATTCGAACATTTCGGAATAACTCCACCCAGAGGGATAATGCTGTTTGGCGCACCGGGTACAGGCAAGACCCTCATTGCAAAGGCGATTGCTAACGAGGCCAAGGCCAATTTCATATCCATAAAAGGACCAGAGCTAATTTCTAAGTGGGTCGGAGAATCTGAGAAAGCAGTCAGAGAGGTGTTCAAGAAAGCCAAGCAATCTAGTCCTTCGATTGTCTTCCTTGATGAGTTCGAGAGCATTGCTGGAATGAGAAGGAGCCATTCCGGAGAGGGTTCAGATGTCATGAACAGAGTAGTGAACCAACTTCTGAGCAGTCTTGATGGGGTGGAAGGAATGGAAGGAGTAATCGTAGTCGCGGCAACCAACAGACCTGAAATGATCGATCCAGCACTGATGCGTAGTGGGCGATTCGAACGAGTTCTACATATCCCTCCACCTGACAGAGACTCTAGGTCCGCAATCCTGAAGATTCACACAAAGGATATGCCCCTCGGGAAGTTCAAAATTGACGATTTGGCTGCTAGTATGGAGAATTACACTGGTGCTGATATAGAGGCAGTCTGCAGAGAAGCAGCCCTAATTTCAATGAGAGATGAGAAGAAGACAGTAACTAGGAAGCACTTCGAAACCGCGGTGGAAAGAGTTAGGCCCACTGTAAACGATGAGATGATGCAATACTACTCAAAATTGGAAGAGACACTAACCAGTGGTCTTGAGTCAGTGAAGCGCTCCTCCGGCACAATCTCCGGGATCGAATTAATTTGAGGAATATAATGAAGACCACATTCACTCAAGAAATAATGACTAGGCAAGTCGTAGATGCCGCAGGTGATCTTCTTGGTCATCTGGCAGACTTCACGGTAGATGTTGATACTGGAAACATTGTTGCAATCCTGGTCGTAACTGAGCAGGGAATCGACCCTTCCGAGCTGCCGTGGCCAACAAACGACGGTCTCCTCACAATCCCTGTCGAGGAAGTAGCTAGTGTCGGTAATGTCGTGGAACTCTCCAGATAAGTCGATGCAGCATTGTTCATGGTCACATAACGGTCATAAAACGTTCTTCGGGCTCAACAACCATAGTTGAGGTGACCGGACGGTGGATTGGAGAAAGATAGGCGGTTTTCTCAATACTCGAAGGAACAAGAGGATAGCCTTGCAAGCCTCCTTCTGGGCAGTGCTCCTTCTTCTAATCCTATCAATCGCAATCACTTATGTTGTTCCCGGACAGACTCAACAGTCCGCATATGGGGACGAGTGGAACGATCTCGGCTCATTTCGTGAGGAACTGAACAACAAGGGAGTGGAGACAACAGCACTGGTATCCAGCCCGCTGCTTTTGAGTGACATCGATCATCCCGAGCAGACTATCTTCGTGATATCCGGTGTGGAGAGAGATACAATTTCTCTCCCACGCTTCACCGGCGAGGATGATTTGATACAATTTTCCGAGGGAGATGGATACACTTCTTCCGAGATTGTTGCAATCAGAGAATTTGTCTCAAGGGGCGGTACGCTGATTCTCATGGACGACTTTGGATATTCGAGCAATCTTGCCTCGGAGTTTGGTCTCCAATTCACTAACCATCGCTTGTATGCTGACTATAGCTACGACAATGATCTCGGGTCTGATTTCGTATGGGTAAATACCACCTCAGCATTCAACTTCACTTCGTCACAAGGGACTCAGACCACTGTTAATCCATGTATCAAGGATGTCGATGGAGATGGGGTTGTCGACGTTCTGGATCAAGATCCTAGTGACCCAGAAATCGGAGCACCATTCGTAACCATCCAGGACTCCGGTCTTTGCGCACACCGGTTCCAAGGCACAGATCCAGCAACAAATCAACCCAGATGGGATTGGTCACAGGATTACAGCATTCTCACCAACACACCATCGGCATTCGAGAAGACTACCTCATACAATCCTGCAGAGAGACGCTATGTTATCTCAAAAACCACTCAGGACTCGTGGATAGACAATAACGGAGACGGCAACTACTCCGTTGGCTCCTTTGCTGCGTTCGGTCTCGTGGGAGACGAGCAGGGCCCGTTCCCAGTCTATGTCAGATATTGCGAGGCTATTCTTTGTCGAGGTTCAGAGACCGGCAGAGTCCATTTCATATCCGACGGATCAGTCCTGATTAACTCCTTGTATGATCCAGAATTCGCTTCGATTTATTCCGGTATGGTGCCAGAAAACGACAATAGGAAATGGATTCTGGATGTAGTGGCAGAGGCTCTGATACTGAACGATAATGGAACTTCTCCGGGAGAACACGCATTAGTTATCTTCGACGAGAGCAGACACCAACAGCCCACAATATTCGGTGACACGTACAACTTAGTCTACTACCTTCTGATTTACTTCACTAATGATTGGATGGCCATGCTGATACTATTCCTTTTCCTGTTCATTCTGCTAGAAGCTGTACTAATTAGGAAAGAGGACCCAGAGGACTGGAGACACGTTTTCAGAGTTGTTTACTATGGATTCGGAGATGCTGAGAGATACAAGTACTACCAGAGGCCAGAGAAAATCAGACAAGTTCTACTCACTAGGGTAAGGAATCTCAATGCCCTAACAATGGAGGAGTTTGATGCAATGCCGGCCTCTGAACTTCAGGGAATGATCCGCGATCCCGTTCTTGTTCGCTTCCTTTTCGAGGAGAGGAACTACAGGCCAGATGAACTGGTTGGTATTGTTAGAAGAATAAAACAATGGGGAGAATCCGGGGGTGTGACGAAAGTTGTGGACTAGAAAAGCAGCAATCATGCTAGCAGGGGGCTTAAGCCTAATCTTGGTTGGAATGATGATTTCCAATTTCCAGATGATGATAATCGGTCTAACCTTCATCGCTTTCATATCTCTAAATGGGTGGATAGTAGGTCAGTCTGAACTAGAGATAACACGATTCGTACCTCATTCAAATGTGTACAAGGGCGACCTGATCGAGGTTTCGCTAACAATCACGAACAAGTCCTACAGGAGAACACAGCTACTGGAAATCTTCGACAACGTGCCCCACGAGATGAAGATAAGACGCGGAATCAACCAGATTAGGATAAACCTAGGTCCGGGGCAGTCAACCAAACTAGATTACATGCTGAGGTGCCCGCTTAGGGGGCATTTCTCGATAGGACCTATCTCTGTAAGGCACCGCAATGCCTTCGGTTTGTTCGTGAACGAGTCGAAGATAGAGGATCTGTGCGACATCACCGTCTTCCCACAGGTCAGGGACGTGGAGGACGCGATGCTGAGAGCAGACGTCCCGAAGATGTACACGGGAGCCACCACACTCAGGACTCCTGGGCCTGGAATGGAGTTCTACTCGCTTAGGGAGTACCTCTCCACAGATCCGATCAGATCAATAAATTGGAAGGCGTTCGCAAGAACCGGTGAAATGATGGTAAATCAGAAGACTAGGGATGCAGTTACTGATGTCTTCGTAATTCTCGACACAAGAGAGGTCAGTAGGATCGGGACCGTCCTGAAGAATCCCCTCGAGATGGGAGCATCTGCAGCGGCATCTCTGGCTAGCCACTTCCTGAAGAGGAAAGACTCCGTTGCCATTGTGACCTATGGAAGTAGGATGGACTTCCTACCGCCTGATACTGGCGACAAGCAGCAATATAAGATCCTAAGTCGCCTAGCTTCTGTTTCCCCATCCGGATCGATGCCTCTCCAGGCGGTAACAAATGCACTTTCTCCAAGAATCAGTCGCGGCTCTCCCGTCTTCATTATCAGCAGTCTAGAGGGCGATGGCACCACTCTTCCTGCAATCAGGAACCTGTCAGGAAACGGGCACGAGGTAATTATCCTGTCACCGAGTAGCGTTGACCTCGAGAGACTGGTGAGCCGCATCCCCCGAATGGCCTACGAGGTCCTCAAATTGGAGAGACAGAATCGACTGACTGCCGTATCGGGATACGGGGCCAAGGTCGTGGATTGGATGCCCGATGTCGAGCTTTCGCAGGCACTGGTACAGTCGAGGGGGTGAGAAATTGGAACTATCAGAGAAGAAGGAGGAGATAACCGAGACCCTGCACATTCCTGTATTGAGAAAGAAATGGCAGATCTTAGTGCTACAGATAACCTCAACCGTCTCGCTTTTGCTCTTGCTGAAGAGGATGAGCGATATCTATGGCCCTTGTAGCGATGATTTCATTTTGAACAATAACGCGAACACGTGGTGCCCCTCATACGAGCACACCAGGGGTCTAATGTGGATGGAAAACGCCAATGGACTCCTAATACCGGATTTCCTCCTAGGTGTGGGGCAGACAGGCACAATGTCCATGATCGGACCCTTGGTCTTGTGCCTATTTGCAACTTTCGCGATAGAAAGATTCTGGTCATCCTCACAGGAGCTGCAGAACAGAATCAAGCAGGTGGCTGCAGCATTGCTGGGTGCCTGGGTAATCCTCCCATTCCTATTCTCTTGGATTTTCGCGACATTCTCCAATGGCTTCCACTTCCCCTGGAACAGCAACGACTCAATGAATCACATAGGGGAACTGTTCCATCCATTGGGACTCATGGGAGAACTCGTTTTCTTAGGCATTGTATTCGCACCAGTCTTGGTAGGACTAATCGGGATATGGGGTCTTTCGAAGAGATCGATTACCTGGGTGGTAGGATACTACATTATAGTAATCGCATTCCATGCTGTCCTTACCTTCGAACCCATAGTCTCTGAGGTTGATGTAGGACTACGTGCGCTTCCAACCCAGATAGGTGAGGGCTCTATGTTCGGTGGCCTAGTTTCCCCGCTTGCAAGCTCCCTTCTTGGGGTAGCCATACTGATGCTTCTTTTCATGGAGTCTGGGACTGCTGCCATATCTCACATGGAATACGCAGCCTCTCTCCCGGAAGAGTCCAAGAGAGATCCAGAGTACATCAGGCAGTTCAATAACGTGGTCAACTCCCATCTAATACAGCTCCTAGTGGTAGTATCCCTGGTTGGAGTTACCACGGCTCTCGCATTGGCATTCGATGACCTGATGATATCTATCGTTGGAATACTGGAGGGTACACAGTGGACTGGTCAAGTAAAGGAGTCGCTGGAACTACAGATGACATACGGCAAAGTAATCTCTGCAGGCCTCTTCATCATAGCAGTCGCCGGACTAAGATTCGTGGTCCCGTGGCAGATTGTTTCTGGTTACGTGGAATCGGGAATTTCGAGGCTTCGCTCAAACTAGGACCTGATTCTAACGTACATCTTTCCAATATAAGTCGCGATTAGAGGGATCGCTGTAACCAGGCCACAGACAGTCACCAAGCCAGACTTAGCACCCATACTCGTCTCTAGGGCCTCTTCTATTTCTGGAAAGGCGAGTATTCCCAAAAATGACAGAACAAACAGCGAAAACCTGTCAATCGTGGGGGAGAAACTTTTGTCTCCAATCTCGGTCCTGTTCGGTAGGATTCCAGAATTGCCCATGTCCTTCCGGTTGATAGTCAACGAATCAAATCACCGGAGGATGGTTTGAAGCCTATGCTGCCCGACGAAGCTACATGACAGGAGCGATCGAGGTCCAGACTTGCAGCAGATGTCGCTCCGATGCTATCGTCTTCCAGGAGTACAGTGGGCAGCATCTGTGTGGAAGGCACCTTTCTTCCTCAATAAGAAAGAGAACTTCAAGGGAATTGAGGGCACAACTAGACCTCCCAAAGAACGCTACCAAGGACGATGGTTCGCCCTTCATCATCCTGATTGCTGTTTCAGGCGGAAAGGACTCAGCGGTCCTACTTTCGATGATGGCTGACATTATCGGAGGACGAAGAGATGTGGAACTGGTCGCTGGATGCGTTGACGAGGGGATCGACGGTTACCGAGCTCCATCGATGGAATTCGCGAGAGAACTGGCTGAATCACTTTCCCTTAGATTTGAGACTCTTAGCTACGAGGAGATGGGCTATGGAAGAATGGACGAGGTGGTCAAACTCATGCCTGCAATGGGAGAGAGTCACGTTGAGGCAAAGGGACTCATGCCATGTTCATACTGCGGGGTCTTCCGTAGGCAGGGACTGAATGCACTGGCAGAGAGAGTGGGTGCCGACGTCATGGCATTAGGTCACAATCTGGATGATATGGCTCAATCCATTCTTATGAACCTCCAAAAGGGTGAGATTGAAAGGTCAGTCAGGCTGGCTCCACATACCCATTCCAAGATTGATGGATTGGTTCCTAGGATTGTCCCCCTTCGATGGATACCTGAGCAAGAGATCCACGCACATGCCTTGTTTGCGGGGCTCCCCATTCACCATGGAGACTGTCCTCATGCCCCCGGCGCTATGCGTCAGCAGAGTAGGTCAGTTGTTGCTAGTCTTGAATCGCTGACTCCCGGAGCAAGACACGGCCTTCTGCACTCACTTGATAGAATAAGAGAGATGCACTTGATGGCGAATCCAGACCTTACTCAGGATGTAAAAAATTGCAAGGAATGTGGCGAGATTACCAGTCGAGAGATATGCCAGTCATGCACTATGAGGAAATGGCTATCTGAGGCCTCCTGATAGAGATTTAACTAGAGGATGTTTTCGATCAACTCATTGATTTCTTGCCCGCGTCCACAGTAATAGCACCTGACTTGCAATGGATCCCTCGATGTCACACGCATTCTTTGTGGCAATGGCTCTCGGTCGTTCTTCGTGATACAGTTCCAAAAGGAGCACTTGGCAATATTTACTAGGTCATCAGCCAGTTCTACCTTCATCTTCTCAGCAACAGCATGATTTCTGATTATCGCTATACTGGCAGCAGGGGCTATCAGAGCAAGCCTATCCAAGTCCTCTTGGTCTAGCTCTCTGTCCTCAATTTTTAGGACGTCCTTCCTTCCCAACTTATCACTGGGCACATTCATCACCAGTGAAACCGGAGTAGCCCTGTCAGTATCTATCCTCAGAATCCTGATTACCTGCATTGCATTACCTGAGGGTATGTGATCCACTACTGTGCCGTTTCGAATTGCGGTTACTCTCCTCATCTCAGACATCACTTCACCTTCTTGGGCACATCTATTCCTAGACTCCTGCATAGCAGGGCCATCCTAGTGGGGACGCCATTGAAAGCCTGCTCGAAGTATCTAGCGAACTCGGTGGAGTCCACGCCTGGGTCTATCTCGTCCACTCTTGGTAGAGGATGCATGATAATCATCCCCTTCATGGCACCGGAAAGGTCCGATGCCTCGATTTTGTATATCCCAGCCACCTTGGCATACTCGTCCTCATCAGGAAACCTCTCCTTCTGGATCCTAGTTACGTAGATCACATCCGCTCCTGCGATTTGGTCCTCCAATGACTCTGTCTCCATGATTTCTGAACCATGTTCTCTGAGGTCAGAAACTATCTCGACTGGCATTTTCAGTGTTGATGGTGATACCAGAGTAAGTTTGGCTCCGAACCTGACTAATGCATGGGAAAGGCTGTGAACCGTTCTACCATATCTCAAATCTCCGACAAGGACCACATTAAGTCCTTCTAGAGTGCCATGTGCCTGTCTGATAGTGAAGAGGTCAAGCATAGTCTGAGTGGGGTGATTCCCAGCACCATCACCAGCATTCAGAATGGGAATTTCCACTGCATCTGCGCTGTATTGGGCTGCACCCTGTCTTGGATGTCTGATCGCGGCCACATCAGCATATCCGTCAATCATCTGCATGGTGTCATAGAGGGTCTCACCCTTCGCCACTGATGTGCCTATAGAAGTGAAGTTTAGGACGGAACCACCGAGCCTCTTCATGGCAGTCTCAAATGACATTCTGGTCCTAGTTGAGTTTTCGAAGAACATGTTTGCCAGCACCTTTCCCTGTAGGAGGGGGAGGTAAACATCGCCTCTAGCAACCGGAACTAGTCTCTCGGCATCATCCAGAACGGCAACGATTTCTTGGTTGGTTAGGTCGTCCATAGTGACTATGTCGCCCATTGTTCTCTGACTCTCGCGGAAGCAGCCCTCTCATATGCCTTGTCATTGCATGAAATCCCCAATTCCTCCAAACCGGCGTCTTGATGTGTGACACTCTGCCCCGGTGTTTCGATGATAATCAGCCGAACCCCTCTCAGAGTTTCGTTCTGTGGAGGTGGAACGGATATCGATGACTTCTCGATGTCGGAACCAAATGGGGGCAGGGTAGTTTCAGCCGCACTGTCCAGATACGTGTATGTTACCGTAAACAGTAGATTCGATGATCGGATTCGAGTCTCTTATTCAACTATGGAGGATGTAGGCTCTATTGAAAACATTCAACACGGCCTGGTTAGGGAGGCATTGAGACTAACTGGAATAGAGTCGGGCGTCGAGATTACCACGATTGCCGACATACCAGGACAGGGAACCGGACTCGGGTCCTCTTCTTCGGTCACTGTAGGTCTACTGAACGCAATGCATGCATTCCAGGGAAGGGAGGTTTCCAAGGAACAGCTCGCCGAAGAGGCTTGCCAGATTGAGATAGACACCTTGGGTGCGCCGATTGGCAGACAGGACCAGTATGCCGCCTCTTTCGGAGGAGTCAACTCAATCAGGTTTGGAGAAAATGGAGTCCAAGTTGAACCTATAGAGGTTTCAGAAGGCTTGTCCAAGAAATTATCCGAAAGTTTCACTCTTGTCTTCACAGGATTGACTAGGAGTGCTAGTGAGGTCTTATCTGAGCAATCTGATGACGAGTCCGACAAGAATAGTAGGATGAGGGAAATTAGGAAGCATGCTGATGAGGCTGCTTCTCATATAGAAAATGGCGATCTCGATTCGCTTGGGGCCATTCTAAATCAGACATGGATATCTAAGAGAGGAGTCTCCTCAATGGTTACCAATACACAAATCGATGATTTGTACGAGAGGGTTATCTCTTCCGGAGCACTAGGGGCCAAGCTTCTAGGAGCTGGAAATGGAGGATTCCTCTTGGTATGTGGAAATCGGCAGCTCCGAGGCATTCTACAAAGGGAACTAGGTGAAGGCCATCGGATGTTCCCCTTGGAAATTGACTTTTCTGGCTCTAGTATAATCTTTGGAACTTGAGTGAGGCGCCAAGATGACATCTGAAAAAAGAAAATCAGAGTTTCTAGCAACTCTCCTCATCCCAACTCTTCTTTTGCTTTCTCAAATTACGACATCTCACGATTCACTGAAGGAATATGAATCGGATTCAGTTTTCTCGGATTCGAATGGCGATCAGACAATTCAAGGGCATTCGTTCCTTAATTTCACCAATCCGATTTCACCCAGCTCTCAAGTTAATGCGACCTGGTTCGCACAGGTATCCGTTCTCGAGAGTTACGGAACCGATCTTCTCGAGAACAGATCGATCGGCCTCTTGGATCAGATAGATCAGATCCTAGGTAACTCGGACGGATGGTTGGACGAATCGGAAGCCAACTCTTTCTCCGAACTGGTAGCCTCTTCCAGAAACTGGACAGACTCATTTTCAGGTGGCTGTTGCGCATTCGACTATTCTTCCATGTCAGTCGTTGGATCCATTGACGTATCTGTCAATCCCCCGGAAATTGGACCTACAAACAGAACTGGAGGGGAATGGGGGTGGACGGAGAGTGGAAATCTGATTGGTACTTCTGATGGTAGGACTCTACGATTAATCGACCTCCCAAGAGTAGGCGCTCTGATTGAGGAGGTCCCTCTGAGAGTCTCTCTTCCTGAGGATTGGGAGTTCAAGTATAGCCCAATGTCGGAAATAATCACAGGTAGCCCAGGTGCATTCTTTGTCGACAGGTCTCAGGCTCCAGTTGCCTATGACATCAGGATTACAATTGACCGTAACATGCCTCCGATCCTTTCTGCGACAAGCTTCCCTCAAATTTCCTCAACCATCTCGCTGGCAAAGCCCTCTTCGTTCTCTGCAACCTGCACGGATAACCCCTTAGAAAATCCGAGAATAGAGTGGACGATAAGCAGAAGCGGAACTACAATTTCCTCTTTCGAGAATGATTGGATATCAGTTAAGCCCAGCGATCTAAATTTCACCCATGGCGACGTTATGAGCGTGAACGCAACCTGCATTGACTTCCACGGAGCGGTATCGCATTGGAACGACAATCCCACCGTTGACGGGATCCCACCAGACTGGAGTGGGAAGTTCTCAGTCGATGGAATCGAAGGAGAGGTGATCGAAAATGGAAGCCAAACGCCAATTCTTGCACCGGCGGGGAGCTTGATTAGATTCGAAGTCAACGCATCTGACGACTCATCCCTACCGGTATTGCTTGAATTGTACACAAACGTATCAGAGGGATGGAGGCAAACCGGTTTGAATCAGCAAACTTTCGAATTCACCGCCAATCAGGGAAAGGGCATCAATGGCGCCGATATGGGAATAGATCAGAGGCACTTGCAGAAGGCACCATCTGAAATCCTAATGGCACTGGTCGCTACTGACGATGCCGGAAACTCGGTCCTTTCAGAATGGACACTCAGGGTTCTGGATGCGAACCCCCCGACAGTAATTCCACGATTATTCTCCAATGGAATAGAGATTGAGTACGACGATAAAATACATGAAAAGGATGAACTAGAGCTTAACCTCTCTCACTCTTACGATGACTTGGATTCAATAGGCGACGTTTCATGGTCAGTATTGGTAGATGACGAAGAGATATTCCAAAGTAGCCCAGACTGGTCAGTCTTTGAACCAATAAGCCTCTCATTCCTTGCCAAGGGCGCTCATAACATCACTGTGAAAGCAACCGACTCCAAGGGGAATACCAGAGAAGAGCCAATCTCGATTACTATTGAGCCCAGGAGCGGGGCTCACATCAGAGTGGCCGAAGCGACACTTCCTGATGATGCTAGGGTTGGAAGTAGTGTAATGCTCACAGTGTTAGTAAAAAACGATGGTTCAGATCCTGCATTCGCTCGAGTATGCCTGTCAGATATCTGTGGAAGATGGACCGAAGAACCGTTCGCAGCCACTTTGGAATCAGGCCCCGGACAGGCGACGATAGAGTTCCATTTCGAGATGCAGAACAAGACCGTCGAGAATCTATACCTTAGCTGGGATAGCGCCTCGGCAGGGACATACGGGGATATTCCTATTGAGGTATCTGTGAATAACCAAGCAGGAATCGCTAAATCACCGTTCCTAGCTGTTCTATTCGGCATATCTCTATTGTTAGTTGCATGGTACAGGAACTCGGAATAATCCCGTACCTGCCTTGCACTTGGAACCGTATAAATATTGACCCCCCCTTTTTGTTCGGGCATATGGTGATGCTTCCAGACTACCCTTCTCGTGTCGTCGCCAAACAGCGAACCAGGGTGGAAAGGGTATCGTTGCTTTTTCAGTTAATCCTCATTTCACTTGGGGCTTGGTGGCTCTTCTCTTCTTTCGGGTCTGAATCATCTCCTCTGTATAGATATGTACCAGTATTAATCCTATTCTCCTCTGCACTACTTCTTCAGGACCTAGTAGAATTCGGACCAACTGAGAGAATGCGAATCTCTACTGCATGCTGCATTGCATGGCCATTACTTCTGGCAATAGCATCGGTAAACCGTGATGAAGGAAATATGACCGCAGTCCTCACTCTGGTCCTTGTCTCCGTAATCCTGTATTATACATCGAGGAGTATTTTAGGATACGATGTGAAAACAAGGAGATGGAGGGGAATGATGACAACAATTGGATTCACTCTCGCGATTCCGGTAGTCCTGGGATCAAACCTCGCGTCTCTCTTGATAATGTCAATTGCCGCCTCATTCACCACTATACCCATACTGTTCACGAAAGACGGGTTAGAGGAAGAAAGGCGAGATTTCTCTGAACAACTTAAGGATGCAGAGAGACATATCCTTGGTCTACAGTCTGGGAACACACTGATGCAGCAACCAAACTCCTTGCTAAAGATGGCCAGAGAGCAAGGATGGAAAAACCCTGAAAGAGGTACTGAACTAATCTCCGAGGCAAAGAGGGAAGCAACCAGGATTGCATCATTCGTATCTGACGTCGAAGAAATCAGGGAGCAATCTGAAATCTCCGTCAATAAAGCCGAGAAAGTAACAGGTTTCCCAGGTAGGCCAAGGAAGATTTTCCAAGACGCCTTGACTGAACTTGAAAACGGCTCACTCAGGGCTTCTGAAAGCAGGTTCAGGATGGCTAAGTCCGAGGCAGAGATGATTGAGTCCAACTGGCAGAATGCCATAGAAGCGATTGATGAGGCCGAGAAAGCTATCTCCGATGCGCAAGGTCACTTGGTCCAAGGACTTCAATCAACTCTAAATGAGGCAAAAAAAGCCATGGAAGATGAAAATCCACAGTACGCGTTGGCAATTGTTTCAGAGATACCATCCCAGATGGATGATGTGGAAGGACTAATGTTGCAAGCAAGAAAATCCTTGGAGGAGGCCAAGAGAGAGGCTTCGTCGTATGATTCTATCACTATTGGAGATCTAAATAAGAGGTTGGAAGATGCAAATGAGGCTTTGGATTCGGGAAATGCTTCTCTTGCAATAGGACTCTCGGAAGGAGTGACTAGGTCGATTAGGAAGGAATCCGAAGCTAAAACCACTGTCCAGAGATCTCTGAGACAGGTCAAGAGTATCGAGGACAGGATACCAGTAGGAGACACGGGCTCTGAGTGGAGTAGAAGACTGGATGAGGCTAAATTGTCTGCAGATGCAGGAAAATGGATAGAGGCGGCAGAATGCCTGAGCGCACTAGCCGAAGAGCTGGATGATTTCCATTCACGGGTCGAAGAGGCCCGAGAGATGCTCGAATTCCTGGACGGAGATTGGATAAAACTCAGGAAGAGGCTAGAGTCATCGGGTTATGGAGCGGATAACAAAGACAGGATTTCAACCGAGGGATATCTTGCAGCCGCAAATAGGGCCCTTTCAGAAGGGCAGATTGACGATTGCTTGGAATCATTGGGAGAAGCAGACTCGTCAATGGAAGTACTTCGTCGTCTAGTCTAGGGAATCCAGATTCTGTATTAACCGAGCTTCTCAATTACCAAGACTCCCTCCCTGAACTGAAGCGGACATGGTCTAGTGGTTATGACAGCAGGTTCCCAACCTGCTAACCCGGGTTCAACTCCCGGTGTTCGCACCAATATCCAGTAAATGTCTGAAACATCACCGACACATGCCGCCAATTTGTTTAAATCACAGATGTCGATGTTAAGGTTTCATGGACCAAACACTGGACATGCAGGTCGCCGCGCTGATTTTCCTGGCCGGCACTAAGAGCCTCGTCACCAGTGAGCACCCTGGTGGCGTTGAAATGACGAGCGAAGAAGAGGAGGATTCGGAAGATCCAGCACCGAGCAATATTTCTCAAATGCGTGAGCCATTGAATTACGGCTCAATAGGAATTTGAAACATGGTTGGTGTAACCTGGCCCACTACTGTATTGAAATAAGGAATCACGGAGGTAAGGATATGAGGAGGAAATCCATTCGAGCTTTCTCGATGATGCTTTTGATGATGACATCCGGATGTCTACAGGCTGTAGATGGGGTCATCGAGGACATTGATAGGACCATAGATGCACTAGAGGGCGACTATCCCAAGCTAGATCTGCCAGAAAGAACTAGATCTTCTCCCTCTCTTCAGACCTACGATGCATGCGAGACACTTCTGGAGGATCTAAAGACGGCAGTGTACGACGAGATGATAGTAAATCTGGACCAACAAAGCTACTGGCACTGGGTCACAGAGCCAATTATGATGAGGATGGATGGCGGTTCTATCTTCGCGGAACCAGAATTGGCTCTTGCTGATGACTCTGCTTCTGATACTGGAGGGACTGGGTCCGGACAGACCACCGAATCCCGCGAGGGGGAGTTTTCGGGTACGAATAATCAGGAGGAGGGTGTAGATGAAGCGGACTTCCTGAAGACTGACGGCTATCACATCTACATGCTGAACGGTCAATTGCTACTAATAATGGGAGTTCCTGAGTTCGGTGAACTCACATTGGAGTCCAACCTAACAATAGAGGGAAACCCTACTCAGATGATGATCGAGGGGGACAGGCTGGTTATCTCCTCCTCCATATACTACTGGTCTCTACCCGAAGATAGCGAACTCAGGAAGCTGATGTCCGAGGAAGTCACGGCCACCGACCCGTTCAGTGACGTGACCTACAGCTACACGAAGGTTCAGAACCTCGTCAAGTACACCGTAGTCGACATAACGGATCGATCATCTCCAGTCGTAGAGAAGGAGATGTACATCGAGGGCAACTATCACACGGCAAGGATGGTTGATGGAACGGTTCGCTCAGTAACACACCTTTGGACATACTTCGACGGAATCAGAAACTGGGTCGAATTACCAGAGGAGTACTGGTCGGTAGAAGATACTGACGAGAGAATGGGTATCTGGAATGATAGCGTAAAGCAGACCGTTCTAGACAATGAGCAGGTCATATCAGAGCTCACTCTGGATGACTTCGTCCCTCACATATACGAAATCAGGGAAGGGGAGATATTCACACATCCTCTGACCTACGAGCAGTGTACAGAGTTCTCAGCGAGCTCGGATAGCGCAGGACGGGGATTCACTACCATAATGACAATGCAGATGCTCAATGAAGAAGTATCTCTTGAGGTTGACCACATTACATCCTCGTGGGCCCATGTCTACTCCTCAGAGGACACTCTGGTTCTAGCCGAGCCAGCGAACGACGGCTGGTGGTTCTGGAGGAACTCTGAGTGGGAGGATGCCACGAACATCCACTCATTTGACATCAGCGATGCGAATCACACCACCTATCTCGCTTCCGGAAGGGTTGAGGGGACGGTAAACGACCAGTTCTCAATAAGTGAGCACAATGGCTCTGTCCGCGTAGCCTCGACTTCCGACAACTGGTGGTTGTGGTGGAGGTTGGCTGAAACAGACGAGAATGGCGAACCGGTCTGGACAGGACCCACAAACCAAGTCACTATCTTGATGGACGATGGAGAAGGGAAACTCGAACAAGTCGGTTTTCTTGGAGATATTGCAGAAGGAGAGACGATTTGGAGTGCTAGATTCGTCGGGGATAGAGGCTACCTGGTGACTTTCATGAACATTGACCCATTATGGGTCCTCGATCTCTCCGACCCCTACAACCCGGTTGTTCTGGGGGAACTGCACGTGCCCGGAGTGTCAACTTACATCCATCCAATTGACGATGACAACCTCCTCACCATTGGAATAGCTGGAGGCGCAGACGGACTCGGTCTTGATTGGTCCATTACACAAGTCTCCCTTTTCAATGTCAGTGACACCAGTAATCCGAGTCTATCGGATACTCTTCCACTCACTCCTGCGTACGTCGATGATAACTGCGAGGACATCATGACCTGTGGCTGGTCTTGGTCCTACTCCGAAGCAACTTACGAGCACAAGGCATTCACCTTCTGGGCTCCTGAGTCACTTTTGGCAGTCCCACTGTCCACTCACAGGTACGTCTACGACGAGATTGAGATCGAGGGTAAGGTCTACTCTCACTACGGGTATGAATACGTCTCGATGCTCAAGATGATTAACATAGACACCGAAAACGGGACCCTATCAAATCATGGCGAGGTTGAGCACTCTGAGTTCTACAACGAGGAGGGACTGTCAAGTTGGTGGTCAGGCTCGACGAACATCAGGAGATCGATGTTCATGGGGGACTACGTCTACGCCTTCTCAGCTGGCGGAGCTACAGTCCACAGGACGACCGACCTACAAATGATGGTTGAGTTGGAACTCCCTGGAAATGAGCCAGTAGAGTACAATTATGTCTCCGAGGAGCCTGATAGGGTCGATGAGGACTCAGAAGAGTCATCTGAAGATACAGAGACACACCCATGCAACGAGTCCGACGCAGAGGGTTGCGAGGATTAGCTAGGGCTACTAACCGAACCTTAGTGCTCTACCAACTGAGCCTGGTAGTGCAACCGGCAACCCACGTAGTGCTCCGTTTTCCTCTCTTTTGTGGACTATCTCGCCATCCACTATAGTGTATCTTGGCCATCCCGTGAGCTCCATGCCATCGTATGGAGTCCATCCAACCCTCGTCCATGTATCCGCATCGGTTATGGTTCGCTTAGTTTCCAAGTCGACCAAAGTCAAGTCGGCATCATATCCCTCAATTAAGGAGCCCTTATTCTGAATGCCGTATACCTTAGCAGGCCCCTCGCACATCCAACTAACTACTTCTGAGACACTACATTTACCATCCAATGCGTGAGTCAGCATTAGCGGTAAAGATGTCTCGACACCTGGCATTCCAGCCGGTGCTTTAGGGAAACCCACAGATTTGGACTCCAGTGTGTGAGGGGCATGGTCGGTGACCACGCAATCTATGGTGCCATCCTTCAGACTCCTCCAAAGAGAATCTCGATCCTCAGTATAACGAATTGGCGGGTTCATCAGAACCCTCTCTCCCAGACTCTCAACATCATCCTGATCGAAGGTCAGGTGCTGGGTGCACACCTCGGTAGTGATGAGATCGCCTTTGTTTTTCTGCAACCAGTCTGCTTCCTTCTGGCTTGTCAGATGGACGATGTGGAGACGATGATCGTGATCCTTGGCTAGTGAAGCCGCTCTTTTCGTGGCTAGGAAAGCGCATTCAACATCTCTGCACTCTGCATGAGAAGCAATGTCGGTTCGATGTTCAAACTCTGCAGTACGCTGCTGCAAGCGTTCCTCATCTTCCGCATGGGTCGCGATAATCCCCCCTGTGTTGGCGAAGATATTCTCCAGTTTCTTTTGCTCATGAACGAGCAGATCCCCAGTACTGCTGCCCATGAAAATCTTGATTCCACAAACACCATCCATTCCTTCCACGCTTTGCAAATCTGCGATATTGTCGTTTGTAGCACCAATGAAGAACCCATGATGGGTAACAGACTTCTTTGAAGCGATAGCAATTTTTCGTTCCAAAGTCGAACGATTTGTAGCATTGGGATTGTTGTTTGGCATGTCAAGGAATGAGGTTACTCCTCCTGCAGCAGCAGCTCTACTTCCGCTCTCTAGATCTTCCTTTTCGGTGCTTCCAGGCTCCCTGAAGTGAACATGAGGATCGATTGCTCCTGGAAGCAAGTGTAAGCCCGTTGCATCAATCACTGCCTCATTACTTCCAGCATCCAATCCCCCTCCGGGTGCTATGGTCGAGATTGAGGCACCAGAAACACGCAGGTCTCCCTCAACAACCCTATCTGGCAAAATCAGGGTCGCATTCTGAATTAGTAAATGACCATCCATGGTGGGCTCCTATGTTGTCGGAACGCTGACATCACAATACTGTTGCCATCGTTGATCCATTTTCGTCCCCCGCTCGCTTCAAATAATCGAGGCCCCAGCGGGCAGGTAGCGGGTTGGAGTAGTCAGGTTATCTCGTCGGGCTCATAACCCGGAGACCGATGGTTCAAATCCATCACCCGCTACCAAAAAATAAAGTGAAAGTGAAAAATCGCTGTACTGCAACGATTCTCAAAGAATGACTACTTTCATAGAGCGACCAGGGGTCCTTCATTTGTTCATATACCCCCGATTAACAGTGGAGAAATATTGGTGAACAGGATGAGCAAAGAAACAGCAAGTGAAAAAATGGAAGAAAAAGAAATTGTAATCGATGTGGACGATGCAGAGCCCACCATCGAGGATCTCCCAGGAGTGGGTCCTGCAACTGCGGAGAAGCTTCGAGAAGCAGGTTTCGAAGAACTTCTTGGGATAGCTGTGATGAGTCCATCTGAATTATCAGACCAAGCAGAACTGGGAGAGGCAGTTGCTGCCAAGATTATCGCAGGAGCAAAGAAGCTAGCGAATATTGGGGGTTTCGTTAGTGGGGTGGCACTTCTCGAGAAGAGGAAGAGAGTCCAGAAGTTGACCTCAGGAGCTTCATCTCTGGACGAACTACTAGGTGGAGGTTTCGAGACTCAGTCAATAGTAGAGGTATTCGGAGAATTCGGAAGTGGAAAGACGCAAATTGGACATCAGTTAGCGGTGAACTGCATTCTTTCTTTGGATCAGGGGGGACTAGATGGCGAGGTGGTTTACATTGACACTGAAGACACTTTCAGACCGGAGAGAATAGCCCAGATGGCAGAAGGAGTGGGCATGGATCCTCAAGATGCTCTGGACAGGATACACGTAGCAAGGGCTTACAATTCTGCTCACCAGATGTTACTTGTCGATGAGATCAAGAGGATGGCAAAGAGTATTGATGTGAAAGTGATCATCGTCGATTCTCTGACAAGTCACTTCAGAGCTGAGTACGTCGGCAGAGGGATGTTAGCTCCCAGACAGCAGAAGCTAAACCGACACATGAAGGAACTCAAGCAGGTCGCAGACGTTCAGAATGCGATCGTTTTGGTGACAAACCAGGTTCAGGCGAAACCAGACGCGATGTGGGGGGATCCCACCAGAGCAGTAGGAGGGCATATCGTCGGCCACGCCAGCACATTCCGCCTTTACCTCAGGAAGTCAAAGGGGGGCCGTAGAATTGCTCGCCTAATTGACAGTCCTAATCTACCCGAGGGTGAGGCAGTCTTTACCGTGACATCCGAGGGCCTGCGTGACTAGCGCGCAGGTCTCGGAGTCCGAAGACTAAGCAGCCAATTCCGACAGCTCTGACTCGACCATCCCGAGTAGAGAGAGGAAGTGTTCCTCGTCGAATCCTAGTTTCAGATCCGCCGCTTCGAAGAGCTCTGGAAGAGTCTTTGTATTCCCTAGTGACATCGCATTCGCGTAGTCATCCAATGCCTTTTGTGGATCTCCCATTTGTGTCTTCCACAGCTGCAGTGATCCAAGTTGCGCTATTCCATATTCAATGTAATAGAATGGTACGCCGAAAAGATGGCCCTGCTGCTGCCAAGAAACCTCTCTGAAATCTGTATGTCCAGTCCAGTTCATGTCTGATCCGAATTTGTCCCTTATTGAGAGCCACACCTCTGCTCTTTCCTCCCTGGAATGACCCGGATTAGCGTAAATCCAATGCTGGAAAGAGTCTATCGTGGCTATCCAAGGAAGCAGGAAAACCACTCCTTCTAGATGCGTCCTCCTCGCCCTTGCGGCGTCTTCTTCATTCTCGTAGAATTTGTCCCACCATGGTTGTGTTAGTAATTCCATTGACATAGATGCGACCTCAGCGAACTCGATCGGATAGTCTCTCTCGTCAATCAGTTCCAGATGGCCACAGTACAATGAGTGGAAGGCATGGCCTGCTTCGTGGATCATAGTCTCCAAGTCACCTTGCAGACCAGCCGCATTCATGAAAATGAAAGGTACCCTGCTCTTCTCCAAGTAGTATTGGTAACCACCTGGGGCCTTGCCCTTCCTGGTATCCAGATCAAGTGTATCCATTTCTACAAGTCTATCGAATTTTCCACCGAGGTCTTCTGAGATTTCATTGAACATCTCTGACAGTTTCTCTACCATTTCTTCAACTGTATGGAATGGCCTTAGCGGATCTTTGCCGTGTATATCGGGACCAGAACCTCCCTTTTCATTAACATCCCACGGTCTCAATTCGCTAATTCCAAGACCCGCTTTCCTGTTCATGTTTATCTCATTGAGTATTGGGATACATACAGATTCTACCGAGTCATGAAATTCGAGACAGTCTTCGATGGTATAGTCGAACCTATGCATCGCCCTGAACATGTATTGTGTGTAACTTTCGAATCCCGCATTGAGAGCGATCTGGTGTCTTATTGAAATCAACTCATCGAAGATTTCCGATAGCCTCTCGTTATCCTCCATCCTTCTCCCTGCCATAGTGGTCCAAGCAGCCTGACGCTCCGTTCTATCGTTTGATTCGAGGAATTTGCTCATCTGCGGGAAGGTCATCTCTTCTCCGTGGAAATCAACTGTCATAGCACCGTTTATTGACTGAGCCTCTGTTACTAGCTCAGTCTGCCTGACTCCAAGAGGGATGTTCTCTTTTCGGAATATCTCTATATCATTCCTCATCCCTCTAAGCATCAGGTCGTATCTTTCAGGGAGGTCATCAACGGATGGATGGTTCACAATCCTTCTATTGAGAGAATCCGAGAACTCAGACAGCTTGGGCCTTACATTGCTAACAAACTCTAGGAAACTACCTTTCTTCTCCTCGCTCTCTGTGTCACAAGTCATCCCAATGTACAACAGTGCTCCGGTCTCAGAAACATGTTCTGCTAGTTTGGATGAGTCTGAAATTAGATTTTCTAAGCAACCTGAACAACTTAATTCCCTTTCCAAGAGGTCCCTAGTCAAGGGCTCTAGGTTTTCCCATTTTGATGCATCTAAGTCATCTGGAACGAAGTCATTCCCCATCTAAGACCTCACTTCTTTACCGACATAGGGCCCAGAGGCAATGGCCCCTCCTCTCTAGTCCACTTTGCGCACTTCCACTCTTTCACAGATGCCTGAACCTTCTCCATTACCTCTTCCTTTTTCGGATGATCGGGGTTGTTCTTTTCTATCCAGCACGCAGTACAGTATCTCTTGGCATCGTGTATCAGGAAGTTTCCAGATGTGCACGCAATACCGCAAACTATGCATGAACCGTATCCGTAGTACTTTGGCATGTTATGTACTCCTGTCAGGACACCCGTCTATCAACATGACTGATGAGAAACCACTTACTTTAGGCTCGAAAGCGATAAATGTGTAAGAAACGCCTCTTCAATATCCGAAATCTTCGAGTTTATTCGATATTCACTCCCTATTCTCATGAGGCCCTCAATCGTAGGAATGGGCCTTTCAGGGACTAATGAACCCCTGAGATGCTCTATCAGCCTGATAGCATCTTCATTTGAATCATTGAACGTGTCCACTGGAATCGAAAACTCGCCGAAACCAACCCCTAGTTCTGAATCTGGTAGCATGATTATCCACGCCTTTTCGTCACCCACTGAGATTCCAGACCTCTCGAATGCCTTGTTTATCTGTCGAGTACCCGAGATTAGCCTTAGAAACTCCGTGTCTGCAGTTTTGGCAATCATTTCTCCGGAAATCTCATTTCTTCTAAGTGCGTACCATGCAGTCCAAAGGTGCATCTCGCTCGCAGCGGACTCGAATGACAGTAGCATCCATCTGTTGCTCGGTCTGAATTCATTGATGATTGAGACGATAGAGAACACGTTGCTAATCGGTTCAGGAAACCTAACCCCCCATGCCGGGAACCAGGGAACTGGATGCTCCGAGTCCATATGCTCGGATGGGGTCCACTTGAAGAATTTGATTAGCGCGACCTTCTCACTGACTTCCCGGCAGATCTAACCAGATTGTCAACGAGCTTCGGACTCCATCCCCTAAGGTCAGAGAGTCTTGCCATATCCCTCTCAGTGATTTCTGAAACGTCCAAAGCGGTCGAAACTCCTAGAGTTTCAGCCATCTCTCTAGCTCTAACTCTGCCTATACCTTTGATTGAGACAAGTCCTAGGATGTCAGCCTTGCATCCGAACCTAACCCTCCTATGTACCTCGTCTATTGAATCATACAGAATCTTGTGGGCATCACGTTCGAAATTTGCTAGGTTTTGGTCCTCTGAAAGAATTCTTCGCATCGCGAATAGCAGCCATTCCATCAACTCGACTCTGCTCCTGAGATCTCCGGGTTGAACTCCCCACTCCTCTTCGATACTATCCAAGGAGGCTTCCTCCATCCATGATTGAACCACTAATGCACCCTTCATTCTTCGTTCCTGTTCAAGATCTATAGATTCCCCCAATAACTCTCTTTCATGCCCATGCAAGACCCCTAGTATTGTATCATAATCACTCTTCCTTGGCCACAGAGGAAGGAAATCAGGAGTGCAAGAAGCCAGATGGAGGAGAGTTAAGGGGGACACCTGTCCAGTATTATCATGGCCCGAGACAATTTCCATCGCCCTATTCAGGCCATCATGGATAATCTTCCCTGAAATTGGATTAAGGTAGAGTCTCGAGATTCTTGAGCCCAGAGAAGTGGGAGAGTATGTCATAGCTGCTGGTTCCGGTACCAAACCCTCTGAAACCTGGTAGGCACTAGCCTTGGTGAATCCAAATATTGCTGGCCCGGTTCTAGGGGTTAGAACCGATTTTCGCCCCTCTTCTTTCTTGAAAAGATCCAATCCTGGAATTGAGGTAGCAGAATTTGCCCAAGATGGCATCTCGTCTTCCCACATTTCTTCGTCACTAGAATCCGAAACTCTGCCTTTAATCGCCCTCTTGACTTCCTGAGACTCTCCAGTTCTTTCAATCATTGAGTTCTCGCAAAGCCAATGGAGAACGTCATCAGTTCTAGCTTCCAAGGTCTCTGCAGGCATCTGGCTGGCTAGGAAAGTCTTCGATAGGAACCGCGATATTCCATCTCTGTCATTTATTCCAGCAGTTGCAACTACTGACAGAATGTGAGCTAGTAAGGCACCATCCTGTTCGGCACGTTGCGCGCTCGGATTTGCCAGCTTAGATGTCACTTGTTCTGATTCTCCTCTTAGGTATAGCTCTACTAGATTCGACTCATCCTGAATGTTTTTAGAAACTAGGAAAGACTCTCCAAAGTCATCAAAACCAGGCCTTCCGGCCCTTCCCATCATCTGCCTCACCTCCATTACTGGCAGGGGCATGCTCCTCGATGCAATTGTGCTCCATCTTCTGGTATCTCTGACAACAACCCTGCTCGCTGGTAAGTTTACTCCTTGTGCTAGAGTTGGAGTTGCAACTATACACTGGAGATTTCCATCCCTGAATCCATTCTCGATCACCTTTCTCTGGGAAGAGGTCAAACCAGCATGGTGGAAACCTACTCCTCCTCTAACTGAATTCGAAAGAGCCTTCACAGTGGCCGAACCATCCTCCCCCCTCCACAATTCCTGTGACATAGAGGTCCAAGATTCAACCACTGACTCAGCGAAACCAAGATCCCCATTTTCTAGCCTAGTCTTCAAGTGACTAGAGAGCTCTCTGGCCTCTTTCTGTGCAGATGATCTTGAAGAAACGAAAACTAGCATCTGCTTCCCCATCCCAATAGTGTCGTCCATCACAGAATGGAGGTTCTTCTCCACACCTCCCTCGAGACGCTTGGGTTCTGGTAAAATGAAATCCGTTGCCGGGCTCTCTACTGAGTGATACTTCATGTCCAATCCGGTCAGAGTACCTGAGTAGAGGGCTATTGGCCTCCAGTTAGAGGTTACTAAATCTGCCTCCAGCCATTCGGACAGCTCCTGTGCATTTCCTACTGTGGCAGAAAGGGCCAAGATCTGTACTCTCGGTGAGCTATGTCTTATTCTGGACAGTAGAATCTCCAGAGTAGGGCCTCTGGAAGGATCTTGCAAAAGGTGAAACTCGTCTGCCACAACTATTCCAATATCATCCAGTAGTGAGGGCTTAGATCGCAGCATCGAGTCTAGTTTCTCGCTAGTACAAACTAGCACGTCTGAATTTTCCACTAGGCTTGTTTCACTACTTCTGTCTCCGATAGCCAGGCCAACTTTCAGTCCAACACTCGAGCACACCTGGTTCAATTCCTCGTATTTCTCCGATGCTAGAGCCTTAAGAGGAACGATGTAAATTCCTCTTTGTCCACTCAAATCTCCAATCAGCCTGTTTGCCAGTGTGATATGAGCAACTAGGGATTTTCCACTCGCAGTAGGGACCGCGAGCATCAGATTTCTACCCTTTAGGGAGTTTGGAAGTGCTTCCGCTTGTGGAGGAAATAAACTATTGATTCCCCATTTCTCCTGAAGCATTTTCTTCAGACGTACATCGAATTCGAACTCTTCTAGACCTAAGATAGATGCCTCATTCCCGTTGTCCATGGGGGGACTCTAATTCGGCCGTTCTAAAGGATGCCGAGTGAATATTAACTCCATCTATGAAAGGCCGGATGACCCTCCTTTACTGCAACGAATAGCCCTTCTCCAGTTGCGCACACTTCTCCATCTGCAGAGAGGGACATTTTCACGTTGGCCCTGTCATCTCCAATCTCAGTTACTTCCCCTTTGACGATTAGAGTACTTCCCAGTGGGGTCGGACGCCTCAGTTTGATACTGTATGATGCAGTTACAGTGCATGGAGGCTCGGTATCTCCTGCCTTGTCCATTAGTGCAATCGCCGCAGTCCAGTTTCCATGGCAGTCGAGAAGCGTCCCGATAATCCCTCCATTTATCATCCCGGGGAATGCCTGATGTCTCTCCTTAGGAGTAAATTCCATCTCCAGGCCATCTTCTGTCCTGAATGATCTGATTCTCAGACCATCCTGGTTAGATGGGCCGCAACCAAAGCAAATACTCGTCGGGGCATGAATCTCCTGAACGGAAAGCCCCTCTCGGTCGCCCATGACCGCCGTTAGGGGTCATTCCGAATTGAATTTTCCCAAAACTTCACTCCGCATTGTATTAATTTACCAATCCCTCGGGCCAATAGTGCCAGAAGACGAACAGGCCAATTCGACACCAGCCGCAGATGCAGAGGAATCCAAACTCCCTCCGCGCGCTAAGAAGCGAAGATTCGCTCCAATCAAGATAGCTAATCAGATTCCCATGAAGCGAAGAAAGGAGATAGAGAAGGCTCTGGGAGAAGTGGGGGAGAGCCCTTCCAAATGGTCTCGAAATGAAGGAACGAAGAATCACGTATTCATGAGAAAGAGGATAAAACCAGGAACAATTAGGCACATGGAGTACGAACTCCTAGATGTTGAAATTGGAGAATCTTGGCCAGTCCCGATAAGCATCGTTCACGGCTCAAGGCCTGGTCCTGTAGTGACTCTTCTAGGTGCAATACATGGAGACGAACTTGTGGGGCCACTGGCCCTAACCTACTTATGCGGACCCAACTTCATGGGAGAAGACCGAGTCATAGACGCTAGTGTATTGGCTGGAACAATACGAATCGTACCCATAGTCAACCTTCCCGGATATCGGAGGATGATTCGAGACTTCCCGGATGGGAGGGATCTGAACAGATGCTTTCCAGGAAAATCTGACAGTAATACCACCTCAAGAGTAGCCTACAAGCTATGGAGCAATGTCATCAAAAGCAGTGATTATGTGGTTGATCTCCATTCCGCAGCAAAGGGAAGGACAAACATCCCCCAGATAAGAGCAAATCTAGCGCACGCAAGCAGTAATCGAATTGCAAGATCCTTTGGAATAGAGACTATTCTAGATAGCGAGGGGCCAAGAGGATCCCTGAGGAGAGTTGCCAATCAAGAGGGAATAGCCTGCATCACTTACGAAGGAGGGGGTTCGGACGAGGCAGATCCGGAGTCAGTTCAGATTTCCATGTATGGAATAATCAATCTTCTCAGGAGCCTCAGAATGCTTCCAGGTTATCCTAGCAAACCGAGGTTCAGGATTCTTGCATCGGGATCGGTCTGGATTCGTTCCGATCAAGGGGGCCTACTGGACGTCCTGGCACCCGCTGGAAGCTTCGTCGAGGAAGGGGAGATCGTCGCGACTATTACCGATCCAGAGCTTCCAGGTGTTCAGCATGACGTCCAGTCCCCCATAAGAGGACTCCTAATCAGCTCAGCAACACATCCGTTCGTGAACTCAGGGTCTCCAATTGGCCATCTATTGCCAGTTAAGAGAGGAGTATCTACACTGAAGCGGAGGCTCGATGATGAAGGTTGCCTGATAATCAGTGGTTCCGATGGAGAGCCTCCATGGAGGGAGGACGATGACATCGAGGACATCGCAGTATTTGGAGAGTGGTCTGGAGGATCACCAGATGCAGAATGGGGTCCAGCAGGTTCGACGGACGAGGAGGAAGACAACTGATGATCACTCTTTTGTCCTCTTGACTACGAGTTTTCATCGTTCGACCAAGATACATCTGGAGCAGAAGGCAAAACCATACCCTTGTTCTCGGGACTGATGGCCAGTCTCTCTGGACTGACTCCGTATGCTTCGAGGGCATCTTGCAACTCTTTAGCCCTCGAAATTCTCAGTCCAATCAAGAATCCTCCTGCAGAGAGGGCAATAAGGAAAGTGACTATCCCAATCATGCCTGTTGGACTGGAGACAATCGAGAAAAGCCAATTCTCTGATTGCGGCTCTACCCAAATAGTCACCATGATATTCCACTCGACCTCAGTGTAGTAAACGTCTTCTGAGACGACCGCTTTCAATTTCTGAATTGACGACCCCTCATCGCAGAATTGTATCTGCATATTCTCCTCTGTATCTCTGCAATGGATTGGCATCAGAATCACAGTCTTCCCATCTTGACTGGTGTTGGCTTCCAGAGAATAACCACTCATAGACCAAGTGATTACCGCGTCAACCGATGACTGAATCCCAGATACTGAGATTTCGAAGGATTCATTCGCTGAATCCCAGGTAACCGGTATCGAACTATAGGTCCTAGGACCATCGTATATGTTCCCGTTTTCCAGGAATACAGTGCCCGACGATTTGTCGTAATTTGACAAGATTAGCCCTAGCCTGTTCACAAACTCATCCTCTTCGCCGTCGCAGTCATCATCAACTCCATTCCACTGTTCGACAGCACCAGGGTATGTACTTCCGACTAGATCGTCACAATCGTCATACTCGTAGAATCCGTCATTATCTCGGTCATAGTCCGTGAATACCGGACTGGAAAGGCCACGAGCAATCTCAGTTCCATCGTCTACTCCGTCTTGGTCCGTGTCTGCAGAATCGAATGATGTAGTATAGTTGTGATACTCGGAATAGTCACTTAGGCCATCACCATCAGTATCTCTTTCGTAGAAGTCCTCATCCACTAGATCGTCACAGTCGTTATCTTTTCCATCTAGCTCCTCAGGACGCTCAGGAGCCCTTTCGAAGTCATCATCATCACAGTCTTGGAAATGGTACCAGCCATCTAGGTCAGAGTCAGGATCCGCAGCAAGCGGATCAGACATGAACTCATTCAATTCAGTCCCATCGGGGAGTCCGTCCCCGTCAGAATCCCCGTCATTAGGATCCGTGGAGTGTTGGTGATACTCTGCATAGTCAGTTAATCCATCCATATCTGTATCAATCCAGAAGAAGTCTTCGTCTATGTCTTCGTCACAATCGTTGTCTAGTCCGTCTAGGGACTCAGTCGCGTCTGGTGCAAAACTCGAATCGTTGTCATCACAGTCATCGAACCAGTAAGCTCCGTCACCATCCGCATCTACATCAACTAACAACGGGTTACTACCGAACTCCAACTCCTGCTGATCTGGTATTCCATCCCCATCTGAGTCAGAATCTTCTGGGTTTGTTCCATGGATGTGGAATTCTTCCCAGTCCGACAGTCCATCTCCATCCGCATCTGAATCATTGAAACCCTCGTCCTCAAGACCGTCGCAATCGTCATCCTTTCCATTGAGGGCCTCTAACATCCCAGGATTCACCTCGTGATCATCATCATCGCAGTCTTGGAAATGATAGTAATCGTCCGAGTCGTTGTCTGCGTCAAAGGTCAGGGGGTCTGAGAACCAAACAACTATCTCATCATAATCGCTAATTCCGTCAGAATCCGAATCGTATGACAGTGGATTCGTGCTATGGACCATTATCTCTTGATAATCGTCAAGCCCGTCACCATCGGTGTCATTGTCAATTGCCTTGGTCCCGTAGATTACAATTTCCTGATAGTCATCCAATCCATCGTCGTCTGAGTCAGAATCTAGTGGATCCGTCAGATGCACCGAAGTCTCGTTCTCATCACTCAGGCCATCACCATCATCGTCCGAGTCAAGGTAGTTGCAGACTCCGTCCGAGTCAGTGTCCGACGGAGTGGACGAGTTATCTAGAGGGTCAGTTGAACATGACAGCTCCATGGAGTCGTTCCAAGCATCATCATCGTCGTCCGAGTCAAGGTAGTTGCAGACTCCGTCCGAGTCAGTGTCAGACGGATTAGATGAGTTGTCCAGAGGGTCGGTAGAGCAAGCTTGCTCGGTAGAGTCATCGAATCCATCCCCATCGTCGTCCGAGTCAAGGTAGTTGCAGACTCCGTCAGAGTCAGTGTCCGACGGAGTGGATGAATTGTCCAGAGGGTCGGTAGAGCAAGATATCTCGTCTATGTCGACCCAACCATCGTTGTCATCGTCTAAATCGTTGTAGTCGGGCCACCCATCGCCATCTGTGTCTGTAACATTCCCGACTCCATGGAAAATCAATTCCCATGAGTTCAGAGTCCCGGAGTTAGATCCCGTGACCGAATCTCGAACCTTCAGGGTCCAGTTCCCCTGAGAGGACTCGTCCCAGTGCTGGACCGTCCCGAACCTCCAATTCGAGTAGTCTGCATTGTTGTCATCATGAACTTCCGCAAGCCACGACTGATGGCCACTAGGTGACTCCAGAACGATGTCCAACTCGCCCCGGGCAGTGTGAGTGATATCGACAATTACGTCTACCGACTCTAGGCTCAAATCAATTGGAACAGAGAGGTTGAACTCGGTCCATGAGCTTGGTCCGTTGTCGATATCGAGATTCTCTGTGAAAGGCCCAAAAGTAGCGTTCACCTCCTCTCCACTGCTTGTCCAATTCTCAGCCAATGACACTGCTGCACCTGCATCCACTGCTCCGAATCCGTACTTGTGAGAGACCGTGAGGCCCCCTCCATTCACGGACCAAGAAGAATCGTTTGCGTCGTTCTTCCTAGAGCTATGGACGAGGATATTCTGGACATCGCGCCATGTCAAATCGGGATTCGACTCCAGAATCAGAGCTATTACCCCAGAAACAAGGGGGGTGGCACTCGAGGTTCCTCCGAAGTCGTGGGTCACGTCACCTCCACTGTATCCTCCTGTTCCAGTGATATCCGTGGTTGTTATTCCCTCATAGTCGGGCGTCCCACCATTGGAGTGAGCGGTAACCAGAATGTTCGCCCCAGGTTCAGAGTACCACGATTGATCCCCGTAGTGTGTAATAGCTGCCACTGCAATCGCATATCTTAGGCTTGCATACCCGTCGTAGTTAGAATTGTCATTAGCTTCGAGTCCATTCCCAGCAGCCCATGTGTATATGTTTCCTAGCCCGGACCTTCCATTGTATATCGAATCCTCAATGGCTGCAACGGTTATTGGCCCAGGTCCTTCGAGCCTGTTCCCATCGTCGAAGGGGCCCCAGGAGTTTGAGTAGATGTCTATGTCTCCGTTATCATAACTAAGAGCATCTGCAGCGGTAGAGTCCGTGAAACCACACGCAATCAGTCTGTGGCCAGCTATATCTGCCCCGAATGCAGCACCTGTTACTCCGATTGAATTATTTCCGGTTCCTGCTGCTACTCCGGCTACTGCCGTTCCATGTCCGTCCCAGGAGTTCGGGTCCGGATCCGGATCATCTCCGCACCAGTCATAGGAGTGCTGAGAGAGGTAGTTGGTAGTAAGGTCAGGGTGGGAATGCTCCACGCCGTCGTCAATCACACTGATCACGACTCCCGAACCATTGTACGAGTTCCAGACTGCGGTTACATTAGCATCCTCGCCCGACGTCCCGCTGGTTTGTCCAGTGTTGTTTAGATGCCATTGATCGTCGTAGAATGGGTCATTTGGCTCGAATCTCGTAGAGACTGACCTATCCAATAGGGGGGAGAAAGACTCAATCTCTCCCTTCAGAAATGAACTCCTCAGTTGTTCGAGTCCTTTTGTAGAATCTTCGAAAGTCCATATGTAGGAACCCCTGAGATGCTCTACTGGCTCGCTGTCCTCAGGCTCCGCTGCCGTCCATCGATGCTCCTCAATCGGGATTCCAGTCACGACCAGCCAGGAATCTACTAAGGCCAACTCTGCCTCTTCATACGAGTCGATATCAGAAACCCTCTCGAACGCAATCTGGACCGATCTTGAGTACGTCCCCAAGATATCTTCCAAAACTACAGTGGGTATTTCCTCAGGATCTTCCCCTCCTAGGGCATGCCCAGCAGGGGAGAAGGACACCATCAACAATACCAATATGGCGACTCTCACATGCAACCTCGACAAACCAGAGAATATAGCCGTTCGTCTTTGTTGCTATTCAGTTATCCGAGTTCTCAGAGTCTCCAGAAGAGGATATTCTGTGATACAAGAAGGGTGCTATGACGATATACATCAGAACCCCATATACTCCTGAAGGTAAGCTAAGAGTAGATAGGCCCCCACTCGGAGAAGCGAGAATCAGACCTCCCACGGTAATTCCTACAGTCGCATTCTGTATTCCACTCTCAATCGAAACAGTAGTAGCCCTTGAGGGCTCAAGATTGAGTAATTTCGCACTATGGTAACCAATAGTGAGCATAAGGGCGTTTAGTGCCACCACAGATGGCCCTAGGGTTCCGATGTTGTCCATCAGAGTATCCCATTCACTAGCTATTGCTGCTAGGACTATTATCACAAACAGAACCGCTGCGGTCAGGCTGACTCCCCTGTCGATAGATTCTGCTGTACTAGGCTTGGTAGCCCTGATGGACATTCCAATAGCCACGGGAAGAGTAGTTAGCAAGAACATGGTAATTCCAAGACCAATGATGTCTATGCTCGGCGCCGACTCTCCCATGAAATGGTCCATTGAGAAGCCAACCACCAATGGCAACGTAATCACAGACACAACCGAAACAACTGCTGTGTAGGAAATTGAAAGCGCAGTATCTCCTTTTGCCAACTTCGTCAGAATGTTTGACGTGACCCCACCAGGGCAACATGCTAGAATCATCAAGCCCACAGCGAGCTCCCCGTCTAGATCGGCCAAGCTTGCAATAGAGAAACCCACAATTGGAAGCACCAGCATCTGATTCACTATCCCGATTGTAAATGCCCTCGGCTCGCTGAAAACCAAGGCGAAGTCACCTGTGGTTAGCCCCAAACCAAGTGAGAACATGATGAACGCGAGTGCGAGTGGTAGCACTACATCGATAATCACGTTGTCCTCTTCTGTCTCCTCTTGTGCCTGAACTGATGATGAGACCATCACCAGTGCAATCAGTACCGTAATAGTAACTAGACTTCCTCTCATGCTCTTCGAGGAATTTACCCCCGTATAACTGTGCTCTCTAACTACGTGGCTTTGAATTCAGAAATTGCATCGTGAACCTCTTCGTCGGTCATCATCCTTCTCTGACTCTTTGCCACATCGAACATGTGTGCAACCAGATCGTCTTCTGCTTCGTAACCATTTCTTTTCAGCCAGTGAATCACATTTGATCTCCCGCTCATATGCCCGATCCTGATTACCTGCTGTAGTCCGAAGTCACCAGCAGGAACGCCGGAGTAGACTCTATCCGCCAACCAGTCATCTCCTTTGTCCATCGCCTTAATCACCGCCGAAGCATGAACTCCAGTCCCTGTCTCAAAGGCATCCTCTCCGAAGACTGGATAGTTATGCGGAAGAGCCACTTCCACATACTGGTGAGCCTTTCTCGTATATTCGTTCAGCGCGGTGAGGTCGTTTTTGATAACTCCCATCAGGCTCAGATTCACAAGGGTCTGGTCCAAGGGTGCGTTACCTGCTCTCTCGCCTACTCCTAGCGCCGTTCCGTGAATCACATCAGCACCTGCCTCGTATGCAGCTAGGTTGTTCGCAACTCCTAGCCCCCTGTCTTGATGCCCATGCCAGTTTACCTCTATCTCTCTCCTTTTGACTCCTGAGTCGGGAATGACCTCTTCCTGGATGAATTCTAGGAGCTTTCTAACTCCGTTCGGGGTAACGTGTCCGCACGTGTCACAAACACAAATTCTGTCTGCCCCCAATTCTATCGCCCTAGCGTACACCTGCTTGATTTCTTCCGGCTTGCTCCTCGTAGTATCCTCTGTTACGAACATCACTGGGATATCGTTGTCCACAGCGAAGGTGACCGCTTTCTCGGCGGTCTCCATTATTCTCCCCATAGTCCATCCTTCGGCAAACTGTCTAATCGGACTAGTTCCTAGAAATGCACTCGCCTGGATTTGCCTCTCATGCTTTGCTTGGAGCTCCACCAGTGGTTCGATATCTGAGACAACTGTCCTCACAGCACATCCCGGTCTGAGATTATATCCATTTTCTCCCATATGACTTAGCATGGAATCAATATGGTCTATGTGGAAGGGTCCCGCACCGGGAAGACCTAGATCCACCTTCTGGATACCTAGTTTCTCCATGTAGTCGATTAATTCTATTTTCTGCTCGATTGTTGGGTTTCTCGCGCTAGGACTCTGCAAACCGTCTCGAAGAGTCTCATCGTCGAACCAAAGCTCATGCGGGTGATCCGACTCGTCCCGATCTATCGAGTAGTCGATATCATTCCAGTCGTAGATTAGGTCATGCTCTTCCATTGTCTCACCCGTGTCCTCCCATGGTTCGTTAGGTGTTTCAAACCATCGGGACTATGTGGCAGATTTCAACTCCGTCCTAGTCACGAAAACAGTGGCTATGATTGCTCCAATAACGACTCCGAATTGCCCAAAACTCCCAGTTACAAGAACTACGAACATCAGTGCAAGGTATAGCATCGAGACGAAGAAAGAAGTTGCAGCGCTGGAGATCCTACCGGTTTCATCGGGCTCCTCTGAAATGTCTATCCTCCAAACCGTGGAAGCGTACCAAAGACTCAATCCTAGAATTGTCCAACTCAGGACGTGGTAACTCCAATCTTCAATTTTGATTGCCTCAAAAGTTCTGGGAGCCGCTAGTGACAAAAGGACCACCAGAATTGAGTAAATCTTCATCTCCAAAAGAGTTCGTTCAGGCCCTTTCACATTAGGCAGCATCGGGACTCCTACTTCTGCATATTCTTCGGATCTGTACAGAGCTAAGGCCCAGAAGTGCGGAGGAGTCCACAGGAAGATAAGGACGAACATGAACCATGGCATTGGACTACCGAGTTCAATCACCGACTCTAGCAAAGATGCCATTGAATCGGTTGAGATAGACAGGTCCTCCGACGAAGCGGACCATCCTATTACGGGGGGGGTCGAACCAGCAATTCCTCCAATAACGATATTCTGCGGAGTCCTTCTTTTCAGCCAAATGCTGTAAATCAAGACGTAGAATAGAACGCTGAAAGCCGACCAGAAGGCCGCTACTTCATTCGACGTTTCATAGAACCACCAGACTCCTAGAATGGAAATAAGAATCCCGAAGAATAAAGCGGACCCCGCCTCAACCCTACCAGATGGAATGGCTCTTCCGGAGGTTCGGGCCATCTTGGGATCTATGTCTCTATCGTACCACATATTGATCGCATTGGCGCCCCCCGCGGTTAGATATCCTCCAATCAGAACTACCAGCATTGTCTGAATCGAGTTAGAACCAAAATCTCCTTGCATTGAATCATGAATTATCACTGAACATATCGCTGTAATTTGTAGAAGGACCACCACTCTTGGCTTAGTCAATGAGAAGTAGTCTTTGATGGAGTGAAGAATCTGAATCACCCATCCTCAGCGATCGAGCATCCGATCCAAGATATGGCCATAGTGACGAAAGTCAGTGAAGCCATCATGAGGTGTACTAAAGAGAGGAATTCAAAGAATCCTTCTTCCAAATCCCAGGATAGAACGTAAATCGCACCAATGGAGGTATTGACGAAGAATAAGAAAGTTGAGCCCCAAATCCAGTTCCTAAGGACATTATTCCCTGTCTGCTCGTTGGAAATCGAGTATGATGCGAAAATCAGTGCGATTAGCATCAGACCGACAAACCATCTGTGTATGATCTGTGACTGAGCGACAATATCCTCTATCGAATCTACTATTTTTCCATTACAGAGGGGCCATGAATCGGGCAAGCCGTCCACTCCGCATCCGAAATTTGCACCGGGAGTCGTAGAAACGAAGGTCCCAGAGAAAATTGAGACGAACGCCCCTAATGACAACAATCCTACTCTGACCTTCCATTTCTTAGAGATCGAGTAATCAAACCTTAACCACTCAGGAAGCCCATCCTCCGATCTAGTGAGAGTTAACCACAACCAAAACATGCTCATGGTAAAAGCCAATGCAGAGCTTAGGTGAAGAGCCACGCTCCAATGTAGATTGTCCATTTCGACTGTCAGCCACCCAATGGCACCTTGCCAGACAATCAGGACAACAGTCAATGTGGATGCGAACTTGACTTTCTCCTCGCCTCCCCTCAGCATGTACCAGTTGAGAATAACCAGAGGTCCCAGAACTAGACCTGCAAGAATCCTGTGGAACCACTCTGTGAATATCTGGAAAGTAGTGTATCTATGACCTGATCCCCTAGAATCTACCTCATCTGGATTCTCAATGTACCAAGCCTCTTGCTCTTCCTCGGAAATATCGAAACCGATGGTCCCGAAACACAATGGCCAATCCGGGCACGACTCTCCTGCATCGTAGATTCGAATTAGACCGCCGAGTCCGATCACTATCACAGTCAAGCCTATCAGACAAGCTGTCAGGCCCTTAGAGTACTTCCAGTTAGTCAATTGCTATCGCTCCGGGTAAGGGGCCGTAACGCTTCATTCTTCCCCGAAGTGAGGGTCAATGTCAATGGGGATCTTGTTCTGCTCGTACTCCAGTGTGGCTATCTTCATTGGGTCCAGAACGACTTTCTCCTTTGCATCGTCTACACCGTAGAGTTGAATCAACTCCCCGCTGTACTTCTCACGTAACTCGTCCTCTGTCACGAAGAGAGGGGCTCCCATGCTAATCTGGAGCGCTCGGGCACCTATTATTCTGGCCTTTTCGAAGCGTGTATGAGTGCGAGCTGGCTCAACCATCGAGGCGCTCGACCGGAGACCCCCAAATAAGGTCTATGACTGGTAAGGGAGAACCAAAACCTGGCTAAGGGCACTCTACCATCATCGCTACTGCGTTTCCACCACCAAGACAAACCGTCACAATCCCCCTCTTCGATCCTCTCCTTCTCATGGCATTAACCAAAGTCATCAGGCACCTAGCTCCAGTAGCCCCGAGTGGGTGCCCGATGGCAATTGCCCCTCCATGCGGGTTGAATGACTCATCGGGAATTCCTAATGAGCCCCTAATCGCGCATGAAGCTGAAGCGAAAGCCTCGTTATGCTCCAGAATGTCCACATCTTCCAATCCCATACCAGTGATTTTCAACAACTTCTTGACAGTAGGTATTGGTGCGGACATCACTCTGCTGGACTCCACTCCGGATGTGGCATAATCCACAATTCTTGCCAAGATCGGCCATCCTTCTCTTCTTGCCTTCTCTTCTGAAGCAATCAATACTGCAGAGGCTCCATCCGAGACTTGACTGGCGTTTCCTGCGGTGACTTGACCGTCTTCTGAGAAAACAGTCCTGAGTGATGATAGAACCTCTTCATTCGTCTCTGGACGAATTCCTTCATCAATAGATAGAGAACCGACAGGAAAAACCTCTTCGCTAATCCATCCCTTCTCCCACGCTTCGTTGGCCATGGAGTGTGAGCGGACTGCAAATTTATCAGATTCTTCTCTGGTAATTCCATGCTCCTCTGCTACCGTCTCCCCAGTATTGCCCATTGACTCTCCAGTGAATGCGTCCTTCAGTCCGTCTCCAATCAGTACAGACTCAAGAGAACCAAAGGGGACGTCTTGTCCTTTGGCTACATTCCGAGCAATGTGTGGTGCATTGGTCATTGACTCCATCCCTCCTACAATCACAACTTCTGATACTCCTGCCCTAATCTCTGTGGCAGCAATCATTGCAGCCTTCAGGCTTGAGCCGCACACTTTGTTGATTGTAGTGCAGGGAGTAGTTACCGGCAACCCCGCTCCTATAGCCACTTGACGAGCCGGTGCCTGCCCGCATCCTGCTTGCAGAACTTGGCCCATATACACTTGATCCACCACTCCTCCGGCAGGATCTATTCCCGATCTAATACAGAGTTCCTTTACAGCCATGATGCCCAGCTCAACAGCACTGAACTGTGAAAGCGAACCCCGAAACTTTCCAACCGGGGTTCGTGCATAAGCACAGATTACTGGGACGGACATGAACCGCCCACTGACGACCTAGCCTTCAATGGCACGATGCAATTCCGTCCTCAGGACTCACGAATCGACAGTGTAACCGTAGAATTCTGCATTAACCAGATCCGGTCTATTCTGAGGTTTAACGAGTATCGTCCTAACTTCCCACAGGTCCTTGAAGATTCGGTATCTGGCTGTGGCATCTAAGTAGTCCACTCCACTTGTCCCACCTGTGCCAGTCCTCTTTCCAATGATTCTCTCTACCATTCGTGCATGGTCATGCCTCCACTTCGCCATTGACTCCTCCAACTCGACAAACGCGTCGATGAGCTTTCTCGGCCAGGTCAGAAGTGGCAACTCTCGATATGACTCAATGAAAAGAAGACCTGCTCTAGATCGACTAATCTCCCCATCAGGAATCAAGAAAGACACTGCAGACTGATGTGATGAGTCTATTCTTTCTCTCATCCTATCTGCTCCTTCCGTGTCCAAATCGGACATTCTCTCCAAGGCATCTTGCCCCATCTTGAGATGAGATTCCAGATGCGCCTCCACATAGGCCCTCACCACATCTTTGTCATCATCACCGTCGAAAGAAGAACCCATGATGGGCGTCCGTTCAATCCATTTGATGAGCGACTCGAAAAGGGAGGATTTCTGCATCTGCTCTTCTAGCCTTTTCAGCACCTCCTCGTCCTTCCCCCCTCTCTCGGATAGCTTTCTGAATGTCTTAATCGGGTCCATGCCGAACAATCGGTCTTCCGTTTCAAGACCTAGGAGTGCCTCGAACTCACGCATCTGAAAAGACTCGAACCCCGATGCGGTCCCCAATCCGTCTCTGAAGGCTAGGAATCCCTGTGGGGTCAGAGTCTCGAGAACCGTCCATTGGTTTGCCATTAGTCGAAAAATCTCAGTTGTCCTCTCCAGGTGACTTACGGCCCTTGGAATATCATCCTCAGGAACGGGGACCTGATCCAAAATCTCTCTGGTTTCTGAGAGTTCCCGAATTATTTGCTTGAACCAGAGCTCGAAAGTCTGGTGAACGATGATGAAGTGCATCTCATCTGCAGAAATTCCCCTTTCGTCTCCTTGCAGTTCCAGTAACTCGTGAAGCCTTAGGTAGTCCCCGTATGTCCAGTTACCGGACTCTCCGTTTCCGCCCATGGCCTCGCATGAGGCAGTCCACTTGAAGCGTTGCCGCTGAATTAGAACCACTAAAACGCCCGGTTCATTCCGGTGCTTGATGCCTGAGCCAATCGGATGGCCTGATGACCCTCATTCCCCGCCTCCTCTACCTTCCAGCTCATTGATGGTCGAGGACGGGCTAGAATTGCTTGCTCCAATTGAGGGAGACGCCAGAGAACTCTTCGTTACTGTCGATGAGAATCGAGAATATCTCAGGGAGTGGCTTCCATGGCTGGATGACGTCAATTCAGTGGATGACGAGTTAGCGATGATTCGTCGGATAAGAGATGACAAGAACTTCAACTGGATTTACTTGATTCGTAAATACGGCGAACTCGTCGGCGTAGTCAGTCTAAATTGGGTAGACTGGGACAATAGGAGCTTCGGATTGGGATATTGGGTTTCCGAGTCCTCATCTGGCAGGGGAATCATTACCAAGTCATGCAGGAGGGTCATAGAACACTGCTTTGTTGATTTGAAACTACACAGATCGGTTATCGAGGTTGCAGTTGACAATCATCCTAGTCGAGCAGTAGCAGAGAGGCTGGGTTTGCGCTTGGAGGGAATTTCAAAGGACAGAGAATGGTTGTATGATCGCTTCACTGACTCCGTAATGTTCGCAATCACTGCGCCAGAGTGGAATGTCCAGTCAGGGGCTAATTAGCCCGTTATCGTCTACTGAACAGCCCCCTGGCGGAAGACAGGACAGTACATCCTCCTGGGATAGCCCTGTTGATTTGGAGATTTTATTCGCCACTGCTTCCTTTTTCTCTCTCCCCGGAGATATTCTGGCCCATCTTTCGCAGATTTCTGAGATGGTACTTGGAACTCCTGAAACCGGCATCGGGACTCCATTCACTACGGCCAGGCCTATTGCTACCTCAAGGGGGACGTCTTTGTGCCAGCTCCTCTCACCCCTTACAACGAACGACCCTCTTGCCAATGACTCCCCAGTCTCCGTGGTTTTGGAAACCTGGCTGGATCTGGCATGGAATGCAGTTGCTGCAGCTCCACCGCTCCCCCATGCTCTAGACCAGCAAACAGCCATTTGAGCAGCCTCGGAAATCACTGAATCGTCCAATTCGCGCGCGTCATCCAAACCCTCTCCCAGTGTCTGGGAGATTTGCATGGAAGCGACTCCCTTGGGAATGAGCCCCTCTTGAGAATTGCTTGGAACCAAACCGTCCCTCAGCTTTAGTGAGCACGAGGGAGCACCGTGGAGATCTGCATGGAAGTACAGGTCACTCGCGGAGAGATGCTTCCTCACTAGCACGTCGTTTCCCTTAGCATCCTTCCCCCCGATAAGCAGGTGCCCACCAGATAGTATTGCCCAGCGATACTTCTCGAACCAGAACCTCCTCGCTCTCTTCCTACCTCTGAGCTTCCCCGAAGCAGCTTCCTTCGCAGCCTTCTTGTCTGCAGTTTCCTTCGCCCTCTCGGTCTTCTCAAGTGCTTCCACAGCTCCCTTGATTTTGTTCTTCTGAGCTCGGGCCTCCTCGAAGTACCTCTGTGCGTTCTGATGTACAGTCTTTGATGCCTCTAGAGTCACACTGGCACCGGGCTCTCCATCCTCATCCGGAAGGAAGGCTACCACCGTGTGTTTAGCCGGATTCACGCTATCCAGCCACTCAACCTCGTGAGCGATGTCTGCGATGTCCAGCCATCCCCTTTCCTCGACGGCATTGTTTAGTTGGGTCAGGATGCTGTCAACATGGCCCCAGTTATCCTGAATAGACTTCCCTAGTTCCTGGGTTATCGTGGCCCTCTGATTGAACTTCTCAATTGCCTTCCTCTGCTGAGATGCTCTCCTCGAAAGCTTGGAACTCTCGTCCTCTGCTCTATCGCCCGCTTCTACTAGCTTCTCTTCTTCCCTTCGAATGAATGCTGCAGCGTCATGTGAGCCGAATATGAAGTCGTATGCATCTGACAACCTAGTAGTCGACTCCCTCATACTTTCATCCATCGAGGGTAGTTCTATTGGAGAGAATTCGATTATTCCAGCCGCTGCTGAGTCTCTATCTGACTCGTTCTCTGCTGAGTTCCATGCATCCTTTGACTCATGGTCGGATAGCCAGATGTTACCTCCCTCTCCCTGATCCAGATTATCGAGCATCTCGGAGAGAGCGATGTTCAGTGAAGACTTCTGTTGCTCAGTAAGGGAATTGGACCCCGAATCCTCGTCAATTCCAGCTATTGAGCATACTGCACTTCCATAGATTCTTCCAAGATTCACTCTCGACGCAAGGGTCCTAATCAAGGCATGATCGCTGCTCGAAAGGATCTCGTTCAGGGACTCTCCCGAGAGCTCCCTTGGATCTATTGCCTCCGGAGGGGGCGCGTAAGCCACGCCCTTCTTTAGAGACCGACTGGCATACTTGGCATGAGTCAGGGGTCTGATGATCACGCCTTCCTGATCTAGAAGGAGTACGTTGCCATCTCGGAATAACTCGATAATTAGACTCAATCGTCCTCCTCCATGCTCGAAGTCCATCTGAATCACCCTATCGAATCCAAATTGCCTGACCCCGACCAACCTGGAGTTGTTCAGATGCTTCCTCAGGATCATTGCAAATTGGGAAGGCTGCGTGGGCATCGGCCTATCTCGATTCGAGCAGTAAGCCCTGAGCCCCCTTACGATAACTAGGTCAGTAGATGGCATTCCCTTCCGGTTCAGCCTGACTACAATCTGCTCGTAGTGCGGCTGGTATGACTTTCTGACCCTCGCTCCGACCATTTCGGACAGTTCTCGCACAATGCGTGCGATTTCGAACGAAGACGACTGTTCTCGCATGTTACTCGATACCGCCCGGACCGGCCCCCTTCATCAGGCAATCGATGGAAGAAGTGGCGATTCACTCTAACGAAGAATGGAAGTTTTGTATCTCTTGGAGGACTTCTGACTCATGTGCATACTGGTTTGAGGGGACCTCTATCATCTCGCAATTTGGAATCGAGTCAGCGATCCTCTGTACCTTGCTGAAGTCGTGTAGGGTGTCTGAACTGGCAGTCATCACAGCGCATGGAATCTCTATCCCAGAGAGATCCTCGGGCAGGCTGTATTTCAGGTTCCATCTCGCTGAAAGCAGCATCCTAGGCACGTCCTGGGCCAGTAGTGCCCTGCGATAACGTACCTTCTGTCCCTCCTCCTTAGTCCGCTTGTCTACTACCCAGGCTACGAAGCCCACCATCTTCCTGAATGCAAACATGGGGAGGGGGGAGTAGATTATCGCTCGGGACCACAGTGGGAATTTGAAATCGGTGTTCGGAGCCAGCAGCACAGAGCTCCTGCCACCCAACTCGCCTCTCTGATATGCGTCGATTAACAGAGTCGAACCAAGAGAAGAGGAGTACCAGTCGATACTAGAATGATCGATATCCAGTATCTCTAGGACTGTTGCTATATCCTTGGAGTGCCTTTCTATCGAGAAGTCAGACTTTGAAATCTTCCTGCTGATTCTAGAGCTAGCCTTCTCTCTTGTCTCTATGTAGACCAGATGCCTAGTCTTCACCCACTCTGAGACAAGGGGGCGCCATCCCTCGAACATTGAACCCCACCCGGGGACCATCACGATTGTTCCATTGGACGAATCGCCCACCCCTTTAGGTTTCCAAATCATTACTCTGATTGAAACCTCTGGCTCTACTGCAAACCAATGTTCCTCAGCATTGGCCCCATGCAGTTCAGTAACGCCACTCCAGTACTCATTCACGCACCTCACACCCAGAGATTCAATTTCAATTGTCCGGGCTAACCTAAATCTCATTCTCTATGGTGACATTAATCCATCAGAACCATCGGAACTGTCATCAACCCGAGGGGGGGGATTTTCAGAATGGAAGCGTTCTCCCGTCTTCCTGACGTCTCCCGTTCGGACCAGTTCATTCAGGTGAGAAAGAGTCTGGTCCTGCGCTAAAGCTGGATTGGCACTGGGCGAGTCAGAGTATGCAGATATTGCAATATCCGAGAGGTTCGAGCATCCGGATTTGACCGCCTGCAGGACCTTTGCGTGCCTAGCCTTCCTATGCTCGATATACTGTGTGAGCATCCTCTCGGGGTTTGGAATCAGAGGACCATGACCTGCGAAGAGAGTATGCGGCCTGAGGTCTCTCAGCCTCTCCAGGCCAGAGATGTAGGCCCCCATGTCCCCATCTCTCGATGGCACCAGTATGGTGCCCACCATCGTGCAGTTGTCCGCTGCCACGACTCCTGGCTCACCAACTAGGCAAATCTGCCCGGGGCAGTGACCTGGAGTCTCTAGAATCTCCCAGTCCACCCTCCCACTAGGCCCATCAATAGAGATCTTATCGCCCTCCCTTAATTTCCTAGTTTCCTGAATCTCTGGAAGGGCAGACAGGGTCTCCTCACTCGCCCAAACAGGCGCCTGGTAAATCTGGGAAATCATATCCATGTCCCCTATGTGGTCTTGATGCCTGTGGGTGAAAATAGTGCAAACGATATCGCTTCCGTCTCCTAGTATCTCCTCTACCTTGTCCTTCAGAAGCTTGTACCCATCTTCGTCTCTGATTGCCGGATCGATTATCACCCTCTGTCCGCCCCTCTCTCCTAGAACGAAGCAATTGGTGTGTGTAGACGGAGGAAGGGTCATGGTGGGAATTAGGATGCACTCCACCCCTGGGCCGTATTCGAACCTATGAGGGCCTGAGGGGGGGTCGTCGGCCATCACATTACAGGCAGCGATAAGGTCCCTACCTTCCATAGCATCCATCAAGTCCCTGAAGATAGTAAGTATCGGGGGCGGGAGGTGCAGCTGGTTACTCTCCCAAGCCTCGATTACTTCCTCTGGCCTCCACCATTCGAATCTATCGAATTCGCTTCTTCCTGGCGGGAAGGTCGCCTCCACCCCCGATTCCCCCAATGCAACGTGGAAGAATGTGTTTTGGAATCTGGTCGGAGACTGTGGCGGGGTTATCCTCTCAGTGATGACCTGACAATCGAACTTCTCGATGGAGATATCTCCAGACTCTGCCACCTCTAGCCATCCGGACTTGTCCTTGCAGACGATCCTTCTTATTTCGTCACTCACCTCCATGAAACCGCCATTACCATCAGGGGTTACCCCTATCTCTTCCAGCATCTCCCTCAGGAGAGTGAAAACTGACAGTCTATCTCCGGTCCTATCTGCCAACCATTCTGGATGGGAGTCAGCAGCCTTTCTATCGACTCTGCTAACGCCCCCTCCGGGAAAGGACCAGAGGTCAGGGAAGGCTGGCAGCTCCGGACTCCTGTGCCCCAGTAGGATCTCATGCCCATCTCCGGAAACCCTACTCAGCATCACCGACGCGGATGGGATGTGAGGCCGGGGCTCTAACTTGGCAATATCTACCCCTTCCGGTAACTCGTCCACAGCCACTCGAGGGGATTCGGGGCTTCAACCTCGCTACGATAACGATTGAATATGTATGCTGGCCTTCAGAATGCATGGACATCAGGCCCCCGGAGACTATCGAGGAGGAACTGGAGATAATCTCCCAAGCACTGGAGGCGGGAATAGACCCCTTCCCGCCGAAGAAGGAGCCTACGAGATGGGTCAAACTGGCACTGGGATGGTTCATGATCATCATGATGGTCAGCTGGGTATCTCAACTTCTGTTCCAGTATGTTTAGTGAAGTGGTAGTCCCTCCCGGATTCGAACCAGGGTCATGGCATCCAGAGTGCCATATGATGGACCGCTACACCAAGGGACTGACGTGGTACGGACTAGGCCCGGATATTTCAAGAAAACCGAGCAATCCAGTTTTTCAACTCATGACCTGAAGCCTGAGTTTACCTTCTCTAGGCTATCTGGGCTAGGTCGAAGCAGGTCTTCGGTGAGTTCCACCAGTGGTGTTTCAGAAAGCCCTAGGGTGTCTGTAGCCGTGGGAACGTTATCGTTGTAGTAAAGCAGCCCGGTTACGTGCCTTTCTGCCTTCTCGGACTGGTGAATCGCACTTAGGGCAGAAACTGCATCTGTGTAGTCATGATCCGCGGCCAGTGTCTCAAGCCTGAGGGTAGAGCCATCGAAGAGACTCACCTCTTGATATTCCCCTTCTGGAACCTCTACCTCCTCAATTGGGGAGAAGTGAGGGATATAATCCAGAATATGCAGGACTTCATCGTTGGCCTTCACGTAGTTGTAGGACTTGTACGACTCGTCGTTGTTGGCGAAGGTCACGCAGGGAGAGATAACGTCGATGAATGCCATCCCTCTGTGGCTCATGGCTGCTCTGATAAGCGCGGTAAGCTGCTTCTTGCTTCCAGAGAAGGATCGTGCGACGAAGCTGCAGCCGAGGTTAATTGCCATTGCACAGAGGTCTATCGGTGCCTGTTGATTTGCAACCCCTTTCTTCTTCTTGGACCCCTTCTCAACGGTGGCGCTGTATTGTCCCTTGGTAAGGCCGTAGACCCCGTTGTTCTCGACGATGTAAACCATGTCCAGGTTCCTCCTGATGGCATGTACGAACTGACCGATTCCAATGCTCGCCGTGTCGCCGTCGCCGGAGACTGCTAGGAAGCTCAGGTCCTTGTTTACCAAGTTCGCCCCAGTGGTTACAGAGGGCATCCTGCCATGGACTGTGTTGAAGCCATGGCTCTTCCCCAGAAAGTACGCTGGAGTCTTCGAGGAGCACCCTATCCCGCTCATCTTCGCGATCTTCTCGGGCTGGATTCCGTTCTCCCATGCCGCTTGGATAATGTTGTTCGAAATCTGGTCATGCCCGCAACCGGGGCAGAGCGAGGACTTACCTCCGGTGTATTCGGATTTCTCAAGTTCGAGGACGTTAAGCTTCAGCATCATAAGCCCTCCAGAACTTCTAGAATCATATCAGAATACACCCTTGCCCTCGGTGGCATGCCGTCACTGTAGGAAACGCTGTGTATCTTGGGTATCAACTCAGCGGGGAACTCCTTTCGGATTATGCCGAATAGCTGCCCATCCCGATTGATTTCTAGAACAATGGTCCTGTCGTGCCTTCTAACGAATTCCTCCACGCCTGAATGCAGTGGGAGCGCCCTTACCCTGCATGTGCTGACAGAAAGTCCGGACTCCTCTAGCATGTCGTCTATCTCAACAATGGTATTCTCCATTGAGCCATAGAATATGACTCCAAGATCCTTCTTTTCTTCCTCCCTTATCACAGGAGCAGGAAGGTGGTCTCTAGCACCGTCGATCTTCCTCTTCAGCCTAGCCATGGTATCGTGGTATACCTGGGGGTCCTCTGAGTATATGCCATCCTCATCATGGCCTGTTCCCCTGTAGAGGATTGGGTCGAGGCCGCTCCCAGGAAGTGTCCTGTATGCTATACCGTCTCCATCCACGTCTCGGTATCTGCCATACTCGGGCATGGAGTCCATCTCTTCCTGGCTCCTGACCACCTTGCCCCTATCCATGGGAGAATCCGGGTAGGTGAATCCGGATGTCTTCCAGCGGTTCATTCCCAGATCAAGGTCGTTGAACCCGAAAACCATAGTTTGGAACCTCTCGGCATAGTCGAAAACTCGCCACCCGAACTCGAAGCATTCGTCTACAGTCCCCGGGATTAGTACGATGTGCTGTGTGTCCCCGTGACTAGCCTCGTAAAGCATCGAGAGGTCCCCTTGCTGTGTTCTAGTAGGCAACCCTGTGGACGGTCCAACTCTGTTGACGTCCCATATTACGCCGGGGACTTCAGAGAAGTAGAATAATCCAATGAACTCAGACATCAGGGAGATCCCCGGCCCACTAGTGCAGGTCATCCCCCTTCCTCCTGCCCATCCAGCACCTAGAACCATCCCAGCAGCTGCTAGCTCGTCCTCTGCTTGAATCACGGCACAGGTACTCCCTCCGTCACCGTCACTTCGAAGCTCTGGAAGCCAGTTGATTACCGATTCGGCAAGAGACGAAGAAGGGGTAATGGGATACCACGAGAGCATACTTATCCCACCGTATATAGAACCTAGAGCGATGGCCTCGTTGCCCTCAATCAGAAACGTATTGGGATCCTTATCCCTCGACTCTACGCTGAACTGGCAATCGAAGTCCCAGTTCTCATTGGCGTACTCTCTTCCCTCCGATATGGCTTGAATATTGAGCTCGACAGCCTTCTCCTTTCCCTTGAACTGGGCTTTAACCGCCTTTTCTATCGCATCTTCTTCTACTCCAAGGAGGTGTGCCACGGCTCCTACATAGTACATATTTGCTATTAGCCTCCCAAGCTTTGGGTTTATCTTCCTGGCCATCTTTGTCATTGGCATTCCTAATAGGACGCAATCATCCCTCTCGACAGGCATTTTCACATCCTCGTTGTATACCACTATCGTGCCAGGCTCAAGTCCTTCGAGATCCTTAATCCATGTGTCTTTGTTCATCAGAATCTGAATGTTCGTCCCATCGCCCGGAGCCTGATATCCCCTGTCACTAGCCCTGATTATGAACCATGTCGGTAAGCCGGATATGTTGCTAGGGAAGAGGTTCTTACCACTGACGGGCACCCCCATCTCGAACATTGAATGTAGAATTATGAGATTGGACGACTGAGACCCCGTTCCGTTGGCGGTTGCGACGTTTACTACGAAATCATTGACGATTTTTTCCATTGTTCTCTTGGTCCCCAGTGCTCTCACAAAACGACTACTCGCAAGGTCTCGGCGATGACTCTGGGTCTTATGCATTACCATCGAAGAATCAACCAATCTGCCGCAGAAGTCCTTCCGCTGGAGTTTTCAATGAGAGGGTTTTCGCCGGCTCGTGCCTATACCATCAGAACTACAGAAGGCTTGGGACGACGCAGCGGCCCTTGTCGAGGAAAAGAAAGACCCAGAAGGAGCTCTAGAAGCACTAAGAGCCGCATGGGGGAGTATCGAAAACGAGACTCAGAGGGCTAAGACACTAGCATTGGCCGCAGACGCAGGGACCGAATTAGGACTGATAGACAGCAAGAACCGGAAGTCCCACTGGCAGAAGGCGTACCGAAACTACAACAATTCACTGTCAATCAACTCAAAGAACAAAGAAACGCGCATAAAGATGAACAAGCTTGCTTCAATGATGGACGAGGAGTCAATTTCACTAGGGCTCGGGTTTCAGATGTTTGACCAGGGAAATCCCACCCCTTTGGGATTGCTAGTAATGATTCTCACTCTTGCGGGACTACTGGTCTCAGTGAAGCTGGTCTCTGAATTCTTTGACGATACCAACAATCCTCTGGTTTCAATGGAGGTGCAGTACGTCCAAAACGGTCAGACAATTACGGGTGAGATACAAATCGAGCTTTATCAGGATGAGGCGCCTATGCACGTTGAGAGCTTCCTGACCCATGTTGAGAGCGGCGCATATGTCGGAATAGAGTTCCATAGAGTGATATCAGAATTCATGATTCAGGGAGGGGATATCGAGAGTATGGGAGGGTCCGGAGGATATGCTGCGCACTACTATGGTTGGTGCAACGGCGAGCAAATGCCCGAGTCACAATGCCCCGATAAGACGGACTACACCATACCACAAGAACACGAGAACGGTCTGAAGCACACCGTTGGAGCGCTGGCTGCTGCTCACGCAGGTGTAAACACAGACGGCAGCCAATTCTACATCGTACCATCTGATGGATCTGCTGGCCATCTCGATTGGGAGGCCGGAAAGGATTGCAGCAGGGAGAGTTGCCATACAGTGTATGGTTACGTTACCGACGGACAGAACCACGTTGACGCTATCAGCAAGGTGGAAACAAACTCTAATCGACCAGTGGATCCAGTCAGGATCCTATCTGCTAGCGTGATCAACTGATTCACTTCACTTAGTGAACTTCATGTACTCCTGACTTTTGGTTTGGTTTGGTGAGTTTGTGGGGGGTGACAATCCATTCGGTGCCAAGTCACAGTTCGAGAAGTCCGATGGTACGATGGCCAGATTCATGGACCTGCATTCCCTTGAGGAAAGGGGATTGTGCAAATTGGATGAGATACCATTCTCCATCAGGATACTTCTTGAGTCCGCTCTGAGAAAATGCGATGGATTCCTCGTGAACGAGGATGATGTCAGGAGAATAGCCTCCTGGTCACCAGAAATGAAGCCAGAGGAGATTCCTTTCAGTCCCAGTAGGGTCATTCTACAGGACTTCACTGGAGTCCCTGCAATAGTGGATATCGCAGCACTCAGGGATGCAATGAAGGATCTCGGTGGCGATCCGGCGAAGGTGAACCCTCAGGTTCCTGTAGACCTAGTAATCGATCACTCCGTCCAAGTGGATGTATCTGGACTATTTCCGGATGCCAGAGAGCGTAACTTGGAGATAGAATATGAGAGGAACTCAGAGAGGTACAAGTTCTTGAAATGGGGGCAATTGAGCCTTGACAACTTCCGGGCAGTCCCACCCGGAAGGGGAATAGTGCACCAGGTGAATCTCGAATGGATCGCTAGCGTAGCCAGGGAGGAAGATGGAACTTGGATTCCAGACTCCCTAGTGGGAACCGACTCCCATACTACCATGATCAACGGATTGGGGGTCCTTGGTTGGGGTGTCGGTGGAATAGAGGCAGAAGCCGTGATGCTAGGGCAGCCGATCTACATGCTGCTTCCAGAGGTTGTAGGCTTCGAACTAAGAGGAGAACTACAACCAGGAGTTACAGCGACTGATATGACTCTGAGAATAGTTGAGATGCTCAGGGAGCATGGCTGCGTCGGAAAATTCGTAGAGTTCCATGGCCAAGGACTCTCTAGCCTTAGTCTACCAGATAGGGCCACTATTGCAAATATGGCACCTGAGTACGGGGCAACATGCGGCTTCTTCCCCGTCGACCAGACCACTCTTGACTACCTGATACTCTCAGGAAGAGACACTGATCACGTGGAGGATGTGAAGAGATTCATGTCGGCTCAGGGACTATTCTACGAACAATCATCGACTACCCCCAAATTCACATCGAATCTCGAATTGGACCTGAGAACTGTAGAACCCTCACTTTCCGGACCAAAGAGGCCTCAGGACAGAGTCTCACTGTCAGAAATGAAATCTCACTGGAGAGCCAGCCTAAATGCTGAGACGGGCCATCAGGGCCATGGAATTGACCCCAGTAGGAACTCAGACTCGTCACCGATAGAGGGAAGAGGGTGTGATTTGAATCACGGAGACGTAGTTATCGCAGCCATAACTAGCTGCACCAACACCAGCAATCCAAGTGTGATGATCGCAGCAGGACTGATGGCTAGGAACGCCAGATCAAGAGGATTGCAGATCAAGCCTTGGGTTAAGCCCAGCCTAGCTCCTGGCAGCAGAGTCGTTACCGAGTACTACGATGCCTCGGGTCTTACCGATGACCTGGACTCTCTGGGATTCAGCGTAGTTGGCTATGGATGCACCACATGCATAGGAAACTCCGGACCCCTGGATCCTGAGATAGAGGCAGCAATAGACGATGGGGATCTGGTTGTGGGAAGCGTCCTCTCCGGGAATCGTAATTTCGAAGGAAGGATACACCAGAAGATCAAGGCGAACTACCTAGCTAGCCCACCTTTGGTAGTGGCCTACGCTCTGGCGGGAACATTGGACATAGACTTCAGCAAGGAACCCCTCGGCATGGATGGTGCCGGAGAGCCTGTGATGCTGTCAGACATCTGGCCCAGTGATGATGAGATTCGCAGAACCGTAGAAGCTGCCATTGGTCCGGAGATGTTCATCAGGCGATACTCAGACGTCCTAAGTGAGCCCAGATGGGACTCGATTCCTAGTGAAGCAAGCGAACTTTTCCCGTGGGACGAGGATTCCACGTACGTGCGACTACCCTCTTTCTTCCAGGGAATCGAACCCGAACCGTCTCCCGTAGAGCCGATAGAGGATGCGAGGGTCCTGGTGAAGGTCGGCGACTCGGTTACTACGGATCACATCAGTCCTGCGGGGGCCTTCCCCAGCAGCGGCCCAGCGGGCAAGTACCTGATCAGCAAGGGAGTCGAACCCCGGGACTTCAACTCCTTCGGGAGCCGTCGAGGCAATCATGAGGTAATGATCAGGGGGACATTCGCCAACATCAGGATGAGGAACCAGACCGCACCCGGAACCGAGGGCGGACTCACAACACATTTCCCAACCAACGAGGTAGTTTCAATACACGAAGCCAGTGAAAGGTACCAATCAGAATCCACGCAACTAGTGGTATTGGCAGGCTCTCAGTATGGCTCTGGAAGCAGCAGGGACTGGGCTGCAAAAGGTACCTTACTTCTTGGCGTCAGGGCCGTTATAGCCAAGTCATACGAGCGGATCCATAGGTCCAACTTGGTGGGAATGGGAGTTCTCCCACTAGCATTCCCCGATGGGAGCGATGCAGAATCATTGGGCCTCGATGGCACCGAGCTCTACAGCATCCCTGCATCCGGTAATCTCGATCCGTTCTCTGAGATAATCGTAACAGCGAAGAAGGGGGACGGGACAGTGATCAGCTTCCCAGTCATTGTCAGATTGGAGACGCCAGTAGAAGTCGAGTACTACAGAAACGGAGGAATCCTGCAAACGGTCCTCAGGAATCTGGCAAAAGGTTGAATTCGCTCACGTAAAGCATCGAGGTCATAGAATGGCAGAAGACGAATCCGAATCGGAAAATGGACTTCCCGGACCCCCACCTGATCCGTCCAGAATTCCATCCATAGTGAGGAAGGTCGGTGACCTCAACCTAGCATCGAAGGCCGAAGAGCACGGAATCTCAAAGAAGACTGAGCCGGACATCAAGGCGATCATGGAATTCCTGGACGAGATTGAGGACCCTCAACCCCTCAATAACAATCTCTCCGGGGACCCAATGGCAGAGTCCTGGCTCCAAATTCTCCTGACGTTAATCGTAAGGGAGCATGGACACTCATCGTTGGATGTGGGGACCATAGAGCTCCTTGTGGGAGAGAGAATGAACAGAGAGAGAATCGATCTGGAGATTTTCCTAGACAGGCTATGGCTAATGGGGAGGCTCGAGAAGGTCTACGGCGGCGAAGAAGTAAGTTATTCGCCTAATCCAAGTTGGCTCGAGATGAAGTAATTCGGCGACATTCCTTAATGCACCAAAAAAACACGTCTCGGTAATGCATAAGAGTGGTCGGAAAGTCCGAACTACCATGATGAACGTAAGTATGAATGGAAACCGTAAGCATGGAAGCGGCAGGAGGGCAGTAGGACTGGTGTTCCTCATGCTGACTTCGCTGTTCGTCTCGGCAGTGCCCTATGCTTCTGCTTCCCACACTACTCAATACGCAGTACAGAGAGATCCTCTCTACATCACGATTGGAGATCTGGACTGCGATGGGGATAATGACATAGGCTCCGGCAGCGGCTTTGGACACTTCATTAGCTTCCTATACAACGACGGAAACGGCGGCTTCGCAGATAGGCAGGATGTCCAGATATCCAACAACGACTCGTACAGGGCAGGTTTCAGAGACGTCGCCGACGGAAATCGCGTGGAGATAGCCGATGTCGACGGTGACGATGTTAACGACATCATCTACTACCAACAGAACGTTAGGTTCGTCGGTGAATCGTTCATCAGGCCAGCGAACCTTACTGTACTCAAGGGAGAATGCGACAAGAGGGTCAACGAATGGGAGGAAATGTTCGATACGATCACGGTAATCAACCCCTATCTGGCAGATTTCGATGTAGGAGATATCAACGATGACGGTTATGTGGACGTAGTATTCTCATCGACCGACTCAACCTTCGCGAACCAGTTCATACAGATATACAAGGGGCCTGACTACAGCCTCCCCTCCAATCAACACGCACCCATTTCGGTCCCTCTTACCAGTGGCTACTATCAGTATCTCAAGCTAGGTAATTGGAACGAGGACCTCCTGGAGAACCCACTTACCGGGGAACCTGTCCCAGGAGAGTGCGAGGATCTGGACATCTGGCTACTCAGGACCCCGCCATACAATGCAGGTGTGGGCTACTCTGCGGGGACCTATGACAACGTGACCGTGCTCGAGTACGATTGCGTTACCGGACAGTTCCCCAACCCGATGGACCCAACCGGCTCCGGGACCATCCACGAGTTCAAACTCGATGCGGAGCACGACTACCCACTGTACGGTTTCGATATCGCAGACTCCACCCCTGATGATGACGTCAATGAGATTGATATCATCGCAGCAGTAGATGGAATCACAGGAAACGTGTCATATGCCACCAAGACATCCTCTGGATGGGACAAGCAGAACTACGTCGACTTCGGAGACTTCCTCGGAGCATCAGTAACTATTGCAGACGTTAACCAGGATGGAGAGCTGGACTTCTTCGTCCCAACATCCCTCACCCTCTTGGATACCCAGGAGTCGACAGTTCAGAATCAGACGTTCCTCCTGAGACCCAACCTCAGAGCCCTGAACACCGTACAGATTCTGCTAGCAGATCCAGATACTAACGGGTACCTCCCACCTCTGTCATTCGACGTAGGTAGGAGGCCGACCATGGCCATGCCAGGTCAGCTCCAAGGAGGCGAGAACAGCGCACTAGAGGTTGTAATCGGACAGGAGGACTACACATACAGATTCTCAAACAACGCCATGTGGTTGGATACCCAAGGTTATGCTGGCCAGGGCGATTACCTGTCCGTACTAGTACTGGATAACTACGACCTAGGAATTACCAGGGTCGAGATCGAACCCTCGGTAACCGATCCTGCGACGTTCCAGAGCATTGTCGGCGAAGGTAATCGATGGGTCAACGTCACCGTGAAGAACACTGGTTTGATGCCCATTTCGAGTGGCAGCTTCGACGTCGACCTTGAGGTCAGGGAGGTACTTGGCGGTACTGACACGGTCGTCTACTTCAACGACTTCGAGACCGACTCTCCCAACATTAACTCCGCAGGTGCTACCCTGAGCAAGTACTCGTACACAGGAGAGTACGATCTTGGCAATTCCTCTTGGCACATAGACGAGGATAGGTATTGGATTAGTCAAGACTACGACGAGTATGATGTTGTCCATTTCAACAACAGTGACTACCAGTGCATGCCAAACGGGACTGACACTTGCCTGGCTGCAGACGGCAACCCCGAGGAAAACAACGAATCCTGGGACGGACCCGTTGCATACCCGTACTGGGAGGCCGAGGCCAACCCAACGAACTACTTCTGGTCCGGAGTAACTCACACATACGAGTTAGAAGATGGAAACACCACGGATGACACCGGCTACTACAACCACATGGACGAGGCTCTGATATTGGAGGGAATCGACCTATCTGGGGCCGATGCAGCATTCTTGGACATGGATGCAATATGCAGTGCGGGATTCTTCGAACTCTTCTTGGCGGAGCCATACGACGTCATAGAGAGATGGCTGTACGAGGACTCCTGCAGCATCGAGGTATGGAGCGACGGTAGTGGATGGGAGACCGTTTGGAGATTCGGAGGATGGGACAACGAGAGGAAGTACAAAATCGAGGAGAGGGTCTCGAGCGCACCCGACCCCGAGTACAACGATTACAATTCCAACTTCTTTGGAGACTGGCACACCACGATGTGGAACAACTACACTGAATCCGGTGGAATCAGAGATTCCTGCGCCATCACTTACGGAATTTGTTGGGAAGACGGCGGCCAAGATCAGATGGCGGACTCAATCGATCTCACTCCATACGCCGGACAGACGATTGACATTAGATTCCGCTTCAGGAGCGGCTTGGAGGGAACTGCGGGCCCCGAGGGGTCTCTCGACTACTCAGGATTGGACGGTTTCGCGATAGACAACATTTCCGTCAGGACAAGGGACGTCAATTTCGGTGCCTCAACTTTCGAGAGCCAACAGCTGGAGAATCTGGATCTTCTCGCTGGCGAGTCCCTTCAGGTCCAACTGACGGCCGACTTCGTGGACAACACCACGTACTATATCTCGACCGTTCTTTCTAACTTCGACTTGGGTTCGGGGCAGGCAGACCAAGACAGCACCAATGACGAGACTCGGTTCCAGCTGACAGTCAGGAACCTGTACGACCCAGGACTCTTCGAGGAGCCATGGCTCAATCTTCTGAACGGAGAGCGATACGCATCGGGGGAGATGCCCATCACCGTTGGTGTGCAGAACTGGGGCAACACCTTCGTCGACTTCGACGTCGAGGCGAAGGTTCGGAATGCTCTACCCGAGCTGATCGCTGCCGAGGACTTCTCCGGATTCCAGCCTATCTGGGAGGACGATGGAAACGAAAACGGGAGCAGGTTGGACGACTCCACTGGGTCAAATGAGATGCTGCCACAGAATCAGGGCGTGTTCAAGAACCAGGCATATTGGCTCGGGCACCCCTCGGACGGTTATGGGGACAGTTGGAACGAGACTCTGACACTCGAGCCGATAGAACTCACAGACAGCGGAGCGGACTTCACGTTCCTAAGCTTCGACTACTTCGCAGAGGGGGACCATATCTCTGACAGAAACGGGAACGTCCAAGCAGTTCGAGACTTTTCATACTTGGAGGTGACCTGGGTCAAGGAAGGCGAGGTCTTCGATGGAACCATCTACGGTAGCTGGACCGACCTGAACGATAACGGCCTCAGGTATGCGTTCAACCCCTACACCGAGACTGTCTACAACTATTGCGAGGATTTCGACCAGAACGGCCTCTACGAGGAGGTCGAGTATGCAGGTGACCACTCTGGCGGAATCGGTGAGGATGGATTCGTCACATGGTTCGACTCGGACAACCTCGTGAACACTGCTAGGATAGACCTGACCCACGTTCATCTCCTGAATCAAACTGCAGAGGACTCGATCGCTTGGACCGACGAGTGCACATCACTGGCAGGAGCGGAGGTGACCTTCACATGGAGGTTCTACTCCAATGACGATGGGGTCAACGGAAATGCAGGTTACGCCGGATTCGGCATAGACAACATAAGGGTGGACGATTACACCTTCAATGACGATGGTACGTACATCGAGACAGTAACTGGAATGGACGCTGCTCAGAAGAGAGTCATTGAGATGGGGGTCCATGACTTCGAGAGCGGACTCTACAGGATAGACCTCATGACCATCTACAACAACACAGACAACACTACGAACTGGTTCGACAAGCCTGAAATTAGCCAAGCCAACAACGTATCTACCATCCTGTTCGAGATCGCCAACGCTGACATCACGCTACTACAGGCAGATGTTCTCGACTGCGTCGCCGATGCGGTCTACTCCTGCGTATACTCGACCAACCCACAGGGTCAGCAGTCGCACAACTTCGCGGTTCCGATGCTAAATGGTGTCATCGAGGGGATATACGAGGTGACGATGAAGATCGTTGACGAGGACACGGGGCAGACCGTATTCGAGCAGACATCCGATAACGGCCCCTTCGTTCTAGACCCGCACCAGCGGTCTCAGGCGAACTGGACCTCTCCCTACGACCTGTGGTTCGACTCCCACACGTACAACATCAGCTTCCAATCCACATTGATCGGGACTGGAGAGGACTCCGGTAACGAGAGGTACTTCTCAATCGAGTTCCTCGACAACATCGACGTCGCGATCCTCTCCAACCCCACCGACCAGAACAGGCTGCAGAGGGTTAAGCAGGACCTATCCTCGATGAACAAGACATACACCCAGCTAGAGGTGGAGGACTGGAACGTTTACGGAATGGAGGACTGGCTCGAGCACTACTCCAAGGTCCTGCTGCCTTGGCAGACGGACTACAGCGTGGAGTATGGCGACTACTACGAGCTCCTCGGAACCCCAAACCCCGACAACGCCGACATCACCCTGACTGAGACTCTAATCGAGTTCATGAGGGAGGGAGGGACTCTTCAGGTCCATCTGGGACCATACTACTCTGACTACGACGACATACAGAATCCGAACTCACCAGACAGGCTACCCTTCGGAATGAACGTAGTGATGAGGGACCACCACAACGATACCGTGGACCACAGGGTCCTCTCAGAGAACGTGAGCCTGATAGACCCCTATCACCCTCTAATGTCCGGAATCGACCCATCTTCCCTGTCCGGAATAAACGGTGGGACGCACGTGGCACTATCGGCACTCGACCTGAATCAGGTCAAATCGGAGAACATCCCCCAGGTATGTAGCGATGGAGCCCCCGGTGGGACCGAAGGCGGGAAGATAAGCGACGGTGGCACGTTCCACACGGTCATCCGTGACTTGGAGAATCCGAGCCAGGCCCTTTTGTCAACCTGCAATGTTGAGCAGGGCGGGATGATCGTCACGACAATAGACGTGGAGAATCCAGCCGTCTCACAGCCATTCGGAGATCCAAACTTCGCCATGCTGTCTAACCTCCTTGACTTCCACCTGACTCCATACCCAGATGGATTCGAAATAGCCGGAGAGGGCTTCGAGCTGACTATTGGCGGTGCAGTTCAGTCCATCGACGTACTCACCGGGGCCTACGCCAGGAAGGCAATCAAGAGCTCTGCGGAACTGCAGTTCGGATTTGAGACGGACGTGCCAGGGATTCATGCAGACTGGTTGATCGAGTCTGCCGACGGTGAGGCAGTAACTGGTTGGGACGGACAGCCCTTGGGAAGCGAAAACAACCACGTGCACAGCCCAGACTCCTCGCAGCCTGCGACAGCCATATTCTGCGTCCCAGACGAGAATGCCGAACTAGGGTGCAAGATCGATGCAGAGTGGAGGATCTGGTTGTTCCTGCACGACTCCTACGGGAATACACGGATAACCAACATCTCCGTGTACACTAACGACATCAACGCCGACAGCACGCCTCCAGAAGCGCATATCGAGATAGTGGAGGACTCATCTTTCGCCGATTTCGTCGAGTTCGTCGGATATCAGCAGACACCGACAGGAAAGCAGGACGAAAACGGCAACTGGATAATGGTCGACTCCCCCAAGTACCGAGTCAGGCTATCAGACACCGGAGACACTAGCATTCGATTCTCCTCTGCCAACAGTAGCGATATCGGAACTGGAATTGGAAAGTTCACTTGGTCAGTAAATGGAGACGGTGACAACGTGCAGTCTTACGAGTTGCCTGGTAGCCAAGTAGAGTGGACCTACACATTCAGGAATCTGACTGCTGGAGAGAACACCATAATGGTTGAACTGACTGTGTACGACAAGAGGGACCAGAGGAACGAGGAACCGACTAGAGTCTTCTTCGAGGTAGTTGGCGAGATGTTCGGGGATGCGGCCCCGGAGGTTCAGTTCGATAGCATTGCAACGGCAGACGGAGAGTCATTCAACGGATTGGAGTCTGACATAATCAACATCACAGGAACCGTAGTCGACAACGACGCAAGCGCGGATTGTGACGTCAAGGTAGAGGCCTCATTGGATGATCTCACGATATTCGATAAGAGCGATGGAATCAAGACAGCCCAGAAGGCGTTGGGGAGGTTCGACTGGCAGGAAGGCTTGTGCGACGGCGATCAGTACTTCCTAACACTCAACATATCCCACAAGTATCTGGAAACAGAAGGGAACGTGGGCGTCATCCACATCAGGCTTACAGAGGGGGCTTACGTCGTCGATGACCAGATCACTCTCTACACGGTCCCCAGGTCCAATGAGGAGCAGGGCGGCAATGAGGAAGGTAGTGGTGACACTTCCACTCTGATGTTCGCTGGAATAGGGGCACTACTGCTAATTGCCGTTCTTGGAGTCACTATGATGTTCATGAGAGGGCGCGGTGGGTCCGATCAGCAGGACTCCGTAGAGTCATTCGGCGGAGTGGAGCAGATGGACCCAGTCGAGGCTTACGTGCAGCAGCTTGTGGCACAGGGCTATGATGAGCAGATGGCCAGGCAGTACGCTACGCAATACTATGCGCAGTACTACTCGCAGCAGAACAAGGGCGGCGGTGGCTGATCAGAGTTCGGGCACCGAGGGCCTCCACTTCCGTGGTAGGGCCTCCCCCGACTCCTCGATTAGCCCCAGCCTCTCTTGGAAGGCAGGGGTCCTCTTTCCTATGACGTACGTATAGAGCTTGGATGACCTGATCTCTTCGGGTACGCAGACCTTCCCGCTGGAGGCCTCCGTGTCTATGGCCCTGTTGAGGAAGGACTCCGGGCGGTTCAGCTTCAGCAAGAGCCTCCTAGAGAGGTTAATCACAACGAAGTACAGAGCGACAATAATCAGCATCACAATCACAGTGGCATATGGTATCCCTGCGAACAAATAAGACGCAAGTGACCCCAACAAGAACACTATTGGCATGACGAACATCAGCAGGAAGTAAGTCTCAGTTAGTGGCTTCTTCTTCCTCATTCTGCTGATTAGGCCCCACGATTCATCGTTGCTGTTCTGTGGCTCGAAAGACAACTCCTCCTCCATAGAACTCTGCTCCTCGTAGATTATTCTGAGCCTCTTTGCCCTAGTCTCGAGAGACTTGCTGGGTTGCCTTTCCACCATTCTATCCAGGACATCCAGAAATTCCCCAGCTTGCTCGAAGCATCCCATCCTTATGAGAATGGAAATCTGCTCGAAGTAGGGAAGAACATCACTTGGAGCAACTTCCTTCCTGTCTTCCCACCATTTTAGTCCGTGTTCCAGCATTCCTAGGTGAGCGACAATGATTTCTCCCCCAATCCTCCATGCATGCTCGTTATCGGGATCTAGCTCGACAGCCTTCCTGCTTGCGGCCATGGACTTGGATGACTGAATCATGTCAGGCATCTGCTGCTTCCCCCTAGAATCTACTGGCAGCACCCACTGAGCGATAGCAAACCAAGCATCTGCGTGACTCTCGTCAATAGAAACCACTTCTTCAGCGAGAGATAGAGCAGTCGCCCTATCTCCTGCCTCATTGGCTTCTATGGCATCCAGCCATATCATCTCGGCACTCTTCGTCATGAGATTCGCAGAATACCCTCGATGAAGAATGCTCGGGTGCTAGGCTAACGCCTCTTGCCCCTGCCTTCCCTACTGGGTCCTCTCCTTCTGCCGGGACCGTGTGACCTCCGTCCTGATTTACCGGAAGTCCTCGGTTTGCCCTTACTCCCCCTTCTGTAGTGATTATTCCCTCTTCCGGAATTCCCTCCCCTCTTGCTATACCTTGAATCATGTCTACCTCGTCCTACAGATTTACCCCTGGGGCTCTTATTGTTCCTGCTTCCTCTACCATAGTGTCCCCTTGGGCGACTCTTCCGTGAATTTTCACGAGGGGCTATCTCGACAGGGGAACCTACAGATGCCCTCGAGTCTATTCCATCGTAAAGGGGATGTACGTGAATCAGAGGGGACTCAATGGGGCCTAGGACAGTCTCCACCTTTCCCAATATCTTACCGCCTCTAACTCTCATTCTGGCACCGAGACGAGGGGGCCTTCCTTCGAAGGAAATAAGCAGGCCTCCCTCATGAGACTCACGATCCACTCTTCCCGAGAAACTCATTCTAAGATCTCCTTCTGAAGAAAATAGCAATCGAGAATGCGGCCAACAGTGAGGGGATGCCTGACGCTGGAAGACTGGTTTCAGAAGAACCACCTTCAGATGGGTCCGTAACTTCTGGGATTTCGATCATTGAAGTATCTATAGATGTCTGAATATTGGTACATTTCCCAGACTGATCACAACCGGTAATCTCCACGTCAATAATCACCTGACCATACTCTCCGCCCGATGCGAGAGGCGTGAGGTCCACCCATTCAGTCTCCCAAGTATTTCCCATGACCTCGACTTGGTGAACGGTATCTGCAATCTCGATTGTGAAAGTTACCTCCTCTCCGTCTGGATCGCTGTATTGACCTTCCACCTTCCACATCCATCCATCGAAAGAGGCCATTCCCAGTGTGAGTAACGGGGGTTCGCTTTCCTTAACAATCCCAAGATCGAACGTTCTTTCGAGAGACTGATCGCCAACCACTACTTCAATCCAAACCTGTACTGGACCAGGGACAATACCTTGGGACGGCATTAGTACTTCGTGAGTTCCCAAGCTCTGTCCACTATACTCTATTACCTGTCTTGATTGGCCATCTTGCGACAAAGCCAGACGAACGGTAGTTTCCGGTTCCCATGACTCGGAGCGGGTAATTGTCAGGGGGTGCTCTTCATCTAGAAGCAGGCTTGTTGTGGAAATTGACACAGGCACTCCGATCATCCAAGTCCTGTTACCGGAAGTCTTTCCTGAGGAGTCTGAGGCTTGGCAGGTAACCTGAGTGATCCCATCAACGTTAATCCATAATGACCCATCAATACTTGGGGATACCTCACTCTGTCCGGAGGTGCATGAAATCTCCAGGCTCGCTACTCCGGATTCGTCATCAAACCAAGATGCGATTTCTTCCCATGTTGACAACTTGTTGGGACCATCTTCGAAGACAGGTAACCAGCTTCCGTTAGCAGGTGCATTCAGGGTCCATTCAGGGGCTTCATTAGTTGGGACCGGAGAAGTGGTGAAGTCAGCGAAAACGTCTTCGCCCAAGGGCCAATTCTCCCTTGAGAAGTTCGAATCTAGTGTGTATGTGAGGCTCCCGTCATCATTGGTTCTAAGATCGTAACTTGCAGACCCGTCTCCTATGCAACTCCCTCTGATCGGTGCGGCATCGGTTTGTGGGTTGTCCTCGTCTGCGCCTACGAATCTCCCCTCGCACTCCTCCCACATGTCCATCCTCAATTCGGGCATGACCGGGAAGGTGAAGTCCAGTCTAGCATTACTCATGTTGGATGAGTTGAATGCTACAGTGAAGTCATTGGGGTCCGAGACCCCCCCTATCACCATAGTCGCATTGAGCCATAACTCGATCCTGCACTCATCATCTGCTGCCGACTGATCAATCTCTATGTCACAGTCTCTAGTGCTCGACGGAACAACTGGGACCTCGAAACAACTCGGGAACTCCGTTGAAGTGACCTATGTTGGTTTGGTCACTCTCCCATGAAGTGTTCATCCAGTCCACGCCAACTCCTCCTCTGTGGGGGGACCCGTCCCTAATCCCAATACGAGTGATACTGTATTCAAGACAGTCCGCGGCAATTGAGACCATGGCCTCAATCTCATCCGATGACAACCAGCCATCACCTCCAGAGGGCACAATCCCCTCTAGGAATGAATCTAGATCGGATCTGATGTCATCGGCTAGGGACCAGTTAATCCATGCTCTGGCATCCACTTCAGCAGTCTGCCAGTCATCGTTCACACGAACCTCGAAAATTGCTTGATTGTAAATGAAAATATCCTCGAACGTTATCGAGCCACATTGCTCTTCCAGAGATCCCCCTCCGCCGAACTGTTCCATTTTTGTTTTGTCATTGGAGAGATGTTCGAAAGGGAGATGCGTCGAGGAAATGAACATCGCAATACACGCGAAAATCAATCCTGCAGACCTAAACGCCTTGCCGTCCACAGTCATCATCCGGAAACCATAGGACATCAGGGTTGGCATTAAAAATTGGCTTCTCAACCAATCTGGACAATTTCTCCTGTCCAGTGGAGTGAAAGAAGCTCACCGTCCAAGCCCTGGCCAAATCCGACAATCATCCCGCCGCTTGAGCCGATGTAATTCTGAGACCATTGGCCGCTCTCTTCCTTCAGAATCCAGATAGAACCACTGCAAAAGTCACCGTAAAGATATCCGCCTCTGAGCTCTTCAGGACCCCAGTCCATCCAGAATCCACCAGTTATGGAGCAGTTCCCTCCCGTATGGGCGTAAGTTGCAACTGGCATTGTGTATCCCAAATCGTTGCTGTAATTTTCATTGGATGATTCACAGGGAGCACTGTCGTCGACTGGTTGGAAACCCTCCATCTCTGCCCATCCGAGGTTCGCCTGATTGTCCATGGTTACCAGATTAATCTCTTCCCAGCAGCTCTGGCCCACATCTGCAATCCAGAGTCTGTCGTTGCTGTCCAAATCAAATCTCCATGGATTCCTCAATCCGTAATGCAATACGAAGGGACTCCCTGAATCTCCTTGTAGGATAGGACTAACCTCTCCTCCAGAGAAGGTGAAGTAGAGGATAGAACCCAGTACAGTATGCGGGTCCTGTCCATTTCCATCGGGGTCATAACCGCTTCCACCGTCTCCTAAACCCCAAAGATACTCGTTATTCCCTATGTTGAGAAGATGGCCTCCGTTATGATTTCTGAACGGTTGTTCCACGGTCTTCAGAACGGTGATGCTGGACATGTCAATTGTTCCATCAGAATTAACGGTGGCAGAGGAGAGCAACAGATCTGAATCGTTCGGCCCATCGCAACTTCCCTCCTCGATGTAAGATAGAAGTACGGTCTGGCTGCCATTGGAGGTATCCGCGAATGCCATGCCCAGTAGTCCCTGTTCTACATGGCAGTTGCTGACAATTGGGCTAAGGTCTGCCACTTGCGAAACTACTTCTCCATTCCATGAGGTGATTTGACCAGACAACTCTACTATCCATAGCTCCTCATTTTCTGGATGCTCTAGTGTGACTATTGGGCTAGCAAGACCTCCAAGATAGACAGAGCAGGATAAATTGTAACTTAGATCAATGGAGCAATCCCAACTCTCTGGCTCTGGCCAAACGTACCCATTATCATCCGAAAGACATCCAGCAAATGGGCAAGTTACCACTAGTAGCGAGATTATCGCCCAAATTCTCATCTCTAGTCCCTACCTTTCTAGATAGGCTTGGATACCGGGTACATTTGAAACTGCTTCTGAGTAAGTTCCCAGATGCTCTTCCCCAGTGCTAGCTACCATTCCAGCCGTGTTGAGGACGTCGTTCAGGATTTCACGCCCCTCGCTATCGTCATCAAGTGCTAGCAGAGCCTCTTGAATTACCAGCATAGTCTCGTCGTCCATACTTGCTGGGTCATACATTACCGGGTGACTGGGTGCCTGTCCAAAAGAGGGTAGCATGACAATCTCATCACGCTCCAAGCACCAGTCTGGACCATCGGCCACACCATCCTCATTCTCATCGCAATATAGCCGATATGCCGTGTCCTTCACTAGAGCCACGTCTCCGTGCCCAGTCATCATGCACTTCATTGCCCCGCTGTATCCGGAGTATTGTGTGCCACCCTCAGGGATTTCAGAGTCCGCATGGAAGAAAGTCGTCACAGTGGCTCTCAACGATTCGATCTCGTTTGGATCGCCTTGCACTTCTGCGTATCCGTTTCCAATCAGGTAACCCATGGGAATGAGCATCCCAGCGCTCTTCAACCAGCCAGTATGGCATGACTTCTTTCCTTGCATAAGTGCAAATGGATCGGTATCGGGGTCGTCATCCAGGTGTGCTGCTGCAATCTCTGAATCAGCTCTAACCCATGCTGCTGCGTTGTAGAATACCCTTCCGTCAGGCTTCTTCTCAACGGCTACTACATCCAGATCGTAAACCTGGTAACCCAACCATCCTGCAGCCCCGTCCACCATGGCGATCTCAGCATTTCCATTGGCGACGGCCTCTATCGCGGCAACCTCGTCCGATACGGGATAGACCACTACCTTCATCCCTGTCAGTTCGCTTAACTTGTCTGCCATCTCCTGGGGATTCGCTTCCCAGAAAAGGTATGTATCCTTGACTTCGTAAGCTATTCTTACGCAGTCCTCGTCATCTCCGCATTCGTCATAGTTCACCGTGAACAATGCCCACAAAACTGCAGCCGAGAGAATAATTCCGGCTATTGCAATTGGCACAGTCCTGCCCTGTGAAGCATCCCTAATGCTATTCGCAATCGTGCTCATGTTTCGTCCGAATTGAATGTAGATGATAAATTTAGGGCTACCTAAACATGACTAAACATGAAAAGAGGAATCACGTCCCCAAGCACGTGTCAGAGGTAGTTAGGATTAGGAACCTAGAAGTTGGTTTTCAAAAACAACCTCTACTCTCCATAGAAAGTCTGATTGTAAATTCCGGCGAGGTACTGGCAATTACAGGACCGTCCGGAATAGGAAAGACCTCGTTACTCAAAACGATCGCAGGCCTTCTGACACCACTATCCGGATTAGTTCAGGTTTGCGAGGCTACATCTCCGCAGAAGCCACCGAGAGGTACGATTGGATATATCCCTCAGAAGCTGGGACTGGTCAGGCACTCGAGCGTTTGGGCCAATGTAATGCTAGGCTCTAGAGCAGGGAACACAAAATCACACTCTAGAGAACAGTCAAACAATGCAATTCTGGCAATGGGGTTGGAAGAAAAAAGAAATGAACCAATCAAAAGGCTCTCCGGGGGGCAACAGAGGCGAGTTGCGATAGCCAGGACTCTGGCACAGCGTCCCAAGCTAATATTGGCAGATGAATTTCTGAGCGAACTAGATGAAGAAACATCTGATAGAGTGGTAGAGGCAGTGATGCAATACGTCTCATCAAGCGGCGCTGCAATGGTTCTGGTTGAACACGACATCTCTAGAGCGCGGGAGATCTCTGATAGACTTCTAGTCATAGACGATGGACGTCTGAACCCCTTCATCACAGATACTTCGATCATGGAGGTGAGATCTTGATCAGGATCAATAGAGAACTGAGGGAGCTGCTAGTTTCAGTTACCGTCCTGATTCTTGGATTCTGGATAATCCTCACTCTCACGTCAGGTCTTGTCTGGGACTGGAATGGATGGAGGGTTATCGAACCCCAGTCTTATCCTCCGTGCGAGGCAAACATGTTCCTTCAGTTCACATGCTCCACTGCTTGGATTGGGATGGTTGAAACGATAAAGATAGCAATTCTTGCAACCTTCTTCGGGATGATACTCTCTCTACCGATGGGACTCTTGAGTTCAAGGAATCTATTCCCCCAGTACGTTACCTATCCTTCTAGGGCCGTTGTCTCAGCCTGTCGAAGCCTTCCAAGTCTGATTTGGGCGATTATCTTCGTGATAATTGTCGGATTGGGGCCAACAGCAGGAATATTAGCAATGACGATCTACACAGTCGGATATCTGGGCAAGATGCAGTATGAGGCGATAGAGGGGATGAACAGCGCACCTCTGGAGGCTGCCAACGCAATGGGGCTCACGAAGGCAGAAGTATCATTCTGGGTCGTTATCCCAGAAACTGCAAACCACCTAATAGCTCAGATGATTTTCATGTTTGAATACAATGTCAGGTCAGGGACCGTTATTGGGATAGTCGGAGCCGGTGGAATTGGGTACTACATCAATCTCTATCTGAAGTTCCTACAATACGAAAGAGTTGCAGCGTATCTGCTAATCATATTCCTGGTGGTTTTGCTTATCGATTTAGTCTCCATCTACCTTCGCTCATTCTTCACAGACGAGTCCGAGAATACCAAGCCAACCTGGTCAGGCGTGTTCCTCCCCCCGAAAGATGATCCACCAGAAGTAGTCAATATTCGAGACCGGATTGATCCGGTCACCGGCGTCAAGATGGGCGAGGATAATCAGGCTAGTAATCCGCAACAATCCTGATTGCTCCGCCATCATAGAATATCTGAATGTGGTCCTTGGCCTTGATCGTCAGAGCCGCCAATGCCTCGTAGACTTCCTTTTCTTGAACGTTGAATGCGTCTGCTGCTCTCTTTGTAGACCAGGCTACTTCAACGAAGTCTGATGCAGAAATCCACTTCAGAAGCCTCGCCTCGAAATCCGTTAAATCGACTAGTGCCATGTTTCTCGCATGAGAAGGGGGAAATCAAGACTGCCCCTCTATCTGGTGATTTCTATCCTAAATATCCTAGTGAGGAGATAACTCACAGGAATTTATATGTTCAATTGAAGTGGTTTTTTTGTGCCTAGAAGCGAAAACGCTCTTCGAACTATACTCTGTGTGCTAATGTTGCTGCTCGTATTAGTTTCCGGTTGCCTGGACAACACTTCGAACGAAACAGATACAGAAGCAGTTGATCAAGAGAATGAGAGAGATGAAATCCCCCTTTCAGTCGCTTTCATCGTGGATCAGCAGTTTTTCGGAACAGAAAATGATCCTTCCTACATGGCACAGAAATTCTCAGAAGAGACAATATTCGAAATTACCCCATATCCCGTAGAATCCGAAGAAGCGATGATTGAGTCACTCAGGTTTGGCCATGTTGACCTTGCAATGATGGATGCAGCATCATCCTGGATGAGTTGGAAGAATTACGGATTAGAAGCACTTCTCGCCGACGAAGAGAATTATGGAAGAACATACTACAATTCCAATGCATGGGTCAAATCAGACAGCGATATCGCAACTTACCAAATCGATGATGATCCGTTGACAGATCCATTTTCACTCTTCGAGGGTAAGAAAACCTGTCACACGGGATGGTTTGACTCCGTGGGGATGCTTCTTCCTATGGGGTTCTTGCTCGGTCTTGGATACGCAAATGTAGCTGGAAACCCAAACGACGTGGAGTCATTGTTGTTCACAATTCAGGAGTTCTTTGACGACGAACCAACTATTCCTGAGGCCGGTACAAAGTACTACGGCTACTCAGGAGCTCTTAGGTGCCTCTCAGACGGAACAGGCGACATAGCATTTCTCCAGGACTCCTCAGTGGAGGATTACTGTCCAGATGACGACTCGATAAGGCCCTCGTGGTGTCTCGAGGAGGATGAATACACCATGCTCCCCACATTCGGCAGGTCCCCCAGTAACGCCCTGATGTATAATCCAAGTTTTCTTGACTCGGAAGTTTCAGAAAGAATTTCCAAAGAACTGGTCGATCTGAGTGGAATAAATGAAATGGACCAGACCCTAAGCTCACTATTCGGAACCCCCGGTTTCGTCCCCACCACATCCCAACAGCACTTGGAGGGATACTCATCCTTAGTCTATAACATCCCAGGAATGCAGGCATATTTCGAGGATCCAAGTAATACTGGACAGGTAAATCTCAGTGTACAAGAAATCAATATCGGCGTAGTAGGACCTCTTTCAAACTCTACATCCTCATCTTTCGGATTCCTTGCCGACTCAATAAGCAACGATATCGGCATAGGCGTGAATATTTCCGAATTTGAAAATCACTTCAGTCTAGTAGAAAATTTATCCAATGGAGTCGTAAATATCGCAATTACAGATGCGATTCCCTCTTGGAAGGCATGGAAGCACGATGGAATGTCCGTATTGGCATCATTGTTGGATGAACAAGAGAAGGTCTTCTCGGACTCATTCACCATAGTGAGATCCGATAGCGAATTTACAAATTCCACCGATCCTCTTTCTTTGATGGATGGAATTTCTCCCTGCTTCTCGGGAAGAGACAATCCAAGTACACTATTGGTTGCAGGAAGCTTGGTCGGAAGGGGCCTAACAACCCATCTAGGAGATTTGCAAAATTCTTCAATCCCTGAGATTATCCATTCACTATTCAATTCATCTTACTCTTTCCCAGAAGAAAACTCAGAATTCCACGGTACCAATGGGGCCCTTAGATGCCTTTCTCATGGAGGGGGGGATATTGCGTTTGTAGAAGGCAATGAACAGGAGATATTCTGTCAGGATGGCTCACAACCAAGTGATGAAAATTGGTGCTTAGATAGCGCAGATTATTCCTTGCTTCCACCCATAGGTTCTCTGCCGTATAAATCTGTAATTTACGATCCTTCAGTCTTGGACATGGTTTCTCGCACAGCTGTCCTAAACTCCTTGCTATCTCTGAACTACGAAATGTTCCTGGACAATTTCACAACTATGGGAAGGGAGTATACCGGATGCTATGATATTTCGATCCATAAAATCGACGAGGACTCCCCTAGGGAAGCCTGTGGTTCTGAGATTCTTTCCAATTCACTCTATTCTTCTGGAGTATCCAGGGCAACCTCTCAAAGCCTTCTAGGACAAATCTCCGAAATAATCGGCATCCTCCCTGTTCAGCTGATTAACAACTCCTTCACATAAAATAAAACAGAGATTTAGGGTAACCTAAAAATTATAAGATACACTTCTAGACGATATTGGGACACTCCAGTAGATGGATACGTTGGCGGGGGGAAGCATCACCCCCAGCATCATTTTCGGTTTCCGTAAACCGTCCCCCCGTCAACAACTTAAGTTTGTAAGTGAGGAAAATCTGGAGGATACAGTTCCGAGACGAACTCTGACTAGGAGAGGGGCAATGACCGATCGAAACTTACTCCTGATATTCGGTACCGAGACAGGAAATGCCGAAGAACTCGCAGAAGACGCAGCTCACATGGCGAAAAAATACGATCTTAATCCAACAGTAATAGACATGGAGGACATCACGCCAGAAGGAATCTCCGATTCCAAGAGGCTGATTGTAATTTGTAGCACATGGGGGGAAGGTGAACAACCCGTAAATGCCCAAGACCTGTATGATGCTGTCTCAGAATCAGAAGATGGCTGCATGATTGGAGTAAATTTCGCAGTCCTCGCACTAGGAGACACTGCATTCGAATTCTTCTGCGAATCAGGAAAGGAATGGGACTCTGTACTGGAAGAGAAAGGTGGAAAAAGAACCAACAAAAGAATAGATTGCGACACAGATTACGACGATTATGCAGAGGAATGGATCGAGGAAACACTCTCATTGATGAAAGACATCGCATAGAATCACTAATTATTTGTCCCAATGTCTTTCGGGAGGTGTATGAGGGCTTCCTCCGTCACAGTAGTGTTGCTACTCCTGAGCTGTGCTCTCTCAGGGTGCATGGGCTCAAGTGAAAATGAGGAACGGTCCTACCCGAGCATCTGGGATCGTAGCGATGTCGAATGGGATACCAGTGGAACCTTCAGCCGAGTTCTGGAAGCAGGACCATACTACGCATTGGAAGTCAAAGAGGCTATGATAGAGGTAGATACGTCATCTGTGTGGGAGACGGGCCCAAGCACCGCAGAGGTTCACCTATCGTACTGGCTGCCTAGCAACACTCTGGATGGGGAGCAGGTTCCTGTAATCGCAGTAATTTCCCCCTACTTCTCCTATGGCTCCCCGGGCGACGAATCCACTCCGACAAATATCGTTGGAGGGGGGAGAGGAGAGTTCATCTTCGAGAATTTCGTACCCCATGGGTATGCATTCGCACAGGTCGCAGTTTTCGGAACAGAGGAGAGTAGCGGGTGTTTCGATTACAGGGGTGCAGGAGAGGGACTCGGCATTCACTCCGCAGTAGAGTGGCTCGGTGAACAGGACTGGAGCAATGGAAATGTGGGCCTCTACGGGAAATCGTACGAGGGGGCTACACAATGGGAGGCAGCCGCTATGGGGAGTCAGTATCTGAAGACAATCGTCCCAATTTCGGGGACTACCGCACTCCATCCATTGCTGTACAAGAATGGAAGCGCCGAAGCAAGGTCGCAGATTATGCATATGAATTACTTCTCAAGCACCGTTGACTACAATTCTGATGACCTTGACAATATTTGTCCGGACATCGCAGAGGGTCTTTTTGCCGGACCTGTGACATATATCGGGGGTGAGATGGACCCATACATGCAGAACTACTACGATGAGAGAAGCCACATCGACAAGGCATTCGGAAAGTGGAATGGAAGTATTTACTGGGTGCAAGGTATGCAAGATTGGAACGTTGATCCGCATCAGGTCTTCGGTGGCCCTCCTGGAACAAACTGGTACTCCGACTATGTGGAATCCGGTTACGAGGTACGCGGTATTTTGGGACAATGGGGGCACGACTACCCAGACCAGTGGGAGAAGCACGACGATAGTGAGAGCGGTTACGGGCTAGAAGCGCTAGGAAATATGACTAGATGGGACTGGGCGCAGGATCTTTTCGAGTGGTTCGAATACTATCTACAAGGTAGAGGGACGCAGCCCGAGCAATTCGCACAGATACAAAGAAGCGACGGGCAATGGAGGATTGAGGAAACTTGGCCTCCCAGTGACTCAGAGGACTACGTGGTGGATCTTGGCGATTGTGGAAATGACGGATCCTTTACTGGAGGATTTCCCGTAATCGGAGGGGGTCCCGCGGTGGTCGGCGGAGGTCAGTCTATCACAGTAGAATGCCCAGAAATAAATCCCGATTTCCCGATGCATATCTCCGGACTGGTCACTTTGCATCTTTCCGTTGTTCCATCCTTCGACGGGGGTCAGGTTTTCGTTGAGATGCAAAATATGGAGACTGGAACAAGGATAGGGCATGCCACCATGGATGTCAGATACCACGAGGGGGGGTACGAGCCCCAAACCGTAATTCCCGGCCAAGAGATAACCATGATGATGGAATTCCAGGCAATTGACGCGATAGTCCAGGCAGGCCAGGGAATACGACTCATTCTTTCGGATACCGGTGAGGACTACCTCGCACCAGCCTGCGGGAATGCGTGCACGTTGCACGTCTTGACGTCTCTTTCCGAGGCTAGCTTTCCACTTATTGATAGGGGAGGGTCAGCCGTTCTAGTAGTCCCATAGGCTACTTTACTTCGTATGCCCCAGCCATTTCCCTGACTGCATCCTCGACTGCGATATCCCCATCGAGAAGCATCCCTAGTGTGGTCAGGAATGGAGTTTGATGCCCCATCCTCTCTGACCTGTTCAGGAACATCCTGGTAGCTCGAACCCCCTCTGCGACCATATGCATCTCCTGCAGGGATTCCTCTAGGCTCTTCCCTGAACCTAGCATCTCCCCCAGGGTTCTATTCCTGCTCCTCGGGCTCGTTGCTGTCACGTACAGATCGCCAATTCCGGCTGGTCCGAAGGCCGTATTCGGGTCTGCTCCCATCTCCCCCAGAAGACGCAGTCCTTCGCTGTAGCCCGAAAGTACCATTGCGGCCTTCAGATTGTCTCCCCCGATTGTGTCTTTGAGGCCGTCAACGAGTCCGCACGCTAGAGCTACGCAGTTCTTGTAGGCGCCCCATAGTTCTGCTCCAACAGGATCGCCGGCGGGGGTCAGAATCAGAGAATCTGTCGAAAGCCTCTCCGCCACTCTCTTCGCCACTACCGTGTCATGGCAAGCCACGAGGGCGTTGGTTATCACTCCCCTGGCTACTTCTGGCGCGATGGTTGGCCCCGTCATGACAACGACCTGATTCGACATGCCAGCGTCAGACAGCCTCCTCTCTATTGCATCAGAAATCATTCCCGAGCCTCCTTCGGAGGAGGGGGCAAGGCCCTTGGCGAGGTCGACAAGGAGATGGGACGGTCTGAGGCTTGGGATGAGCAAGTCTACTACTTCCAGAATCACGGAGCTGGGGAGTGCCAGTACCAGAATCTCACAAGACTCGGTGACATCGGCAATCTCCATGGTACAGTCCATACCTGGAATCTTGTATCCAGGCAGGTACTTCTCGTTCTCCTGCGAGCTCATGACCGACTCGTATACTTCTTGCTCCACGGTCCAGCCTAGCACGTTGTGTCCGTCCTTGCACCATACTAGGGCCAGGGCGGTCCCCCAGTTGCCTAGTCCTAGAACCCCTATTCTCGCCATTTTTGCCAGTTTGGGGGGCGCATAGACCCTGTTATGACCCTATGGGGGGCAGAGGCGTCCATGCGCTGCCTTCTTGGTGGGTAATTATTCGCACGAGTCGGAGCAGGGGTACCCGAGCGGTCAAAGGGGCTGGGTTTAGGTCCCAGTGCGTAGTGCTTCGCAGGTTCGAATCCTGCCCCCTGCACCAAAAAACCACATTCGCTGCATTGAAGTCAGATCTAGCAGGGCGGAACCCAAGCAGGGGTACCCGAGCGGTCAAAGGGGCAGCGTTCAGGTCGCTGTGCGTAGTGCTTCGCAGGTTCGAATCCTGCCCCCTGCACCATCACTGAATTCTTATCCTTCTTGAGCGGATGTTGGCCATCCCCCTCTTCTTCCAACCAGCGGCTCGGTAGGCGATAACTCCAATGAAAGCTACCGAAACAGCCAGAATTGCCCAGGTTTCGCCACTGAAGGGCCTGAATGGGTCTTTGGACCACTTCTCATCGCCTAGAACCCCATCCTCCAAATCTGGAATTCCATCACCATCATCGTCATCGTCTTCGACATCGGATATCCCGTCGCCATCAAAGTCCAGAGAGTCGCCCCCTCCTTCGAATGCGCCATCCTCAGTTTCCTCTACGCCGTCTTCGATTATCTCATCTCCGATAAGGGTCTGAATCGGACAACCGAGGTCATTTCCGGGCAAGGCAAGAGTCTGCATGAAGTCCGCATCTTGCGAGCTGATACCGAACTCGTATGGGCACTCATCGGCATTGTTCCCAACGCTATCGCCGTCGGTATCCAACCACTCACTAGGGTCATCGGGGAAGGCGTCCAAGTTGCTCCCTTGGTCAGCGAAGCCATCTCCATCTGAGTCGGACCACTTATCGGCTTCTAGTGGGAAGGCATCCGTTCCATTTTCTCCGCTCCCTTGTCTGTTGCATGGCACCGGATTGAGCCAGCCATCTCCGTCGCAATCAGTGTCCTGGTTGTTTCCGATGCTGTCGCCGTCTGTGTCATCGGTCTCATTCGCATCCAGTGGGAACTCGTCCCCTTTCGCAGAAGTGAGGCAATCTGGAGCACCATCGCCATCTAGGTCAGGCCCCCTATTGCTCACCAATGCGCCATATTGATCTGTGATGTGGTAAGTGGTATCGTCGCACCTTCCGTCATTGTCGTCGTCAGGGTCTACGTTGTTCCCCCAACCGTCACCGTCTGCGTCAGCCCACTCGTTGGGATCGTTCGGGAAAACGTCGAACGAGTCCGGCCTCCCATCGCCGTCATCGTCATCGTCCGAGTTGTCTCCAACTCCGTCTCCATCGAAGTCCTCCCACTCGTTCTGGTCATTTGGGAATGGATCTTCGGTGTCGTTCACTCCGTCGTTGTCGTCATCGGTGTCGATGCTGTCTGGGATCCTATCCCCATCCGAGTCGAAGGATACTTCGGGGTCAAGGGGGTCGTAGTCATTCACATCCGGGACTCCATCGTTGTCGTCGTCCTCATCTATCTGATCGGGAACCCCATCACCATCGAAGTCTGCGAAGCAGTCATCGAAGAATGTGGAGGCCTCGCTAAGCGTAGATTGCCCAGCTGGGCACTGCGTCTGCGATGTGGCCTGATTCTCTGAAACATAGAACCCCCTAGCAGCTGGAACGCATGCACGTTGCCCCTTCAGACTTGAGTAGTATCCCGGTGAGCATCCAGTCTGCTCCGTCTGGCCCGAATCGGGAACCATGAAACCCCTTGATGCTAGAATACAGGTAGTCTTCTCAGGCAGTGGCTGGTATGTCCCCCTCTCGCAAGGGACTTGGTCTTTGGAACCGTGCCCGAGATCGATATCCTGCGGGGTGTTGGAATTAGTGGATCCACCATCGCCAACCTGTCCGTATTCATTCGCCCCCCAGCATTTCAGGCTGGCATCGTCCAAAATCATACAGGTGTGCCTGTGGCCGACTGTGATCGAGGTTGCATTGGTGCTCAGGATGATGACCTCCGGGGTTGAATGTGCAGTCTGGGTACCGTCACCGAGTTGCCCGTAGCTGTTATCTCCCCAGCAGGCGACTTCACCTGAATCGAATAGACCGCAACTGTGGAAGAGGCCAACCTCTACTTCCATCAGAAGTAGGTCCGGACTCAATGCTGAAGCGAGAGGGCTATTAGAGTCCAAAGTCCCTCCATTGCCCAGTTGTCCATGGGCGTTGTAACCCCAACAGAACATCGTACCATCATTCATCCCTAGGCAGGTGTGGAAAGCACCCGAGTCAATCGATACAGCGCTGCTGTTGCTCGGGATAGAAACCTCAACTGGTGTGTCCCTATCGACATTGCTGGAGTCTCCGAGTTGCCCGTTCCAATTCTCCCCCCAGCACATCACATTTCGGTCTACAGTTATCGCACATGTGTGGAACGATCCCGCGGAGACCCTCAGTGCACCCGTCCCTCCCAGTGAGGAATATGCCGGAATATGCCGGTCAGTCGTCGTCCCGTCACCTATCTGTCCGTTAGCATTCAGGCCCCAACACTTCACTCTGTTGTCAGTAAGTACTGCACAAGTGTGCGACTCTCCAGATGAAACCCCGATTGCTGATACTCCAGAGCCGAGGTCAACGGTAATCGGGGTCGTTCTTTCGATGGTCGTACCGTCACCTAGCTGCCCGAATGAGTTTGAACCCCAGCAACGAACCGACCCATCATCAAGCAGGGTACAGGTATGGTATGATCCCGCAGAAATCTCAATCGCATTCCTTCCCATCGGCATTGAGGCCTTTTGTGGTTCTAGGCTTGAGTCTCTTGTCCCGTCACCTAGCTGCCCGTTGTCATTCATCCCCCAGCAGCTAACCGAGCCGTCATCCAGTATGGCACATGAGTGGTAAGCACCCGAAGACACCTTTGTCAGAACTGGGACGCTATGACCGGCTTCTGCCCACTGACAAGCCAGATCCGAGGTCATTCCGTACTGGTTGTTGTACTTGCCAGCTGGGCAGGGAGTGCCTTCGGAAGCTCCGAGCCCGGGGACGTAGTAGCCTGGCCTGGCCTCTTCGCAGGTGGTTTGCCCTGAAAGCTCCTGGAACTTTCCAATTGGACATTGAGTTTCTGAGGTCGCCCCGTTGACGTCTACGTAGTGTCCAGGGCTGGCGGGAGTCATCACTGTACTTCCACTCCCACTGACGTAGTATCCAGGAGTGGCCTCTCTACAGGAAAATCTGCCATAATTTCCGGGACTACAATTTGCAGCAACCGTGGGGTTGCTGTCATCGCTATCCGATCCAGATGGAAAACCATCGTTATCATCGTCATTGCTGACTCCCACTTCGAAAATATTCAGGTCTCCATTGTTGTTCCAATCTCTCTCCGAAGAACCAATGTAAGTCCATCTGGAAATGCCGGAGAACTCTGATGGTGCGTTCCCGAGAGACTCCTCGGACCCAACTCCCCCCCAGCATTTCGGAAGGTCGTTACTAGCGACCACGCAAGTATACGATTCTCCAGAGGTTACAGAGACGGCTCCAAGATTTTGACCGAGTGCAATCTCAGTCGGCGAAGTAATCTGGGTCGAGGTACTTCCATCGCCAACTTGCCCCTTCCCGCTTCCTCCCCAGCAATGTAGGGAATCGCTGGAACTCACTATACAGGTGTGTCTTCTTCCTACGTCGATACTGATTGCACCAGATACCGAGGCCGCAACGATAGACGCGTCGTTCTGCTGGTTGGCAGTTCCGTCACCTAGCTGCCCGAATGCATTGTCGCCCCAGCATTTCACATCCCCACTGCCCGATCCATCAAGGATGACGCAGGTATGGGCCCCACCGGCAGATACTGCGACGACACTCCCTCCGAGAGTGACAGTTGAGGGTGAGTTGGATGGCGTCGTCGTCCCAGTCCCCAATTGCCCGTTTTGATTCGCCCCCCAGCACTTCAGTGACCAACTGTCCGAAATCGCGCATGTATGATTCGAGCCTGCAGATACTGCGAGGAACTTCTCTCCAGGGAGGTTCACGGATACTGGAGCGCTGCTATCCGAATTTGTGCCATCTCCCAGTTGACCATGGGTATTTCTGCCCCAGCACTTCAGACTCGCATCGTCTAGAATTGCACAGGTATGCCAATCTCCTGAAGACAATTGAACCGGCACTCCTCCTATGCTCGCCTCCACAGGAGAGTTGGAGTGTGAATTCGTTCCATCACCTAGTTGACCGAAGTTATTTCTCCCCCAGCACTGGATTTCTCCGTTATCAAGTACTGCACATGTGTGGTCCTGGCCGGAGCTAATCGAAACTGCTGTTCTTGCCGAGTCCAAACCAACCGATGTCAGAACCTGCCTGTCAGCAGTGGTCCCGTCACCTAGCTGCCCGAATGTGTTGTCACCCCAGCATTGGAGGTCAGAGTCATCTAGTATGGCGCAAATATGGGCTCCTCCACTGGAGATCGTTGTCTCGGTGAATATAGAACCAGATTGGAATCCAGGAGAGTTGAATCCGTCGGAAACCGGGCTCCTCATGTCTGTTATTACCCCGTCGCTGGATGCCAAGTAATACTTCTGGGGGCCCGTTGGTACGTTTTCTCCGGTCACAATGATTTCCCAATCCCCAACCTCCGGATTACCTTCTACCGAGATTCCAACTAGGTTGTTCAAATCGTCATTCGTGTAGGTCTCAATTGTCCCACTGGGACTCTTAAGGAGGATGTCCAGGTCATTGACCAACTGCTTTCCTGCGCTGGGGCCGTTCGCTGGGTCATTCCATGAGAGAACGACTCTGAAATCCTCTATACCCGTGTCCGGAACGGTGAGTTTGAATGAATGGCTATCGGATGTGGATATCTCGATCCCTTCAGTGAACCCGGAATGGACCAGCTGTTCTAGATCGGCCCTCCCCCATCCTTCATGGCTGTTGGGCGCCTTCTCCTCGGCTCCATTCCCATTCGGATCTCCTCCCGTTGTGTATTGTCCTCCTAAGTCGTGGGCCCCGGAAGCGAGTATCGCCTTAATCAGGGCAGATTCTGGACAATGATTGCTGGAAGGGTTACTTGCTAGGTCGCAGTTGTAGGCCCCTATGTTATTCAAATGCTCAATCACCAATGCAGCCGAACCTGCCACGATAGGGGTCGCCATCGAGGTCCCTCTTTTGTGAGTGTAGAACCCACCGGGGTCGTCTGTCATCGTATTCGAGGACGCCAATTCTGACCTAGTTGAGAGAATCCAACCTCCCGGTGCCACAATATCCGGCTTGATTCGCCCGTCATTCGTAGGTCCCCTATTGGAAAACGCACTCATTCCCTCTGGGTCGTCATTAGGCGTGTCCATCCTGATGGGGTCGGTGCCATGCCTCTCATTGGAATACGGGAGTGGGCAACCACCAACATTGCAAAGATTGCTGTATGGAATATCGTATAATGATAAACCCACACGATAGTTCTCCGATGATCCTACGGACAAGATATTCTTCGCAGTTGCCTGTCGATTCATGGCACCCTTGTTTATCTCACCATCTTTCCCCCCGTAGCAGTTTGGCTGGTTGTAGGAGTTGTAGGTGCAGTCCATGGCATCGTTCCCCATGGCGAAAAGGATCGTCAGGTCAGTCAGTGAATTAGCTTCGGCATCAATCTCATACGATGCGGAGCTATAGTATGCCAGACAGCTACCGCTTGAGGAGCCAGACTGGGCGCAATTAGTGCTCGTGCTCGGGCCAGAGCCCCAAGAATTCGTGTGGACTCTTGCACCCTCATCGTAAGCCTCTGTGAAGAAGGCATTGTATGAGGGCTGACAAAGCGAACTGCCGTTACATGTGCCACCTACCGCCAGAACCGCCTGCATGAAGAGGTGGGCACCTGGGGCCATCCCGCTGTTGTCTGTTCCTGTAGGTGAGTTCGTACCATCTCCCAAGACAGACCCTATCACGTGGGTCCCATGGCCATTAGGATCCTGCGGACCATCCGTACAGGTGTTACAAGTGTACGATTTGACTCCGACTATTCTGCCAACGAAGTCTGCATGGATGCCGCTGTTCACGGAGTTGCAATGGGACAGGCTAAAGCACTCTACTGCAGTATCTAGTCCAGAGTCCATTACCCCAACTATTACCCCAGAACCCGTCAGAGCACCACCGAAAGGCGCCATATTAGTAGACTCCCCCACCCAATCAACGCCGATGATTTCAGCTGCCGCTTCGTTATCAAGATGAACTGGATACTTGGGCTCGACCCATTCTACGAAATCAAGATTTATCAGTCCGGCCAAACCCTTCTCATCTACTACGACTTCGGCTACCCTGTCTATTCTGTAGTCAATTAATTCGACTCCAGTTTGGATAAGATTTTCTATTTCATTAGAACCGCTCAGTACGACGTTTATTACGTACCTGTCCCCTTGCATTATAGCGCCACTGTCCATCCCTTCTACCAATGGAATCACGTCAGGGGCCAGCTTGTCCGCCGAGTCAAGTCGGAAAGCACCCATGACTCCGATATCGTATAGCTCCATTGGGGCTATCTTCGGCACCTTACAATGGAATCCCTGCGGCGAATAGAATGTCCTGCATTCCAAACCCAGATCCGTCAGTTGAGATTTCCAATCAGAGGGTATGGGATAATCGTGCCCCAAAACGAACCAACCAGACAGGTACTCCTCACCAGTTGTTTCCTCCCACTTCTCAATCGGTACAAAGGTAGCGGTCCTATAGAATAGCGAAGCTTCTCCGATATTTGCAGAGTCCCCCTTCCACCCATGTGAGGGATCATCAGACTCCGTTTCTCCTAGGGAGTATTGGTCGTCTAGAACGTAATCTATCGCGTTCATCCTACTTTCGTCAGACAGATGTCCATTCTCTGTTTGGTAGGAAAAGATAGCCATGGAACTCGGCATAATCATCAGGGCTACGAGTAGAAGAGATAGCCGACCCCTTACCGCGTTGCCACTGGACATAATCCTCCTACGTAGTAGGAGGACATTAAAATTGCCTAAAATTTTGATTTCTAAATTTGACAATCTGGCTTTCAGAATTAGATTTTATTAACACTGTTTTGAAGCGAAATTTTAGACATAGTTTTCCGTGAAAAACATCACATACACTGTCCTTACTCGGCTGATTCCAATGGTTGAAAAAGACCTCTCTTCGACAGTCTCTGAAGTAGACGAAAACATGGACAAGGTTGCATCTCATGATGCAGAATCAGAAGATAAGTTGGACCAAGAGTTGGATAGGATTAGGGATAGACGAGAGAATCCAGGAAAGAGCTTCTTGGTCAATACAGTCGTCCCTAAGACATTCGATGACTATACTCTGGTCTTCGGCGTGGTGACTGGCTTGGTTTTCTTCGGAATGATAACTCTGGCCTCATCTGGATTGGTTCTGGGTGACTCGATCATTATCGATGATACTCTATCCGGAACTCCTCTGGATCCGAATGACTGCGTGGATAGAAGAGGCGAGGTTTGGATCAAGTCCTGGGTCCAGGGAGATGATCTAGAGATCGAGAGTCATAACTTGGAACCCTCTATGACATTCGGTATTCTTGTTGCAGTCTGGAACGAGTCTTCTGTTGAGTCAGATGGAGGCGTGGGAGATCCAACATTGACGATGGGGGAATCGGGAACTGGCGACTTATCGATAGAATTGAACAGCGACGGTTTGGAGGACGGCCATTACATTGTTAGAATCGGAATTTTGGCTTCAGATAGTGATTCAAGAGAATGGTCCGAAGAAGAAATAGTGGAGGCGGTTGCGAGTCCCAGTGGTCTTATTTCGTTCAAGGAACTGGATATAGAATTGCATACCACTTCCTCATCCTCCCTGTTCGGGTCTGGGGAGACTCACAGGGAGATGGAGAAGTCAGACGAGGAAACTAGAGCCTGTATGACTATTCAGGATATGGGGGTTTGGGGGTGGATCCTCATGGGAGCCGAGTGGGTCGGTGGCAGAGAGACAGCAATGCTAACTGGCGGTAACGCAGAGGTTCCTCCTTGGTACATGGCAACGATATCTCTTGGGATGTCGGTATTTTTCCTATGCGTCCAGTACCCTCTGATGCACAGATTGTATCACAGGGAAACAGACGATCTTCTGACAAGCGAGCAAATGAACAGGCTTCTCGTTCGGACAATAGAAAAAGCATCGAAGAGACTTCACATCAAGCCAAATCTATCATCAATAAAGGTCCAGGATCGCGCTATTTCGGTAGATGTTTTCCTGCCCTACAATACCTCTAGGAAGACCATTGCCAGTCCCATCGATGTAAAAGGAACGATCATCAAGGACATCCTGAATGAGTTTCGAATATTCGGGGAAATGAGGCCCCTCCAAATCAAGACAGTATGCACGGACTCCGACATTGAATCAGAAGGAACGATAGATTTCAGTGAATTTGGCGAAATCAGACTATCTGACGATTACAGCTCCTTCTTCTCCTCAATGGGGCAGTTCGGTAAACTCGAAGAGGCATTCAGAGAGAGCATGTCTAGATGGTTCCGGAAGCACGACGTCGCTGACTACGGCTCAGCAATTTTGGCCGATGAGGATGCAGTATTCGTCAGAGTGATTTACAGGCCTGTGACTAGGTTTGCATACTTCCTGTTCAAGCCAACCTATCAGCACCTTCAAGGAGATCTAAGGAAGCATCTGGGAAATGACCTAGAGTCCCTATTGCAAGGTCGGACACTTGTTGTGAGCGCGAGGAACGAAAAATCAACCCTAGGAGATAGAGCCGTTGCAGGCAGAGTCGAGCAGGGGACCGAAGAACACGAAGGGGAGGCAATGGTGGCAAAGAGAGGAGGAATCCCGGGGGCTCTTCTCCAGAATCCATTCATGGGAGACATCCTCTCGTCCGTGGAGTATGTTGCTCATAAGAACAGGAAGAGAATCGACAAGTACGGGTTCTGGGGGCTAATCGTTTTCGTTTGGATCCCATTCATGGCGAGCGGGGTACTAGTAGGCGCCATGCTGGGCTTGGTTGCAAGGATGAGATTCCAGAGGGTTCTGGCTGCATGCTTCATCGGCGGAACAGCAGCCTCTATCACGTGGGCATATACGGCTAGAGGGATAATCGAGGTAATGCACAAGTACCACGCAGAGGCATTCATCCCTTTCATCCTCTTGCTAGCAATTGGTTTCACGTGGCTCAAGATCAGGGACAACAAGAGGTTCAGGAGGGAGGAACTATTCAAGGACTCAATGGCCTTTTTCGCTGGCGCTTCGGATACATAGCCCAGAAGTCATTTTGAAGGCCTGCCGACTCGAAAAACTGGGTATAACATGGCACTCGTGAAAATCAGTGGATTGGAGAGGCACTACCAAATGGCCTCAGAGACAGTAAGAGCTCTGGATGGGGTTGATCTGGAGATAAATGAAGGTGAAAGAATCATACTTCTGGGACCATCTGGTTCTGGAAAGACCACGCTTCTCAACTGCTTATCTGCATTGGACAGCCCGACATCCGGAGAATACCAATTCTCGGGCAACAAGGTCCCAAAGAACGAATCAGAGGCCATGACTACATTCAGAAGAGAGAACATTGGATACGTTTTCCAATTCTTCAATTTACTACAGGACCTTACTGTTTTGGAGAACCTACTGCTAATTCAGGAGTTGGCAGGAAGCAGAGACGAAGATAGGGCTCGTAATCTACTAGCACTTGTAGGACTCGAAGGCGAGGTCGACCGATTTCCAGCAGAGATCAGTGGTGGCCAGCAGCAGAGAGTAGCCATTGCTAGGAGCCTAGCAAAGAGGCCCAGGCTTCTTCTTGGGGACGAGTTGACGGGGAATCTTGATTCATGGACATCATCAGTTGTGATGGAAGTCCTAGTCAAGGCGTGCGACTCAGAGGGGATCACATGTGTATTCGTCACTCATGACGAGTCTCTGGTGCAATATGCTACCAGAGTCATTAGGATCGATAGCGGCAAAATCATCTCCGATGAAAGCGGAGGGGCGAATGTCCCCTCCTCAACTCCAAAACACATTGTAGGATAGGTGTGAGAATGCTCATCCTACTGAACAAGCGTCTGGCAAGGAGCATGATGAGGTCAAAGATCAGACTCATTGCAGTGATAGCCATGGTAGTAGTGGCAGTATTTGCCGGGGTATCGTTCGCAGCTTACGCGCATACCGTCTCCGGCATGTATGACGAAATCTACGAGGACTCCGAGAATGCGGTTAATCTTCCAGATTTGTGGGTGGAGAACCCAAGTGGCACTTGGGATGGAGAAACCTCAGCCTCTCTTTGCGAGGATATCGCCAGTAATTGGCCAGATTCCGTTTTGGTCCTCAACGAATGCGAGCCTAGATTGAGGCTAGATGGAACGATGTTCTACGAAACGTCAGAGGCAGGGGAAAGGAAAGAGAAACCCGTCCCAGCCGTCTGGCACGGAATCGACGAGGGATCCGTAGACCGCGTGTGGATGCCTAGCCATCATTGCTGTTCCGGGAGGGTGGCCACAGGGGAATCCGAGATAGTCATCGATGCCCGCGTCGCAACCGGGATGGAGATATCCTTGGGCGATTCCGTGACCATAGGTGCCGGGAACGGTAGAATGAACTTCACAGTAGTGGGGATCGGTCTCCACTCAAACCATCTTTACTACGCACAAGACGGAGATCTATTCCCCGCTGAGCCAGGTACCTTTGCCACAGGGTACCTCTCATCAGAGGGTCTGGAGAGATTGGCCAACATGAGCAGCGGCTCTTCGAACCTCCTCCTGATAGACATCTTGGGCACCCCGGATTACAATCTCCCGTCCACAGATGAGGACGATGGCCCCGCACTCACCCTTGTCACTCAAGCAATGGATGAAATAATTTCAAGCTCAGTAGACTCGCCTTCTCTAATTTACGACCGCTCACAAGTTTTCTCAGTGGAAATATTACGCGCCGACGCCGAAGGGGCTATGCTGTTCTACATCCCGATAACAGGGATGATAGCTGCCATCGCTGGAATCACACTATTCCTTAGTCTTCAGAGGCTAGTCCAGTCCCAGTCCCGGGAGATAGCGATTCTGAGAACACTCGGCGTCCCAAGATGGGCAATCATGCCATCCTATGTCATCATGCCACTAGGAATTGGAATCGCTGGATCTTTGCTCGGAGCGATTCTGGGTGTTTATCTGGGGACGCCCGCCATGTTGACCTTCTATGAGGACTTCATGGGCATACCCATTCTCCAATCAGCGGAACTCGGACAAATTGTAATGCAGATTGTAGTGGTTACAACAGCCGTCGTACTTTTCTCGGGGATACTTCCAGCCGTTCAAGCATCTAGGCTCCAGCCTCTAGAGGTAATGAGGGGGGAGCATGAGGTCAGAATTTCCTCTAGGAAGATACAGAAGATAACTTCCAGACTTCCCGCAACTGCGGGCTTGACCATCAGATCTAGCATCAGGAAACCAGCGAGATTGACCTTCACATTCCTAGCAGTAGGACTCTCCATGTTGCTGTTCGGAAGCACGACTCTAATGATGTCATCAATGGAAGAAATGACCGTGGGATCAGTAGAAGATGATCAGAACTGGGACATCCAGGCCAATGTGTTGTTCGGAGGCGAGGATGAAGTGATACAATGGGTGGATGACAAGAGCGGCTATCACGAGAGAATCATTACCTTCCCAGCAAATCCAGTCAATGACTCACGAGTAATTTCGGCCAATGGAATGGAAGTCTTGTCGACGGAAAGCAGCGCACTAATCCAACTAGACCTAAAGGAAGGCAAGCTCCCCGAAGCAGGTCTTCAGACTAATCAGATTCTAATCGACGAAGGTCTGAACCACTTCCTAGGATGGGAGACAGGAGAAATCCAGACTCTCGTGTTCGGGTCAACCCCCGCGACCGTTGAGATTGTTGGAATTACTCAGGGGGAAATGAGTAGAACCGTCTACTTCCACAGATCAGACCTGGCAAAGATAGTGGGGGTGGAAGCAACAGCCGTTCTGATAGACCTCCCAGAGGGAGTATCTGCAGATAGTGACCTTGGCAACGTCTCACTAGTGATAATAGAAAAGCAGGACCTGATATCTTCGTACGAGTCAATTCTAGAGCAGCAGCAGGGCTTCTTGGGCTCCATTCTGTTTCTCGGAATCCTGATCGCAATAGTGGTGCTATTCAATACACTGATAATCAACCTCTCAGAAAGAGATAGGGAAATTGCAACGCTAAGGGTTCTGGGAGCCCCAATGAACAGGCTTGGCTGGATGATGTTCGGCGAGCACTTGGCGATAGGCCTGATTGGAGGGGTTCTGGCGTTCATGTTCACTTTGGTCGGAACTCAAGCAATGGTCTCGTCTTTCGTACAGTGGTCATTTTACATGACCGTATCAGCAGATCCGGTAGTAGCAATGCAACTAATCGGGATTGTTGTGTTCATCTCTGTCATCCTGACCCCATATGGTATGAGGAGGATCAGAAAGATGGATCTAGTCGAGAAGGTCAAAGACCTATCGCAGTAGCGCATGTACATGCGAGTCGTAACTTGGAATCTGAATGGTATCCGAGCAGCCCACAGAAAGGGGCTCGATGATTTCATCGAGAGGATAGATGCCGACGTAATGCTATTCCAAGAAGTTAGGGCTCTACCCGAGCAGATGCCCAAAGAATGGTCCGAGCCGGAGGGATACGAGGTGATTTGGCATCCTGCCCAGAAGAAGGGTTACTCTGGCGTAATGTCATGCTCAAGAGTCGGGATGGTCGAGATTGGGAGGGGCATAGATACGGATCTTGATGAGACTAGAGACCCCGAAGGCAGGGTACTAGTGACGAAGCATGGCAATCTGAGTTGCGTCAACATGTATCTTCCAAATGGATCAGCAAGACAAGAGCGTCAGGACTACAAGGATCAATGGCTCGAAGACATGCTAGTCTGGAGTCAGCAGTTCCTAGACTCCGATGAACCCGCTCTTCTCTGCGGTGATCTGAATATCGCGCACACGGAGGATGATATTTGGGATCCAGCCGGAAATAAGCGCACCTCGGGTTTCTTGGAGCATGAGAGGGAGTGGTTCGATAGAATGCTCGCATCTGGTTGGTCGGACCTCCTACGTATTCACGTGGGAGAGGTCAAGGGCCCCTATTCGTGGTGGTCCAACTTCCGCCGAGCAAGGGAGAGGGATAGGGGTTGGAGGATTGACTACATCCTAGCAAACAAGGCCGCAAGGCCCCTGATGAAATCTGCAGAGATAATGAGGGAGGGAGGGCTTGTCGTTTCCGACCATGCCCCTGTTATAGTGGACTTGGAGATGTGACTCCAATTCGGTTTTTTGTCTAGGAAAGAGGCAAATGGTACCCTTCAAGAGAGGGGAACATAGGCGATTAATCATGACAGATGCCCTTGCAGGCCGTTTGGAAACGATTCTGCCGAACGGAAGAGGGGTTTGGGTCCCAATGGACCACAGCGCATCTTACTTCCCCGAACATGGTTTGTTAGACTCGGATAAAGCTGTAGATGCAGTCATCGAAGGAGGGGCAGATGCAATAGTAATGCAGAAGGGCCCTATCTCCCATCACTCCATCAGGACGTCATGGGGACGCTTCGTCTGCCATGCATCCTTGTCCACAATCCATGGGGGCGACCGTTCTCAAGACAAGGTCCTGGTTGCTACTCCTTCCGAGGGTCTAGATAGGGGAGCAGTTGCAATGTCGGCACAAGTAAATCTCGGAGATCCGGCAGAGCCGGAGATGATACAGAGGATGGCTAGGATAACCACGGATTCTCATGAGAAATCAATCCCGGTATTGGGGATGTTCTATCCTAGGGGGAGGAACCTGATTTTGGATGATTCAGACTCAACTTCAGGGGTCGCTCATGCTGCTAGACTTGCTTGGGAGTTGGGGTGCAACGTCGTCAAGGTTCCTTGGACTGGGTCCGAGGAGTCATTCGGGATAGTAACCTCCTCTGTCCCGATTCCGGTACTGGTTTCTGGAGGTCCCAAGGACGATGACTTCGGTAAAGTTCTGGAATTAGTCGAGAAGTCAATCAATGCAGGGGGTTCCGGGGTTTGTATGGGGAGAAACGTATTCTCCTCCGAGGATCCAGCTTCCCGAATCAGAGCATTGAGGGCCATTGTTCATGACGGAGTCAATGCAGAAGAGGCTTCCAGGCATCTGAGGTGAGAGGATGCAGATATGGGTAGAGAATGAAGATGACTTGGACCCGAATCAAAATTTCATCTCCCGCGTGTGGACTGGTTCTTCCCCTGATGTGGTAGAAGTCTCAATTGACGCTCCCTCTGATCAGGACGAGGCAATCTCTCTCATTGGACTTGTGCCGTGGATATTGGTCAGATGCTCGGATTGGACGATGATACCCCTCGAGAATCTAATTGCATCTTCCAGAGGGACCCAGACAAGAATCGCCGCAGCAATAGATAGAGAGATAGAAATTTCCGGAGCAGCATTTGCACTTGGAGGGGGTGTCGATGCTATCCTTATCCCAGGACTTTTGGTAGACGACGCGATCAAGTTTTTGGGAGACAGATGGACGAAGGAAAACCCTCCAGAGAATGCAGAAATCAACCCCACAGAGGCAAGAATCCTATCCACTGAGGGTGCAGGAGTTGGTGAGAGAGTATGTATAGATCTGACAAGAAGGATCAAGGAAGGGCAAGGGGCAGCGACTGGCTCTATTTCAGGAAAGTTATGCCTAATACATGGCGAAACTATTTCCTCAGAATATGTCCCCAATAGGCCATTCAGGATAAATGCTGGAGCGATTCACTCTTACATCCTAATGGCAGATGGAAGAACGAAGTACATGAGCGAATTAGAAACTGGTGACGAAATAGCAATCCTGTCATCGCCCGGATATATCGAAACTGCCGTTATAGGACGGTTGAAGATCGAAATACGTCCACTTCTCGTTGTCAGATTCGAGATTTCTGGAGAAGAGGGTCAGACAGTAGTTCAGCAAGCAGAGACGGTTAGATTTGTTTCCCCAACGGGGAAAGCCGTTTCAGTGACGGATGCAAAGGCCGGAGACAAAATAACGGTATTCACAGACGATAGAGTCAGGCACATAGGAATCGCACTTGATGGGGGGATGGTGGAGAAGTGAAGGTGCTAGGGGAGGGCGAATCGAACGGCGCGATATCCATCCTCCACGCTCTGGGACTGGGTAGGGGGTGCTCTATCGGCATCCAACTAACAACCAAGGTTCAGATAGTAGAAGATGCGGTTGAAATCAAAAATGATAGAAACGGGCTTCTCGCTGCAGTAGAGAAATGCTGGAGGGATAGGGGCCTCCCAACCCCAGACCAATTCGGATGGAAGGTGGACAGCTCAATCCCTATTGGCCAAGGGCTAAAATCGAGCTCAGCATTGTCTTGTGCAGCTCTCAGAGCCCTCAATTCATGTGCTTGGGCCGGTCTTTCTAACTCTGAGATTGCGGATATCGCAGCTAAATCACAACTCATTTCGAACTGTGCTAAGACTGGTAGCATGGACGATAATTGGGCGTCATTGGAACCGGGCTGGAAGCTAGTTGACCCCGCCCTATCTGCATCTGAGTCAATAATCCTCGAAGGGGATATTGATCCTAACCTTTCGATCCTTGTACTACTAAGGGGGAAAAGAACAGTGGAAATTTCAGCTGAGGCCTTTTCGCAGCATGAGCAGATATTCGAGAGGTCACTGGCTTCCGTAATGAGAGGATCAATTCTAGACGCATTGTCATCAAATGGAATGGCCGTTGCAGCAGCAACCGATGATCAAGAAGCCCTGAGAATTTGCAATTTGAGCATCGCATCCGGAGCCATTGCAGCCGGTATTAGTGGATCCGGCCCATCAATTGCAATCGTATGCTACCAGGAAGATTCGACATCACTTTCCAAGCTATTTTCCGAATCTGGATTGGAGGTTATTTCAACAGGCATTTATGTGAAGGATGAGATTTCAGAGGTGCAATGATGGGGATGGGCCTTGGTGAGCATCTGAAAGTCACGCTATTTGGGGAAAGTCACGGCAAGTGTGTAGGTGCGCTATTCGAGGGAATTCCTCCAGGAACAGAAATTGACTTGGATGCTCTTGTGAACGACTTATCTCTCAGAAAACCTGGAAGAAGAGGAATGTCAGCCAGATTGGAGACCGACGAATGCGAGATTCTGTCAGGAGTGCATGAGGGAAAGGCAACAGGTTGGCCGTTGCTAATGATCGCTAGAAACTCAGATGCGCGGTCTTCTGACTATAGTTTCCTCCCCGATCACCCACGCCCTGGCCATGCTGACATGGTTGAGGAAATAAGATCCAGTGGATCCAACGATCCCCGAGGAGGAGGGTCGCAGTCTGCCAGGCTCACTCTTGGATTAGTGGCAGCTGGAAGCCAGGTCAGGAAGATGCTGGACGAAGCAGGTTGGTCCTGTCACGCCCATCTAAGCAGGGTAGGGGACATCACCGCCAGGCCATTGATCCATCTCGATATTTCCAAGGCACTCGAAGAGGGAACGGAGATGTCCAGGCTAAACTGCAGAGATCCCGACGCAGCAGTAAGAATGGGAGAATCGATAAGAAAAATCCGAAGGGAGAAAGACTCAATTGGTTCGGTGGTAGAGTTGTTGATTCTCGGACTTCCCATTGGTGTAGGGGAACCATGGTTCGACGGACTGGAGCCGTCTCTTGCAAGGGCACTCATGGCAATTCCTGGAGCTAGGGCAATAGAGTTCTCTAATGGCACCGAGGCATCAAGGATGAGAGGTTCAGAGAATAATGACATGTGGGGACCAGGTGATAAAGTGCCCGAATTGGAAGGGGCCAAGACTGGAGATGCGGATGGAGCCCTAGGAGGCAGATCGACAGGGGCACCGTTAAGGGTGTTGGTGCATTTCAAACCACCAAGCAGCCTACCGAGGGAGCAATTCACTTTGCATCTTCCGAGTAACAAGAAACAGTCACTAAAGGTAGGCGGAAGGCACGATCCAGTGATTGGCCCGAGAGCAGCACCTGTTGTCGAGGCGGTGGCAATGTTGGTCGTCGCAGATCTGGGAATTGCCGGCGGATTCCTTTAGCCGGATTGACTTTCTAAATACTGCTGAATCCTGAGAGGGAGGTTAATTGCGAACATTCCTGCTATCACGATGAATACCAGGATAGTCCCCAATGCGACGCCGTAAACGCTAGTCAACTCCACGCTCTCCTCGAGACGATTTGCAGCAACTGAGTCGAAAATTCCTACGAATAGGGGAACGAAGAAATTGATGAACAGAGTCAGTGTTGCTACCAATGCTGCAACCACAGGGGTGTATCCAAGTGCCCTGTTGTATCTGTCCGTGATGCTCTTGACGTTCATCACGTAGACCTCTCCGGTTCTTATTGAGGTATCGAGCATGGAGAAACGGATTACCGCGCTTGAGACTTCGATGTATACGACTAGGAAGACTGCGTACAATATTAGTAGCAATTTCTGCATTATTTCGTTCTCTGGCAAAAAGCTCAGTCCAAACTCAACCTTGCTTCCAGCGAACCTGATAGTGACCAGAATTAGCATTACGTAAGACAGCAAAATCGCCCTTTGGTCCCTCTGCCAAACCCCCCAGAAACCAGATATCAGTCCAATAATAATCATCAGTAGATGGAGCCATAGGCCAAGGAAGCCAAATCCGATCATGTTTGATATCGCGAACCATGCAGTTCCGGATACTGGCGTGAGCATGAAAGTAAGGAACCCGAGGACTAAGAGCGAGCCTATTGCCCCCATCTGAAGGTTCAGAACCATTTTGTTTGGCGATACGAACTCTCTATTGACCAGAATTGGGCCTCCGAAGATCGCATCTATCCAACTTGGTATGGCGACATCTGGAACCGCATCATCAGGTATGCCGCTGTCCGCCTTCAGTGTTCCAGCTGCCCTTTTCCTGCTAGGGGCAGATGAGCGAACTACCTTGCCCTCATACAGATGGGATGTGTCGACCGGACCCTTGCCTTCTTCCATAATTACGCCTCAGAATCCCCTTGCCCCGGCTAGGGCCGTGAATAGTAGCATATCCGGCTCCCAGTCCATCACATACGCACCAAGTCCTCTTAGCTCGGTCATCAGAATGTCTCTCTCTGTTTTCAGCACCTCGTAGCCTGTTCTGTCTATTCTTCTCGCATCGAATTCGAACTCCAAGCTGCTCGGTGAAAGTACTGTGACCTCGAAGTTCCTAGCCCTAAGGTCCCTAACTGCATCGACTATTGTCGGATCGTCCTCCAACGGTGACAGGATGATGATGGGGCTGCCTCTGTGAATGTGAGGCATGATTCGGGTAGTCACAATCTTCAGCGGAGTGTTCCCTTTCGCCATAGCGCCCGCAAGTTTTGTCAGTATCACGTACAACTGCTTCTTACCTGTATCCCTGTCCACCGAGACAATTTCGTCCCCATAGACCACGAGCCCTACGGAGTCACGCCTTGATAGGAAGTGCTGGGTGAGGCTCGCTGCTGCTCTAGTGCTGTAAACCAGAGAGTTTCTACTCACTGGTCCAGTTTCACTCACCGCCCTACTGTCAACTAGAATAATTACATCGCTTACAGCGTCCCTCTCAAATTCGTTAACCATCATCTTGCCATCCTGTCTGGCAGTCGCTTTCCAGTTTACTTTCCTTATCGGGTCGCCTGGCAAGTACTCTCTAAGGTTGTAGAAGTTCGAACCCTCGCCGGGGTTTCTGATATTCACTGCTCCAGTGAAAATCTTTGGAACCCTACTCTTGATCATCGCATCTTTGATATCCTCCATCTTCGGGAAGACAAGGAAATCGTCGTAGAGTTGCACCTCTTTCTCATTGTGGAACAGCCCTAACTCATCTTGAACCCTAATGCAAACCGGGCCTATGGTGTAGAAACCTCTCAAGGGGGTCTCTATTGTGTAGGAGATCTCAGTCTCTCGTTTCGGTCCTATTTCCATCAGCACGTAATTCGCACCTTTCTTGATTCTCATGACCTCAGGAACCCTATCCCTGACCTCCAAGACCTTTGCAATTGCAGATCTATTCTGAATCCTGAGGGTGACGTCTATCTCGCCATCCTCGAAAACTCTGGATGTAGAGGTCTTCCTCATGGCCACAATACTCTGAAGTTGTATTCCCTCGTCCAGAACAGCTTCCTCGAGCCTCCTGCCCGAGGAGGCTACATCTCCGTGCGCCGTCCTAAGAGCCGCCCAAGTTAGGAATGAAAGAAGAACTACCGCTACCGTTACTAGCTGTTGGTTCCGAAGCACTAGTCCTAGCAGGTACATCGCAACCGAAAGAGATGCGAACATCGCAGACTTTCGGCTCCAGGCCACCTTTACACCTCAAAATTCAGACCGTGGGGACATTCGCGGCATTCTTACCATGCAGAATATCTCGAATGACCTCGCCGGTCTCGAGTCCCTTAATCTGGTGCTCTGGCTTCAGAATAATCCTGTGAGCCACTGCCAGTTCTGCAATCGCCTTCACGTCGTCTGGTGTCACGAAGTCCCTTCCTCGCATGGCCGCAACAGCCCTGCTGGTCTTCAGGAGGGCTTGAGAACCTCTCGGGGAAGAACCCACGAGAACTCTCGGATCTTCCCTCGTCCTAGCAACGATATCCACCATGTACTCTCTGACAGACCTGTCAACGTAGACTTCCTCGCATGACTTCTGCATCTTGACCACAATACTTGGGTCGGTGATACTGTTCACCTCGACCTCGTCAGTCTTTCTGTCAATCCTCCTCTGAAGGATCTCGTTCTCATCTGCTCTGTCCGGGTATCCGACCATCATCTTCATCATGAAACGGTCAAGTTGTGCCTCTGGAAGCGGGTAAGTTCCCTCCTGCTCCACTGGGTTCTGGGTTGCCATGGTTAGGAAAGGAGAGGGTAGCTTGTGTGTAACCACGCCGATCGTGACCTGCTTCTCCTGCATCGCCTCTAGAAGAGCAGCCTGTGTCTTCGGGGGCGCTCTGTTAATCTCGTCAGACAGGAGGAGATTACAGAAAATGGGACCGGGCTTGAAGGTGAACTCTCCCTTCTTAGCGTCGTAAATATTAGTCCCAGTTATGTCCGCTGGAAGAAGATCTGGAGTGAATTGAACTCTCTTGAAGTCACACCCAAGGGCATCTGCGAACGTATTTGTCATCAGCGTCTTTGCCAATCCGGGAAAATCCTCGAACAATAGGTTTCCATTCGAAAGAATGTCCACCATTACGTTATCAATAACGTGTGACTTTCCTATGATTACCTTCTGTACCTCAGTACTGATTGCCTGTCCCATGGCACCTGTTGCAGCCAAAACCTCGTCTACCTTGCTCGATCCACGGGCTTCCTGCGCTTTCTTCGCTAAAGCCGCGTCATGTGTGCCAGTATTCGGCGTTTGCATCCCTTTTGGTGGTCCTGTTTCACTCATTTTTTTCACTCCATTTTATTAGTTATTTTTTCCCCAGCGGCGAATAGCTTGCATCAACTTGCGCAACTCTTGTGGCGTGTACGTCCGGCTTTGGCTATAAGCCAATTCCACGAGACGAGGATCCCCGATCATCGCCTGAACTTCAGGCGGGGGAGTCATCGCCATCTCATCTCTGGTGAGGTCATGATGTATCCTAACCTTCGTCAGCAGCGATTTCCTAACCCTATCCCTATATGTGGCAGGGTCGAGTTTCTCCGGACGCTGGTTGAATTTGGTCAGATCAAAGACGTGCCTCCAGTTCTCCTTTTCAGGTACTACCATCATAGCAACGAGGAGGAGAAGGGTGACATTCAGAACCACTAGCCACTTCAGGAATTGATTTGAAGTAAGCAGGACGACAGTCCCCATGGTCTGAACGAATGGTTCGGAGACGACTCCAGTTACGTGCCTGCTCTCGTCGAAAACGACTTGGAAGTTCGAAGGATCGCTTCGTATAGGAGCATTCAGATTTACATTATCGAACTCCATCATATCATACACAAGTAGTCTGAAGTATCTCTCATTCCCGTCCCATTCGTTGTTGTTGAGGATCTCTTGGGTCCAACAATTATTTCGCGTGTAATCGCCAATCGCGGAGCAGTCTTGGCTGAGCCCTTGATCCTTTGCGACTGCTAGCTCCCAAAGCATGTTCGAGAAAGCCTCGTCGTCTGCTACGAACACAATACTTCCGGTGACTTCCAACTCGCCTACACCAGCTGAAAAAGCCCCTCTTCCTTCGTCCGCCACTTTGTCCAGGACCTTTATCCCAGGGTAATCGAACCTCATCATTAGCCTCAGATCACCAGTGGCCGGGTTAGCCGGATTGGTAGGGTCACCATCTCCGGCCCTGTCAATGAATGCAGAGGGAGAGGCGGCACCCAGTGTCATTATGTCCCTATGATCTGGATTTTCGATATCTTTGTCCGTTGGTTCGAACATCATTCCTGTAGGGCCCCTGTACATTACTGGAAGTCTGCAGTCGTTCAGACCGTCCGGATTCTGAATTTGGAATGCAGTACAACCTTGCATCAGTGCTCCAGGGGACATATCTCCAATGTCCTGATTTACCGGTGATGCGCTCCAAACATTGCCCCAGTCGACTTCTTGTTGACCCTGTTGCGTGTATACCCAATGCTGCTTATCGTCCAGCAGGGGTGCGTCCATGTATCTGACTCCGAATAGTATTGCCAGATTATGTGCCTGAGTATTGTCAGCAGCTACGATTACCTTGCCGCCTTTCTCAGTGACGAATCTGAAAATTTCGTCTGCCTCGGTCTGATCGATCGGTTTTTCAGGAGCAATGATGGTCAGCAGTGTTCGATGAGGGTCCTTCCAATCATTAACGAGCATTGGTGTGGACATAGTATTCGCAACGTAGTAACCAGAGTCCCTATTCTCAACATACTCTCCCTCGAAACTATCTCTCATATCGGACAACTGGCCCAAGCCATCCGTATCGTAAGCAGAGTAATTTGACGATTTTCCGACAACGAAGAACATAGGCATCACTAGGAGTAATATTGACGTAATTACTAGGGAATACAAAACGTTCCTGTTGAATCTCGCTTCACTATCCATGTCAATTGCCATGGTTTCTAACCCCCTTTTAGTTGGGCCGTAGGCCCAAGCAACATCCGTCCGACAATTAATTCACGGTTATATGTTGCTGAGCATAGTTCGCTAATCCTGTTGGAAGTGAAGATTGCACGTTTTAATCTTCAATCCTTTTGCTGTAGGCCAATGCTGCAAGCAATCCAATAGATAGCACACCTAAACCCGGTGCAGAGAGGTTAGACTCTATCGAGTCATCCGTTTCGCTGACAACGTTATCCTGCCCTCCAGAGCCCTGATCTCCAGTTGGAGGCGGTTCCACCGTAACCCTGACTTCGTCTTCTGATGCGCCTGACGCTCCATTTCTCTTCGAAGTCACAGATACCGTGATGTCACAGTGTCTCTTCGGGTGGCTTTCTGATGCAGTAACCTTGAGGTCCGCGTCCTTGGCCCTTCCAGATTCTATATTGCCGCTTAGAAGGGCATCTAGTCCACTATCGGTCGTCAAGAGTGGGCAATCATCCCTGACGTCCACTTCGGCCACTCCATCCTGTGCGTTTCCATTGTTTCTCACTGTCACGGTTAGTATGGTGTCAGTGCCTGCGTTCATCGGCCCGAATGGCTCAGAAATATCCACGACTAAATCAAATATCGAGGGTATCTCTAAGTCTCCCTCTCTGTTCTGAGAAGAAGATAAAGGATCAGGAATACCTTGTCTAGAGGTTATCGTCGCAGTGATTGAGAATTTCTCTTTCTTTTCCGCGTCTTGGGATAGTACATCTATTCCGCTAATCTTCAGTTCAAACGTCTCGTTTGAACCAGAAGAAACGGACTCTTCCTCAGGACCGTCATGACTTCCTCCAAATGGGATATTGTACTCAAACTGCACCGTTATCTCCGTCAGTCCTGAATTTTCAACGAAGAACTCAACTTTGGCCGAACCATCATCAGACAAGACGAAGGAATTGGTTGAATCCTCACCTGGATATTTTATTCCTAACTCCCAGGACTCTAAGTCCTGTCCCGATGCAGGGGGAACCGCCACAAGAGATGCAGCTAGAATGGTCCCAATAATCAAAGAGCGAACTCTCGAACCCATCAACTCACCAGTAACTTCCTACACGCCCTTTTCGTTAAGACCTTCACCATTTTCCTTCTATAAGACGGGGAGAACCAAGTGTTCTGGACAGGCTTTACTGCCTTTCTAATCGACTCTGATAGAATTTCGACGGTCTCAACTCCACTCCAATTCTCGAGTGCGCCCTTCGCTTCTTCTGAATGCAAGCTAGGAATAGACTCTAGGCCAGTGGTTGCTACTCTAAGATTTGATGGGCCATCTCCCTCATCTCCTTTCCAGAGAACAGCTACGCCCGCTTCAGGGAAGTCCCAGGATTCACGCTGCCTCAACTTCTGATAGTCTCCGCTCCAATCCGATGCATCTTCAGGTAGAGTGATGTGGGTGACCATTTCTCCAGGTTCGAGTACATTTCTGGTCATTCCGTCTAGCTTGAAGAAATCACATAGTGACATGGAGCGCTTTCCTTTGGGTGATGCTAGGTGGATTGTGGCACCTAGGCACATCAGTACAGGAGCCAAATCTGCTTGATAGGTTGCAACGCACAGCGTGTTTTGGTTCGGAATTACTCTACAATCGGCCCCAGTGCCACAATCACATTTGTGACACCAGTCAATTGACTCCCTCCATGTTTCCGACTGATTGATCCAGTAGCACCTAGTATCCAGGCATATATTTCCTCCAACTGTCCCGGACCTTCTGATCATCACACTCGCAATTGAGTCTGCTGCCTTGGCTAACACAGGGTGGGTCGACTCGTGCTCGGCTAACTCGTTGATACTGACCATAGCGCCAATACTTTCCTCGCTTATCTCTCGCAGCTCGGCTATGGAAGAAAGCGAGATAACGTGCCTCTTCACATTGATGTGCCACTTGTAATTTGGAAGCAGATCGGTTCCTCCAGCGACCCAGTCGAACTCCTCTCCAGATTCTGAAAGCTCTCTAGACATTGTTAGCGCCTCATCCAAACTCTTCGGCGAAAGAACACGGAAGGGGGGCATCCTCATTTTTGACCCTCCGCATGCCTTCTTTCTGTATGCTTCCAAGCACTACCTGCGAGTCTAGGAGACTTCAGATATTCCTCCTCAGGAGTTACTCTCACTGACCACCTAGGGTCAACTTCGTCCGGAGGAATTGTGGGGTCCAGACCGAATAATGCACCATTGTGATAATCCGACCTACCCTCATCCAGTCTCCTATCCTTGTCCCTTATCCGATGTTCCTTAGCTCTGTTTTCTAGAACTCCTTGGAGAGATGAGTGTTGAAGGGATGGGCTAGGGAGATTATTCGGATCCGATACCTCTTCCTCTCTGCAACGCTTCTCGATCATTTTGTGCACCTTCTCTGGAGACATCGGTAACTCAGAGGTCCTGATCCCTATTGCATCGTAGACGGCGTTGCAAACAGAAGGCAGAATCGGAAGAAGAGGGCCTTCTCCGGCCTCTTTAGCTCCAAATGGACCCTCTGGATCGTTCGATTCCACTATTATGGGAATTACTTCCGGCATTTCGTGAATGCTCGGGATCTTGTAATCTAGGAGATCGGGATTCATCAGATTTCCACTTCTACCATATCTCATCTCTTCCGATAGAACTTGGCCCATGCCCATGTGGCAAGACCCGATTATCTGCCCCTTTACAGCCAATGGGTTCAGAGCCTTTCCACAGTCGTGAGCTGCCCATACCTTGTCAACTTTGATTTGACCAGTTTCCACATCGACAGAAACTTCTGTCACATAAGCAGAGAAAGAGTATGCTGGAGCTAGTCCAGCCGCTGCTCCCTTGTGCATTTTCCCCATAGGGGGGGTCCTGTATGCCCCAGAGGCGACTAAAGCTCCCCTGTCTTCTTGCGATTTGTGAAGAGCTTCGAGGTAGGATACCCCAACCGCTGGGTCCTTTTTTAGGAAGATTCTCCTATCCCCAATAATCAATCCGCTTCTTTCCGCCCCTGTGATTTCAACCGTAGCATCTAGCAACTCCTCCCTGATTTGCATGGCTGCCGAAATAGCCGCGTTGGCGTTCATGAAGGTCACTCTGGAGGAGTAAGAGCCCAAGTCCACCGGAGAGGTATCAGAATCTCTCGATTTCACTCTGATCATATCTAGCGGGAGCCCGAGTACCTCTGCCACGGATTGGGCTACGACTGTATCAGAACCTTGCCCTATGTCTGCGGCTCCTGTGTGGATTGTGACCCCGCCATCCATATCGATCTTCAGATGAACGGTTGCATGTGGGAACTTATTCGGATCCCAGTGGATGGGTAGGCCACTTCCTGAAATGAAGAAACCACATCCAATGCCGATTCCCTTCCCAAGAGGAAGTTTACGGAATTTTTTATTCCAGCCACTTTCTTCTCTAACCCTCTCTAGACATTCCCTCATCCCTATGCTTGTTACTCTGAATCCGGTAATTGTGGCCGAGTGCGGAGGGAGTAGATTCGCTAAACGCAATGATATCGGGTCTACGCTCAACTTCTCCGCCAAGTCATCCAGGCCTACTTCTACTGCGCATCTAGAATTCACCGCTCCATGGCCCCGCATAGCCCCACTGGCAGGCTTGTTCGTCCAAACCCTGGCTCCAGTGTAGTGGAAAGCACCAATTTCGTAGGGAGCAGTGTGGAGGACCCCGTTGTAGTAGGTTGTCACGTGTCCGAAAGAGGCGAATGCCCCCCCATCTATCAGAGCATCAGTCTCGATTCCACATATTCTCCCTTCGTCATCAGCATGTAGGTTCATCTCAATCCGCGAAGGATGGCGACCTCTATTTACCCAGTAAACCTCTTCTCTATCGAAAGTTATGCGAACAGGTTTTCCGGACTTTCTTGCGAGAATCGCAGCACACATTTCGTGTGGGAATGGGTCCGACTTTCCACCGAAACCTCCTCCAACAAAGGTCCTATGCACATTGATTTGATGCATTGGAATCTCCAATACATCAGCTAGCGCCCTGTGTACGTAGTGTGGAACCTGCTGGGGAGTATACAGCGTAAGCCTTCCAGTTGGGTCCCAGTGTGCCACTACTGCGTGTGGCTCAGTGAATGCGTGGTTAACTCCGGCGAAAATCCAATTCTTTTTATGGCTAGCAACAGAGTTTTCTATCATTCCTTCTACGTCTCCGAATTCTTGGAAAACCCTCTTTTGGACGTTTGACTCTCCTATGTGGTAGTCCCCTCTGTCATGTATGGGCTCTCCACTGTCTTCGAGCCCTTCCCTCATGTCATGAATCGGATCAATCAACTCATACTCCACTTGGATCAGCCTCTCCGCCTCCCTAGCCGTAGCCTCGTCAATTGCTGCAACGCATGCAACAAGATCGCCTGCATGCCGAACCTTCTCTACAGCCATCGCGTGCTCGTCCTTTGTCACAGGTAGAACTCCGAACCTATTCTTCGCATCATCGCCGGTTGCAACTGCAACTACACCGGGCAACTCTAGGGCCTTAGTGCAATCAATAGATAGAACTCTGGCATAGTGATGAGGCGAACGAACAATCCGTCCAATCAACTCTCCAGGTAGCCTGACATCGTCTCCGTAATGCGCTTGCCCCGTTACCTTCCAAGAACTATCCACAAGCGCAGTAGATTTGCCAACCACTCTACCACTAATGAGTTCGTCGTGCCTATGTGGGCCCCATTCCTGAGCAAGCTTCCCTCCCTGGGATTCAGGAATCATTTCTTGATCCGTAGACTCTGAGAATTTTCCTTTCCCTCCAGACCCAGGTCTGGAAAAGGGGAGTTTTCCGGGTTGTTGCCTATACCCCACTATCTCCTTAGGAGCATCCTCTTTTTCAGACATCTAATCTCCCCCGAAACCTGGATGAGGGTCACTCTTTGATAGGGTCGAGTCGCTCACTGCTTGGCCCGAGACTAGGATATCCGAAGCGGCTTTGACTGAGTCAACTATCTGCTGGAATCCAGTACAACGACATAGGTTGCCCTCTATTGCTTGCTTTATCTCCTGGTCGTTAGGTTTGCTGTTTTCAGACAGTAATGCCGAAATTACCACCAAGAAACCGGGCGTGCAGAACCCGCATTGACTGCCACCACACTCCGCGAATGTCTGCTGTATCGGATGGAGATGATGACCATCAGCTAATCCTTCTACTGTTGTGATATCGGCTTGCTCAGTATCTACAGCTAGAGTAAGACAAGACAACCTCGGCTCTCCATTGATTAGTACAGAACAGCATCCACATGTCCCCATATCGCATCCACGTTTGGTCCCGAGGCTCCCGACACGGTCCCTAAGCACGTCAAGAAGAATCGCATTGCTCTCAATAATTATGGATACTTCTTCGTCATTTACTTTGGCATTCCACTCAACCCCATCGGAAGGGGGTAGCATAGGTAGCCGGAACTGCACCACATTACGACCAATCGAACCCATCCTTTGAGCATTCGGTTCCCCGTGATGTCTATTGGAAATCATTGACGGCTCTTTTTAGAACCTCAGACTCGGCCCTCTTCAGATGCTCTCCTGTGGTGCTTCTTGCTATTCCAAGCTCATCAGCGAGTTGCTTCAATGTTACCTCTGCTCCATCTTCGTAGTATCCTCTATTCACAGCCAGTTCTAGCACTTCTCTCTGCTTTTCTGTTAGGAAATCGAGATCCTTAGAAGATCCGTTCTTCACTGTCTGTACACTAATTGTGTCTGGTGGCATTACTTCTCTGACTAACTCCAAGAAACTTCGTATGGAGCTTGAAATCCCGAAGATTCTGAACTCCAGGCCGCTCTTAGAATCGATTCCGTAGGGGGGGTAAACATAGATGTTCGACAACTCTAACGCAGAAAGTGCTAGAGGGTGAGTGCAACGAATGCTAACTAACACGCCGCGCTCATCCTCTTCATGCGTTTCAATAACATCAAAACTCTCCAAATCCGAGATTTCAGATAGACGCCGTCCTCTGTTAATCCCCAATTCTACCAGTTGGGTAACTCCTTCCTTATCGGTAGAAAGGTGACCAAGAACCTCTATCCTATGACAAATTTCCATCAGTTTGTCGATCTCATCTATCCCGGAAAGAGAGGAAACCTTCCACCTAAGGAGAACCTTCCTCATAGTCTTGGAATCTCTTCTTAATATTTAGAGAACACCCTAGTTCCAATATGCTTCCCTAATCTCCTGATTGGACTCCATACAGAGTTCCACATCGAAGGGCCTCTGGGCCATCGAACTGCTCCCATTCAGGTGCTCAATGATTGGGAGGACATTGCTTTCGTTCACTACTCCCCATCCAACCTGTGTGCATGGCGCCATAGGCGAAATTGGAGTTGTTCCCGAAAGTGGGTCCCAACTGGAAAATGAGGGATACCATGCTGAGAGGTTCAAAGCATCTCTGATGTCATCGTTGGTGAGCGTGAAATTCGATCCGTTCACTATTAGCCCCATCCTATCTATGGGGTCTGCACCTGAGGAAAAATCCCCGAATTCCGATCTTAGAGAGACGAGTACTTTGGAGAGCAGTCCTGCGGTCCTTGGCGTTGCAAACGAGGTCCCTGAAGTCTGATGATACCCGTCAATATCGTCATGGTTGGGAAGCATTTGAGTCCAGTCGGCGGCTATATCGGGGTAAGAACCGCTCATGGTCTCTTTCTGATCGTCATCCTCTTCAGCATAACCCGAAACCCCAATGCTCCACGGAGGTCCGGCCGTTGAGTCTTGAATGGCAGGAGAAGGAGAGTTATCTGCAGCACCAGTGTGAATCTTCTTTTCTTCAACAACTGCGACTTTCGTGGCATCCTCAATTCCAGGGACCGGCACCGAAAGTATGGGTCCAAAGCTAGTTGTGATCAAATCCACCAGAGGTTGGTTCGCAGCAGCAAGAACAGCTGCATCACTGAAACCCTCGACGAAGAAAATCACCGCTTCCGGGTTCGCGTCAATAACCGCACCTGTTACTGCGGTACCATGCCCATCGCTAGGATCGTCGAGGATTGGTATGTCCGTATTGTCATCGGGAGTAGTGCCAATTATTCTCGAACCCTTGAACCATACAATGTCGCCGGAACCAATCACGTCCCAGCAATCTTCCCTATCCGATTCGTAGCGCTCTTCCCAAGTTCCGTTTTTGCTAATTTCACAAACCTTGTTTACTCCTAGTTGATCCAGCAGCCACTGCGGGTAAGACTCGTTCATTGAGAAGTGATTATGATACACGTTAATCCCGGTATCGATCGGAGCTACGACACTGAAAGCCCCGAAAGAGTCGTCTACTACGGCAACGTCTTCCTTCTCCTCACTCCCTCCCATACATCCGACTAAGCTCGCGGAAATGACCAATATGGAAGTCAGAGCCGACAGAACCTTCATGACTCCCCGAATTTAACACCCAATTTGATACTTAGGTAGCCCCGTTCTTCCTTTCAAGAGATAGAACTTCTGCACAAACTGCAATTGCAATTTCTTCCGGAGTATCTGCCCCTATATCGAGGCCAATAGGGCACCTTACCGAGTCTATCAGCCACTTCTCCACCCCACTTTCAATAGCCTTCTTCTCGAAAGCTGACCATTTCTTCTTCGATCCGATAGCCCCAATACGAGGCCTACTTCCTGCTCTGCGTAATTGTAGTAATCCGACCAGCATCTCTTCATCAACCGACCAATCATGACTCAACAGTAGAATGTCTGAAAAACGAGCCAAAGAATCCTCACTTTCGCCCTTGAGAAAATCGTCGACAGATGAACAGAAATTCCCCTCAGAGTTTGGATAACGCTTTTGGTTGCAATATTCCTCTCTGATATCGAATACGCTATACGGCCATTCCAGAGAATCACACACCCTTGAAATCGAGAGACCAACGTGTCCCCCGCCCGCAATCAAGATGTGAGGTCGCGGGGTAATCACTTCCATAGCTACTGTCACCCGTCCCCCGCATAGACTGTCGAGGGCAGATGCCTCTTTTCCTTTGCCATCTCTATTTAGAAGGAATTCCTCAACTTCACCTCCTTTTTTTCTTAGGTCAGACAAATCCCGGAACAGAATTTCTTGAAGCTCCTTCTCCACCGTTAACTCCAATCCTGCTCCACCGATAGTTCCGAACTTTTCACCCGAGGAGCTGATCGCTAGCCTCGCTCCTGGTTTCCCAGGAACGCTCCCGCTAGCCCTGACCACCGATGCAATGGCGACTCTTTCTCCAGCCTCTACCCTCTTGATGGCCCAGTTTAGGACTGCGACGGTCACAAAGACCCGTCGGGGTGTCGACCTTTGGAGTTGTGTAGATGTTCAGATACGTTCGAGTACCCTCGGGATTAGAAAGATACGTCCAGAATCATTAGCGCTAGCCCCAAAATTAGGGCAGGAATAGTTGTATGTAGCGTGGCCCAGAGGCTAGCTAGCCTGTGTCTAACTAAAAGTGGAAAAAGAGCATCTCCGTCTTGGCTAATCGCATTCGCAGCCAAAGCCGGGAATGAGATCAGGTCCTTTGTGTAGGCGGTAATGGCAATAATCTGAGGTCCGCAACCGGGTATTAATCCAATGAAAGAAGCGACTACAACCGCAATAATCCCATCACCATACTTGGCTAAGTCTGCTTCGTTGGTCCCCGAGAATAACATGGTAAACTCGAAAATCAGGTAAGCAGACATGACCCAGAACGTGACAAATGCAGTTTCACTTGCAGAGTGTATTAATGTCTCTCTCATCGAATAGAGTTTGTCCCCAATAGAAGCTTCTGTATCGTCACGAATCCAGGTTTTCTGAGACAGATACAGGATTATTGACAAAGTTGTACCTATCAAACCTATCCAAGTTATGAAACCATGCAACGTAAATGGGTTATATTTTATCGAAAGCTCAAAATCAGGGTCTTGAGAACTCCAAAAAAGTAACAATACTGCGAATACCAATCCAATTGAGGTAACTATCCACCACAGGGTGTAACCTTGGTGAAGAAGGAAATAACCCGGGCCGCTTTCCTCCTCTCTTCCAAGATCATCAAAGACTGTTTGCTTATCTTCCGAATCCCCTAATTTGGATATTTCCTGATCCTTCGCCGGCTCGGAACTATGTAACAATCCGCCCAAAGGGCTCTGTGGAGTGATACTCATTCCATCTATTAGGTAGCCCCATGTAACTCCTGTCACGAAGGAGATGACATGTACCGCAACTGCGGGAGCCACGAAAGAGGAGTCAGTGAGAGCAGCACCAATCAAGACGAACGCAGCATCCCCGAGGGTTGCGATCAGAGTGGCTATTACGGTTCCATAGCTGACGAAGCCCCTAGTGTACATTGGCATTATTACAATGGCTCCGCCACAACCAGGAGTGATGCCCATAATGGCACCGATCACAGGCTGCCATCGCCTTTTCGTTCGAATCACGTCTACAAACCTTCCAGCGGTAACGTACTGCAACCAACTGAACAGCAGAACCATCGAAGCAACAAATACGGTCACGGCTAGAAAGGCATCTCGCATGCTCACAACTACCACTTCGATTACTTCAGCAGAGGTTGGCATCACACATTCCACTCCAAGTTTGTATAAATCATTTGACATCTTAGCAAGGAGGAATACGATACTCCATTTTCCCGATTTTGAAATACGACTCATCAAACTCAATCAGTTCAGAATCCAGGATTAGAAATGGGTAATTTCTGGTCTATTCATTGACCAATTTCAGTTTCTCTTGAAGATTAATTATATCCTCTGGGGTATCTATGTTCAGTTCTAGAAATCTGTCTAGAACCTCGAATCTACTTGTCTCGATTACTTCCCTCAATGGTGAATTTGCCGGACTATTTCTTACCTTGTCGACATCTTCGAAAGTCAGCACTAGGGGGTGACCGCCCCTGCCTTCCTTCATAGGACAGCAGGTCTCTTCTGAACAAATTAGACGATCCAGCGTGGAATCTGAGAATCCCGGTCGATCTACTGGAACAACAAGCAATCTGTAATTGTTTAACCCCGAGGAATCAATACTTTCAATCCCCACTTTCAGAGAGCCTGTTCTCCCTTCATGTGGATTCCGGTTTAGAATTACATTCACATCGCTCACAGTTTTGGAAATTTCCGCAAAATTTGACTCATTTGCAACTATGGTGATATTTGCCAACCGACTCGATAATCTTCTTGAAATCCAACTGATGAGTGTCTGAGAACCGACATCAACCAATGCCTTATCCATGCCAAGCCTACTGCTTGAACCAGCCGCGAGAATCACGCACTCCACACTATCGCTCCTAAAACTCATTAGCATATCTCGCTAAAATAATCCGTCTAGGAAACCACCGAGATATGTCATGTAGAATAGGTAAGTTATGATCATCATAGTTCCAATATTTTTGGTGAACTCCTTTCCAGATATGAGCATCCATACCACGAATCCCGATGTTGCCATTACCACTAATATGTCCCTCTGAAACTCTACATCGACAGGAATCCCACTCCCAACAATACTCGCTATCCCAATTATCCCCATGATGTTCATAACATTGGAACCTAGTACGTTTCCTACGGCAACCCCTCCTTGCCCCCTAATCCCAGCTACTAGTGTAACAGCCAGTTCGGGCAATGAAGTCCCCAGTGCTACCACGGTCAGACCAATAACGGCCTCCGAGACCCCGAAAGTCTCAGCAATACCAGTTGATCCAATTACAAGTAACTCAGCACCATACCATATCATCCCACCACCAATGACACAGAAGGGGATAGCAATGGACATTTTGTTTGGTAGCCATGAGTCTTCGAACTCATACTCATCTTCCGCCGATATTGCAACTGTGTAGGTGTAGTAGTAGTAAATTATCAGACATGTCAACATCACGACGCCCCCTAGAAGGGGAACTTCTCCAAAATAAACGAATATTGCCATGAAGAGAGTGGCTACCATTACTGCCATCGCATCCCTGTTTACCCCTTTTTCTACGTCAGATTTTGCCCCTAAGACAGCTGCAGCACCCAAGACCAACATCACGTTTGCGACGTTAGAACCTAGGACTCCTCCAACTGCAATATTTGGTACGCCACTATCAATAGCCTCAATCGCAACAGCCAGTTCGGGTAGTGATGTTCCAATTGCTACGACTGTGAATCCCACTACCAGGGGGGATACGCTTAGGATCTGGGATATCCTTGTAGCTCCTTGAACAAGAGCCTCCCCTCCGAACATTAGCAAAGCAAAACCGATTAGGACGAAACCAACGTCAACTACGACCTCATCCATATTCTAGTCCTGAGACATTTCACAATTTACTCTTTTCCAGACATTTCGTTGGATTTCATTTTGTACATGCTCTCTCGATATGCCTTGAAACTACCTCGACACTTGGTATGGTGTGGTCCTCAAGTGTTGGTGAGAAAGGGACAGGAGTATCCAATGCTCCAATCACTACGGGGGGGGTTTCTAACCTCCAAAACGACTCTTCGATAATCCTGCTCGAGACTGTATGGCCAAAACCACCAGTCCACTGGGACTCTTGCAGAACGATTAGTCTACCAGTCTTGAGAACCGAGTTGATACATGTCCCAGAGTCTAAGGGAACGAGAGTTCTCAGATCCACAACTTCGACTTCAATCCCCCTATTCGACACACTCTCTGCTGCATCAAGAGCAACGTGTACCATGGCACCCCAGGTGACAATTGTGAGATCTGCGCCCCCCCTGACTACTATTGCCTTGCCAATCGAACTATCTCCATTTTCTAGCCTATTCATTACAGCCTCTGTATCCACTATTTGATTGATTGATTTGCCCCAGCCAGTTATGCCTCCTCTAAGTCCATACAGCCCAATATGCTCTAGATAGACAACAGGATCTGGAAGATGGTGTGACTCAATAAGCAGGTCATAAGCATCCTGAGGATTACTTGGAGTCACAATGATCAATCCTGGATCATTTGTAAGCCATGATTCAATCATGTTAGCATGAAATGGCCCACTCCTAGTCTTCGCTCCTAGTGGAATTCGCACTGTCATAGGTACCTCTGCACCCCATCTCCATCTCAACTGGGCCGCATTGTTGACTAGAGGGTTCATTGCTAGTGCTGCAAATCCTCCAAACTGTATCTCTGCAAGTGGCCTCATCCCTCCCAGGGCCGCCCCTGTCGCTGAGTGGATAATTATGGCCTCAGATAATGGCATATCGAGAAGTTTTGATTGATGACCCTTAGCCTTGAGTCCTAGATTCATTCCGAATGCACCTGCTACTTCCATATCCTCGCCCATGAACACCATTTGATCGCCGAATTGGTCTGCAAGTGCTGCCATTCCATTCTGAATCGCTCTACTGTAACTCCAAGAATTGGGAGCATCGGAGAACTCTATTGAGAGGCCACCAGAATCTAGACTGGTACTCGAATTAGCTCCTGACCCGTCAATTCTCCGTAGTTGCTTCTCGTGACTTGGTGCGTCCGAGATTGATGTAACTCCTTTGACAACTGAATTTCCCTCCGGCCATTCCATTTTTTCCAATTGGCTCCTGGCTAACTCCACCTTGCCTTCTTCTTCCATCTGAATGCGGTTGAGTTTTTGTTCTCCCACTCCGAGTTTAATCAATAACTCCCTATGGTTTGGGAGCGGATCTTTCTCGGACCAGTATCGCAGTAACTCCCTATCAACATAACCCGGGGGGTTGCCGCTCGATGCTCCAAGATACAAATCATCATGGTGATGAGCGTGCCCACAACCTCTCATTGTTTCCACGTGGATCAGCGTTGCTCCGCATCCATCCTTGGCGAACTCCTTAGCAACTGCAGTAGATGCATAGAATAGCGCTGGATCAGATCCATCAATAGTCCAGGCGGGGATCCCCATCGCATGCCCTTTGTCACCGAATGTCTCTGCTCCTGATTGAGCAGAATTGATTGTATCAAGTGCTATCTGATTATTCTGAATCATGAAGCAAATCGGCAAACCACGAACCCCAGCGAAATTCATTGCCTCCCAGAACTCTCCGCTACTGCTACAACCCTCTCCTACAGGGGCTAAGTGGAATCTACTAACTCCTAGCCTACTTGCAGCCAGTGCCACTCCCGTGGTTGTTGCACTTGCAATAGGCAATGGTGCAGTAGGAGGCAGGATTCCTTTCTCCCAGTTTCCAATATGCAGGTCTCTACCGCCGCTTCCTTGAATTCCACCGTCCATGTAGGACTCTGCCTTGCCCATTTGGGCAGAAAAAACCTCGAGCGGGGTCTGTCCCATTGCAAGTGCTAGGCCCATATCTCTAATCATTGGGGCTACAATGTCTGCATTGTGACGGTTTTCTTCCGGCAAATCAACTGCACGCGTCATAGCTGTTGCACAAGCCACCACTCCTTCCTGCCAGGTTGATCTGAAACCCTTTCCACCAAAACTACCTCCATCCGGGGTGGGCAAACCATTCGTAAAGAGGTCCTTCAACTCCTCATCCACTAACCTAGTCCGAATCATTCGCCTCTGCCATTCTATTCTATTTTCCACAGTAATCGAAGCATAATGTGCAATTCTTCTCATGCAAAGTGTCAGATCAATTAGCAGTCTCTCCAATCTCCTTTTTAGGAACACTTCACCCTGCCTCATCGGTATGATTTCTGATTTCACGAGCCCATATAGTTCGGGCTCTAACGTCCTTTCCAGGTATCTTTCCTCAACTACTCTCATGAATTCCTTAGAGAATTCATGAAACTCTTCCCCGGTCATTTTCTCTTTACATTTCATTGAATCCCAACATTCCGAAACAGAATTTAGATGCCCATCGTGTCTCTCTGCTACAAATTCTAGCAAACTTTTCTTGGCTCTTTTTGACTTCAGCTTTGATGGAAAAGTCAATGCATTTGGAGGAATCCACCCTACTCCCCAAATTTTAGGAAAATTAGACTGCAGCTCCTCATTTTCATCATTATTTACGGCTGCGACGGAATCTGCAATAGCACCCTCATTCCTTCTTCGCGCCTCTTCTTCTAGAGCTGCCCAATCCCCTGGATTCCTTTCCCAAATTTCCACATTTCGCAGTCTACCCTTCCCTGAAGCAGACCTATCGAGGGTCGTTCGAACCCTTTTCCCACATCCCGTGCACTTACGATCTAATTTTTTTGACTTATGTGACCTAGTCTTCCAGGTTTGGTGAAGTTGGCATTCTGGACACTTCCAAACTCCTACTCTCGCCATATTGTTTTGAATTACGAATGAGCCTAGTACAACAATATTGGCCTGGATTTTCAAACTTTACCACAATTAGTAATATTATGTGGTGTTAGATAATTATAGATGGAATTATTACCATAATTAAAAAGGATATTATGTATATATTCACCACATATATTGAATAAATATTAGATTAAACAATATTTATGGATAATTACCATAATAAAAAGTCATACTATGATGATATATGCCACATTAATATTTGACAACGTTAGGATCTACCTCATCCGACCAGGCATTTATACCTCCCAATAGGTTGTAAATCATGCCATTGAACAATCCGGAATCCACAATGAACCTGGCTACGGCATCAGACCTCTGTCCACTTCGGCAATAAACTACAATATCGCCTTGCGAGGGCAGCTCTTCCAATCTGGAAGGTATTTCTAGATGCATTATTCTAGAATCAGTGCCCTCAATTGACGAGATTTGTTCTTCATGGGACCTTCTAACATCTAGTAGGAATGGGGCCCAACCCTTATTTCTTCTTTCGGCGAATTCCTTAGCACCTATCTCAGAAAACCCCTTCTCTTGCTTCTCAGAGAGAGATGTTACCTTTTCTCGATCGGCGTTCAAGGAAAACTCAAGTTTCCTGAAATCCATGGTCAAGGCATCGATTACTAGCAATTCTCCGGACAGACAGTTTCCAATACCAAGAATGATTTTAATCGCCTCGGTAGCTTGGATAGTTCCGACAATTCCTGGGAGAATTCCAAGAACTCCTGCCTCCGAGCAATTTGGCGCTAATTCTGGTGGTGGAGGCGATGGAAACAAATCCCGGTAGTTGGGGCCGTCCTTGAAATTGAATGATGAAACCTGTCCCTCAAATCTGTGAATACTACCAAAAATCCACGGTTTACCCAGAATCTCACATGAGTCACCAATCAGATATCGCGACTCAAAATTGTCTGTACCGTCAATAACCACGTCATATTTGGAAATTATCTCAATCGAATTTTCACTAGTTAGTTTCTCTTCAATTTCCTCTATCACTATATCTGGATTTAACTCAGAAATCCGATTCGATGCAGACTTAACTTTCGCACTTCCGATTGAAGAAGTACTGTGAATTATCTGCCTCTGCAAATTCGATGAACTTACTTTATCATTGTCAACAATTCCGATTCTGCCCACACCAGCAGCGGCCAAGTACATCAATGCTGGAGATCCAAGACCCCCTGCTCCTACAACAAGAACTGATGATTTCAGCAATTTCTCCTGTCCCTCAGAACCAACATCCGGAAGGACCAGGTGTCGAGCATATCTCTCCCTTTGTTCCGGACTAAGATGGCGCGACATTGTCGTTGTGAAAGGGAGTCCAATCAAGGTACCTTCGGTCCTCAATCTTGCTCTTCCAACCATTTTTCTGCATCAATCGCAGCTTGGCACCCCATGCCAGCAGCCGTAATCGCTTGACGATACCTTTTGTCGACAACATCCCCTGCAGCAAAAACTCCAGGAACCTCAGTCATTGTATTCTCCTTGTGGACTATGTATCCCTCGGAGTCAGTCTCAATCTGGTCTTCGAGGAATTCAGTAATTGGTTTGTGACCTATGGCAATAAATGCACCAGCGCAACTAATCTCCTCCTCCGATCCATCTCGTGGATCCTCCAGTAAAGCCCCAGTAAGGCCTTGCTCGCCTGCAATCCATTTTTTCACTTGCCTAAATGGCTTGATTTCTATTTTAGGATGCTTCTCTGCTCTTTCGTACATTACCTTTGACGCCTTGAACACATCTCTCCGGTGGATGACAGTAACCTTACTCGCAAACCTAGTCAGGAAAGTAGCCTCTTCCATTGCTGAATCGCCTCCTCCAACAACAATGATTTCCTCGTCTCGGAAGAAAGCTCCATCACATGTGGCACATGTGGAAATCCCACGTCCTTTCTGCTCCTCCTCACCCTCTGCTCCAAGCCAAATTGCTTCTGCACCTGTGCAAATAATCAGTGAATGAGCCCTGAATTCCTCTCCTTCGACCCAGACTCGAAAGGGTCGTTCGGAAAGATCGACTCTTTCGACGTTCTTGTCATGAACCTCCAAACCGAACCTTTCGGCTTGCTCCCTCATATCGATCATCATTTCAGGCCCGCCAATTCCCTTGGGGTATCCGGGGAAATTCTCAACATCTGATGTTAGCATCAGTTGACCCCCGGACATGTAACCAGCGAACATCAATGGATCCAGCAGGGCTCTAGCCGTGTATAGGCCTGCAGTGTATCCCGCAGGGCCAGAACCAACAATGATTACACTTCTGACTTCCTCTCCCATAGGTTACCGAGGTGTAAGGCATCCTTTGAATCTTGACAGTCAGAAATCCCGCTCGATTTTGATAAAATAGAGAAAGAAATCGTAATATAACAACCATCAAGCGATTGATATATGCCAAAATACATGTATTCTGGAAACTACACTAAGGAAGGTGCCGCTGGCCTACTAAAAGACGGGGGCAAGGCAAGAAAGGAAGAAGCGATGAGGATAGTTGAAGCCATGGGAGGGTCACTAGAAGCCTACTATTGGTCGTTCGGCGAGATGGATTTCATGATGATTGCCGATATCCCCCAGGCAATGGCAGTGAAGTTCTCTCTCCACGTCGGAGCATCTGGAGTCTTCAATGGAAAGCTGACACCTCTCATCACCGTAGAGGATATGGACCAAGCCACTTCGACTGAATTGCCTTCTATGAGCCTTCCCGGCGAGTGAAACCTTCTCTCACTCAGACATTGCCGCTACTGCGCCAACCGCCGATCGGGCATGAGGCTCAAGTCGCGGCTCGATATGCTCCGGCTCCGCCCCTGGACCTATGATCCCCAATCCTATTGGCTTGTTATGCTTGATTTGAAGTTCGATCACGGACTTGGTGACCGACTGCCCCATCACTAGGCCATGGTCAGTCTCCCCCCTCTCGATAATTCCCAACACTACTGCCCCTTGTACTTCGGTACTCTGGAGCATCCTATCTATTGCCAGGGGGGCTTCCATCGATCCAGGCACCCATACGACTTCAGAAACTTCCCAATTTTTCGAAACAGCCTCATCAATCGCATATTTCAGCATCCTCTCAACTTGTTCCCTGTGGAAAGAACCGCAGACAATACCTAGATTCAAGATTCAACACCCATTCTCATCATTGCCTCTACCACTGCCTGTGTCCTAGAGTCTATCTCTATGTTAACCAAATCTCCCTCAGATTTATTCCCAATGCTCGTTATCCTGAGTGTCTCAGGGATTATGTGCAGGAAGAAACCGCCTTCATCGCATTTTCCTACCGTCAGAGACATCCCATCAACTGCGATGTAACCCTTCTCTAGAACAAATTGGTCACACCCTTCTGGAATGGAGATCAGGAAATCAACTCCATCCCCCACCTCTTCTCTTTTCAGAATCTCTGCTGTACCAATAATGTGTCCTGAGAGGATGTGACCGCCCAACTCATCTCCAAGACGTAGCGATCTTTCCACATTCAGCAAATCTCCAACCCGCCTTTTGGAAAGCGTAGTTCTGCTCAATGTCTCATAAATCGCATCAAATGAGACTATCCCGTTATCTAAACTCACCACCGTCATACAAACTCCGTCTAAAGACACGCTTGCACCTATTTCCAGACCAGTATCGAATCCGTTTAGATCCACAGAAAATGTACGTACTGAATCGTCACCACCAATCTCCACTATGGGAGCAGTTCCTGCAACAATTCCGGTAAACATCCTAATCTTCCTCGTAAGGTCCGCCCTCTGTTCCGGGCCACAGATCCAGGATTCTTGCGATAATCTTCCTGGTCCCGTCTAGATCGTCAGATAGTCCTTCTACCCGTGTCACTTCTACGTGTTCGAAACCATGTTTATCCAATCCTTTCCTAATTGCATCGATAGAGTGCTTCTGGTCATACCCTAGTGCGATTAAACCCGGATTTATCTGCTTTAGAATCTCGAAAATAGGAACCCCGGGGGGGTTTCCAATTATTGCCTTGTCCACCGGTTTCAGGCCTTCTACCATCCTTCTCCTTAAGTCCTGACCTGTCACTGGCTCGTGCTTCTGCTTTCTCACCGTTTCATCATGCGCGATTACGACAACTAGCTCCTCTCCAAGCGATTTCGCTTGCTCTACATAGTGCAGATGGCCTGCATGTAGTAGATCGAAGATACCGACTGCCATCACCCTAGTCATCATCCATCCTCCTCTGATGCCTCGCCTAATCTTTTTCATTGAAAATTTTAGAAATCTGCTCGCCGGTTATCATCGGAATCCCATGCCTTTTCGCGTATGTTCTCGCACCTTCCACCGACAGAGCGCCGTCTCCATCCGGTTCGAGCATCTCTGCTCCGATCGTGCAAGCCGTCAAACCAGCCAATCTCGCAATTGAAACGGCAAGCTCTGTATGGCCCTGGCGCGTCTTTAGACCACCGGGAGACTCTCTGCATACGGGGATATGGCCAGGAGTCCTGAATTCCTTCCCGAGCCTTTCCTTCGCCCTAGCTCCATCTTCCCCTTTTACAATCAGTTCTTCAGATAATTCTCCAAATCTTCTCGTTGTTAGGGATCTGTCTCTATCTGTAATTCCCGTGTAAGTCTCCCTATGGTTAAGAGAAAGGGTGAATGCCGATCTTGAGTCATACTGGAGGTCATTTGTTACTAGATGTCCTAGAACAGGATTTTCTTCCACCAAGGACTTGTGAGAGTGAATGTCTTGTAACCAGGGAAGGCCGAACATTTCTCCAATTTCGTTACCTATGGCAAGGAACAGGAGGCCCCCACAGTCGTTTCTCAGCCTTCTAATCACTTCTGGAGTCGCTGCTGCTGCATGCCAAAGAAGATCAGTTTCCATCTCTCTGTAGTCCGAATCGTATATCATCACAGGTCTTCCAGATTTGAAGGCAGATATTGCCTCTCTCACCTCATTGTCCATGTCACGCGGAGGAGTCATAGATACCCGACATTTTCGGTCTAGAAAAAGTGATGTCTTCGAGCCCCTCGCATGATCCTGTGAGCGGCTTCTCAGAATCTTCTGCCCCATTGAGGGTGGATTTGGCGGGAGGATGGACCGATGTTCCACCCTATCCTACAGATTTTGGAGGGGAGGTAGTAAATTTCGCAATAAATCACAGAGTTAGTGTAAAGAAACGTGAGGAAGCGAAAGATTCTGATTTAGAATTCGACTTCCCAGTTCCTCGTGGTTCTGGCCTGGGAACCAGTTCAGCGATGAACGTTGCACTGGCAGCGCTAAATTCGTCCAGCCAATTAGAGAACCTCGATGAAATAGCCGAACAGGCATTCCTTTCAGAGTCAAAAGAGAATCGCTGTGGAAGGCAAGATCATTGGGCCTCTGCATTTGGTGGTTTCAATCACCTTCTGTTTATTGGAGACTCGGTAGAGAGAATGCCCTTCGAGCCTATGAAGTCCTCATTGAATTGGCTGAAGAAGCATCTGGTGATTGCTTACTCGGGAAGGAGCAGGAATTCAGGGGAAATCCAGGAATCGGTATGGTCCAGTTTCTCAAATGGGGGCGAGGGAGTAATCCAAGGTTTACACAAGATAAGGAGTTCCGCGAGAGAAATGGCAAACGGTTTGCAACAGGATAGGAGAGATTTGGTAGTTTCTTCATTGAGGGGAGTCTGCGAGGGAGTCGATATGATCGACCCCACTATACACGATCCGTTTCGTGGTGTAATCATGCCTCTGATTGAGTCAGGATCGATTGTGGCTTGGAAGGCGCTAGGGGCCGGTGGAGGGGGGTGCTCAGCTTTGCTTTGCTCACCTTCTGGCAAGGAATATGCCACTCAGCGCATCGAGGACGAGGGTTGGCAAATTCTGGATTGGGACTTCGATAATCAAGGGGTACAGCTTACTCGATGAATATTGTAGTCCTAAATCTCAAACATGACCATTTGTCCGCGGAACTATGGCCGGACGCCGCTCGATGTTTTTGCCCCTGGCTCTATTGGTCCTAATTGCTCCCATGGCGTCTTCCTCTATCTGGGTGGAAGAAGTACCTAATGGCGGTTATGATGCCGAAGGAAAGTGGGCCCCATCAGTGGAGTCAGAGATACATTGGAAATGGTGGACACATTGGAGCAGAGACAAGGATTACAACTCCATTGACGACAGACTGGAATGGCTAATTGAGCAACCGGAGGAAGTCAAGAGGGATTGGTGGAGGCGAGCTCCGGAAGGACATGCCAGGATCTTCGTAGACTACGACCACCACCCAACTGATGCCGATATCTCTGCCTTGGAGTCACTAGGGGTCGAAGTTACTTTCAGGTTCGGATACCTAAATACTGTCTCAGCCACCTCGCCTGTATCTTCAATATTGGATGAAAATGGGATTAGATCACTCAGTGGGGTTGTGATGATTGAGGACCTCGGACTAGCTGAGACAAATATGAACGAGGCCGTGCCAAATATGGCGGTTGACAATGTCTGGAATGACTTCGGACTAGACGGAACAGGCTCGGTAATTGCGGTTCTCGATACTGGAGTTCGTGGCGACCACGAGGGTCTAAACGACATGGACGACGATCCCTTCACCTGTATCGACGACCCTCCGGACCCAGATCCACTGGATCCAGAGCCACAACCAATCCCTTCCGACTGCGATCCGAAGATTATCGCTTTCTTTGATGCCGTTTTCACCGATGATGAACAAGATCCCTCCACGTCATACGATTCGGGCACCCATGGCACTCATGTCGCAGGAATTGCTGCCGGCTCGGGAGGGGGGCAGACAGACCCTGGAACCGGTGAGAGATATGTCGGTGCCGCGCCTGGAGCCTACCTGATAAACATCCTAGGGTGTTGCGATGGCGACATCGAGGATGTGATGCAAGGTGCCCAGTGGGCCATAGACAATAGGGACAAGTATGGAATCGACATAGTCACCTCTTCTTTGGGGGAACAGCAGTTCGAGGTTCACATCGACAATGACGGGAGCTCCGCTTGGAGCCGTCAGATGGACATGGTCGTTGAGGCCGGAATCATAACCACCCTCTCTGCGGGTAACGAGTTCGGTGGAGCGACCCTTGCTGGGTGCAACACAATCGACAGCCCGGGTGACGCTGAGCTACCTGTCACAGTGGCTAGCCTGGACAAGGACCTTGGTCTGGCGATTTACAGCAGTCGTGGGTACACCTCGGACCTCCGAGTCAAGCCGGATGTCGCTGCTATTGGCTCAAACATAATGGCCCCTGACGCAGCGACTCAGGATGGGTACACGAGCAAGTCGGGCACTAGTATGGCCACACCGCTTATGGCCGGAATCGCAGCACTGATGGTGCAAGCGAACCCCGATTTAACGCCGACAGAGTTCAAGGACATAATCTCCGCTCACTCCATTGAGAGAGATATCCAACTCTTGAACGATCCCGGATTCAACGACTGCAGCCTCCTGGAAACCCGTCCCGACAACGAGTTCGGTTTTGGTCAGGCAGACCCAACTGCCTTTGTAGAGGCCGCTGGGAGTATAGACAGATCCCTGAACGTCTCAATGGGAGTCTCCACCCTGCAAGAAATAGGGAATGGTAGCTATGTCACAGGTACCTCCAGTGGAGCAGCCCCGGGCACTGGCTTGGTAGAGGTTAAGGTAGGCGGAGGCCTTTGGTCGGGAGCTGCCGATTTATCCAAGGACGGGGACTGGTCATCTTGGAGCATAAAACTAGATCCGCATGAAAAATCTGGGAACTCGACAATTTATGCGAGGTTGGTAGTTTCCGATGACAGCATTTCCCCAGTGGATGCAAGAAGGGTAATTCTGGTAGATGCCCAATTTTCCGGCTCATCGTCTTCCTCGGGATTGACCAACCTAGGCCCAATCGCCTTCTTCGTACCCTTCCTGCTAGCAATAGCCCTGGTTCTGTTCGTCGGTAGAAGGGAAGAATGGCTCCAAACCCCGATCTCCCAAAGCGACCAAACTAGCGAAGACGAGATTTCGCACGCAGAGCCAGAGGATGCATTGTCTTGGTCAGAAAGGATGTGGGAAAACGTGACCGAGCTAGGCAAGGGAGGGGCGATAACCGAGAACCCAATCAAGAGAGTACTAACCCTTTGCCTTCTCTACTTCGCCCAAGGCCTCCCGTCGGGTTTCGCAAGCGTGACATTTGCGGCATATCTCGTAGCAAACGGGGTTTCAGTGCCCGAGATAGCGATTCTGTTCGCAACTGTCTCCCTCCCATGGACCTTCAAGTGGATATGGGGGCCTCTGGTTGACTCGGTTTACATCGAGAAGTATGGTCCTCGAAGGCAATGGATAGTGTTCGCTCAAACCGGAATGGCACTGACCCTTGGCTCCTTGCTTCTGGTTCCGGACTTGAACGGGCAGATCGATTTAGTTGCTAGAATCCTATTCCTCCACAACATATTCTCGTCGTTGCAGGACGTGGCAACCGATGCTCTCGCAGTGGAGGTTCTCGAGCCCGATGAGGTAGCCAGGGTAAACGGGCTTATGTTCGCCGCAAAGAGGGTCGGAATCATCTTCGGTGGGGCGGTCCTGGGGGTGTTAATCACCAAGATAGGGATATCCGGAGTAATCGCAGCGCAATTAGTGATGCTCGCATTCATCATAACGGTGCCACTTTTCATGGTCGAGAAGCCAGGCGTTCAACTGTTCCCATGGTCAAGAACTTCGGTTGACACCGACTCGCAGGATTCAAGGACCGAATCCGGTGCATTGGTCGCAGAGCCGGTGGAGGACTCAGAAGAGGCCCCATGGGAGGAAGAGGAAGAGTTCAGAGTAGCAAGAATAGTCGGCTACAGTATTGCCAACAAGCGAGTATCAGTCGCCTCCTTCCTAGCGGTTTCGGGAGCCTGTATCTGGCTGTTCGGCTTCGTGATGGACGTCTTTACGGTAGACTGGGCCTTCGGCAAGAACGTCAGAATAGGGTTCCCGGCACTAGAGGCAAAACAAACCTTCGGATTTGACCTCAGGCCGTGGTCTGGGACGAATAGGATTAGCCTGGCGCTGATTCTTCTATCAGTAATTTCGTGGGGGAGGTCAAGATTCATTTCACCACAATCCGGGGAATCTATGCCAAACCCGATATTACTTATCTTGGCTCCAATCGGCGCCCTATCCAATAGTCTGCCTGGAGGAGGTCGTTTCGATCCAGAGTCTGTCAGTAATACAATAGCAAGAACATCCTTCTATCTGACTAAGGCCTTCTCAGTCAGATCTGCCTTCCTGCTGGTTATAGCGGGTCTACTCGGTGAGCTGTATTACTTCACCAGCCCGATTTACGTTGACATCTTCATCAATGAGGCTGGCTGGTCACAACAGAAGTACAATGGGATAGTCGGCGGCATCGCCTTGTTAGGGTCAGTTTCGGGGCAGATAATCGGTGGAGTCCTCGGAGACAAGTTCGGAATACGCAGAGTAGCGATGGTCTCGTTCTTGGTGCTGGCACTGGCGAATGCCACCTTTGCGTTCCTAGAGCCCATGTGGGGGAACACCTTGGTTATGACAATATATTTGATAGGCCAGTACTTCATTGCTGGAATCGCATTGATTTGCATTATTTCTCTGTGCATGAGGCTAACATGGAGCAAAGTAGGGGGAACCCAGTTCACAGCATACATGTCCATCCTGAATACCTCGGTCGTTTTCGCATACACGCTGACAGAGAGGATGATATCCGTCTTCAACTACACATCTGCAATCTACATAGGCGCTGCTCTGACCCTCGTCACAACCTTCTTCCTACTTTTCATAGACGAGAATGAAACTGATCGCGTGCTCGAAGGTAGATGGGACGGTGCCGATGAATTCGATGACCTAGGGGAATCTCCCTGGTGGGATGCTGAAGAGGGGGGCGAGCAGCCTGTTGCGAGTGCATGAAATTCTGGAAGGTACGGATGAAGACTTCCTGGTCTTCACACAGACAATATGCCCATACTGCACTCGTGCTTTCAGAACCCTAGATTCCAAGGGGCTAACTTACTCCGAAGTGAATCTGGATAACTTCGAAGGCCTTCGAAAGGAAGTTGTGATGGAGACCGGTCACAGGACGGTCCCTGTGGTTTTCGATATGCGAGGAGACGCCCCCGTATTCGTAGGGGGTTCAGACAACCTTCTGGAATACCTCTAGAGTGTCCAGGACTGCGTGATTCCACCGGCAATTCTGACCCTCAGGAACGTCGATCCGCCCGTGAAGGTCGCAGTTAGGGTGTATTCGCCAGAAGGATAGGGTATGGTGCCCAGGGTACCCATCTCACTAGCTCCCGGACCCCAAATCCTCTCAAGTACAGAGATTGACATATGGTCCCTCAGTGTAAAGGAAATGGATGAACCGGAACCACATTCTGCGTCCATGAAGTAGATCATCTCATCCCATTCCCCATCACTAGGATGGTCGCTGACGAGGAAAGTGTCCCTAAACTCAATGTCATTGCCCGGGTCTTCCCATGTTTCGCTGAAGAGGTCCCCCCCTCTAACGAAGTAGACGTCTCCAGTGTGCCCAGAACCCGAGTCCGACAACATCATCCTAAGGTTCGAGGTTCCCGAAGCATCCTTCCATGTGAATGACTGGAAGAATCCAATTTCGCTGTCGAAAACGTAATCCAGCCTAGAACCATCATCAGAGTTGGCGATTACTACTGCAGTACTGCCTGCTACATCGGAAACGAAAGCACTCCACTCCATTGAGAATAGGGTGAATGACCATGAGTCCCCCTGTTCCATTGGGAAACTGAGCACTTGCTGGGGAGCTCCGTTTTCGAAAGCACCTAGATCGGAGTGGGTAATCCTGCCAAGGAAAGGGTTGTGATTCAGTACGGCATGCCTCCTTGCTTCAGTCAAGCTAGAAATCGCTAACATGTATGCAGTCCCGTCTTCTTCGCTGGTACTCGCTACAACTAGCCTTGCAGTATCGTCGCTGTAGTCCGGGGTTGAGAATGTGTACAGCCACCAGTCTCCCGTCTCCCATGTAGGCACCTCTATCTCGTTGGATCCATTGCTGCCTACTCCTGATGAACCTCCGGTGCATCCGGCGAGAGAGAACGAAAGAATCACCACGGTCATTGCCAACGCGCGATACGGGCCCATGCCCTACGCTGGGGCCGACCTATCAAGAGTCTGACGCTCTTTAGTTTCGTCTCAAAGGGTCCCCAGTTCCCCGCTCTTTGTCAGCATTCCAGCGATAACAACGCTGACTATGCTCATCAGCTTGATCAGTATGTTCAGAGATGGGCCGCTAGTGTCCTTGAATGGGTCTCCGATGGTATCTCCCACTACAGCAGCACTGTGGGCTTCATCGCCCTTTGCAGCACCTTGTATGTGCCCTTGCTCTATTGCCTTCTTGGCGTTGTCCCATGCTCCTCCTGCGTTTGCCATGAATAGTGCCATCAGGACGCCGCTAGCAGTAGCCCCTGCCAGAGTTCCACCCAGTGCTGCGCTACCTAGTAGCAAACCAATGACTACAGGACTAGATACGGCCACTACGCCCGGCATCACCATCTCCCTAAGCGCCGCCTTGGTGGAGATGTCCACGCAGGTTGCACTGTCTGGCTCAACTCCCTCGCGACCCTCCAGAAGACCGTCGATTTCCTTGAACTGCCTCCTAATCTCGGTTATCATGTCCTCGGCTGCTCTCCCAACTGACTTCATGGTCATGGCTGCAACAACGAAAGGAAGAGCAGCCCCGATTAGGAGCCCGATTACCACCATTGGCTCGGTCAGGCTCAAGTCTGCTGCCTCAAGATTAGCACTGGTCTTGAATGCGGCAAAGAGAGCCAGGGCAGTCAAAGCAGCACTTCCTATCGCGAACCCCTTACCGATTGCTGCGGTTGTGTTACCAATCGAATCGAGCCCATCTGTGATCTCCCTTACATCATCGCCTAGACCGGACATTTCTGCAATTCCGCCGGCGTTATCTGCTACAGGGCCATAGGCATCCACTGTCATGGTAACGCCAACTGTGCCCAGCATCCCCATAGCCGCCATTGCTATCCCGTACAATCCTGCATCCCCACCGTCCATCACATGGTTGGCTCCGAAGATTCCTGCAGCCATCAGTAACACCGGGATGAATACCGATTGCATCCCTACGGCTAATCCTGCGATGGCGTTGGTAGCGCTCCCGGTCTTGCTTGCTTCCCCGATGTAAGGGATGGCCTGTACTTTGAAGAAGAACACATCTTCTATTCCAGTGTAGTATTCGGTGACTAGTCCAATTAGAATGCCGACAAGAGAACCTATTGCCACAGCTTGGATTACCTTCGTGGGCAAATCAAGGAAGTCCAGGGCAAAGTATCCTCCAACGATGAAAAGTCCAGCGGCTATGAAGGTGGTATTCCTCAATGCTGCCCCCGGATCCATGTTCTGCATTGCAGTAATGGAGAATACGCCAATGATGGAAGCAATGTAACCAACTACTGCCAGAACGATTGGAATCATCACATAGTCAGGGCCAAGGAGATCTTCACTTGCCGCTGCGATCACCATTGCTGCGATAATGCTTCCAACGAATGACTCGAAGATATCGGCGCCCATTCCCGCGACATCTCCGACGTTGTCCCCGACGTTGTCTGCAATCACGCCCGGGTTTCTGGGGTCGTCCTCGGGAATTCCCGCCTCAACCTTTCCAACAAGGTCCGCACCAACGTCTGCTGCCTTGGTGTAAATGCCGCCTCCAACTCTCGCGAACAGTGCTATCGAAGATGCTCCCATGCCGAATCCTGCAATGTTATCCACCGTTAGGAACGGTTCGGGTCCGGCTTGGGTAAGGTAGTACATCAGAGAGATGCCGGCTAGACCAAGCCCTCCTACGGCTAGACCCATCACTGCACCTCCATTGTATGAAGTGGTCAGTGCGGCTGATTGGCCACCATCGGCTGCAGCCTGTGCAGTTCGACCGTTCGCACTAGTCGCAGATCGCATTCCGGAGAATCCTGCGGCTACGCTGCATATCGCCCCAATGATGAATGCGACCATGGTTTCAAACCCGAGGCCGTTTTGTTCTCCCCCTAGGAGAAGGGCTATTGCAACGACTACAATGAATCCGGATAGCAACCTGTATTCAGCCCACAGGAACGCCATCGCACCATCATAGATTCGCCCAGTGATTTTCGCCACCGTCTCGTTCTCGATCTTTATTGAATTCACCTTGTTGTATAGGAAAAATGCGACTAAAAGTCCGAAAAGACCCGCTGCAATCCCTATCATACCTAGTTGTTCTCCATCCATAGTTACACCATTAGTTCGGCTCGCCGAATCGAGTGCTCTATTTAATCCAAATCCAATCGTAAAACTGCCTCTGCTGTTTAGTCAATATTTGCGTGAACAACCGAGGCAAACGAATTCAGAACCCCAGCTCCGTCGTGTTCACGTTGGAATGCAACCATTTCTTCCTCAGAAATATGGCCCCAACTGAAGGCTCTTTCCACCCTCGCTTTGGCTGCTTCGGGATGGAACTGAACCCCCCATGCAGGAAGCTCCCTGCCATTATCTCCCATTACCCGAACCGCGGTAACTCTGTTGTGTTCAGCCGAGCCAAGTAGCAAACAACTCTCCGGAACGGTCGTAACATGATCTTGGTGGGAATATAACGCAACGATGGCCCCTCCCTCACCGCTTCCTCTGCTGGCAAACAATTCGTCAGAGGAGCCACGCGAATTGAGTGTAAGCTCCCAGACTCCGCTGGACATTGACTCTGCTCTTTCTACGCTAGCTCCAAGGGCGTGGCATAGGAGTTGATGGCCGAAGCAGATTCCGAGCGTGGGAATGCCCATTCTCGATGAGCACCTCATCAGCGACCCCCCGCCTCTCATCCAATCTTCCCACATTGTCACGTTTCTTCTGGAGCCGCTGCAGACTACGGCATCTGGCTCAATGGCACGAACCCAGTCCCGAGTCATTTCATCGTCTCCATGCAATGGCATTGCTATCCTCCTGAAGACCACCTCATTCCCATGCATCTCCATGCTGCACTCTTCCCAGAATGGATACTCATAGTCCCAGTTAGGTACGTCTTTCTCTGAGATTTCGACTAGCCCTTGCTCTTGAGCGCGTAAACCAGCTTCCTCGGACTGCATCTGCGGAGTCACCAGGAGAACCTCCACAGCACTACTCTCTGCAATAGGCTGAATCACCTCTTGATTGCCGCCATGACCGAACTCCGATCTTTCGACAAGGAGGTCGATTAGGATGACTCGCGTAACTCTTCTCACGACACTCCGAGGAGGCAATTCTTTGAAAGACCCCCGCCCCTCAAGGGGATAACAACATGGTCGACAAACAACTCATCCTTGACTCCGTCGGGCCCGTACAGGCCGTTCTAGACGCCCATGATGGAGTGGTAAACGTCGTAGATACCACTGATGGGGTGATAATGATCTCATTGGAGGGCGGATGCACCGGTTGCAGCGCCACTCCTATGACCGCCATGCAGATTTTCTACTCTCTGATGAAACTAGATGAGGTTCAGGATGTAGTTTTCGTAAACGGAGAATTGCCAGACTACATGCGTTCTTTCATTAACGACAAACTAAATTCAGAGTGACTAGTCTTCGTCCCTTCTTGCCTTCATGATATTGTGAGGATTCGCCTCTCCTTGGACATCCTTTCCCTTTATGTTCATGACCGATGCTATTGCCATCGTTACCGCAATCACTGCAAATGGCCTTGCAATGTTCTTTGACCCCCATATCTCTCCTCCAGAGTAGTGCAATGCGAAAAGAAGTGCGGCCGAAGACAGGCAAATCACAGAGATCAGCCTCTGAGCTAGTATCTCGCTTCTGGTTGTCTTGGACAGAGAACCTATGGCCATCCAGAGGAAAGTGGCAAGTCCACAAAGACTCAGAGAGGCAGCCTCAATCAACTCCAGATATTCCATGTTAGGCCCCTATGGGAGGTGGTTTGAGTATGTTATTATCTATCAACAAGCCAATATATTGTACTATTATGGGCATTTATGGGGATATCGCCCAGATCTCGGTGGTCAAACCGCGATGAATCATCATACAAGGAGCAGAGATCAGGAACCAAATCAGGAATTAGACCTAGAACGAGTAAATGGGCCGAGCCATTCGCAGAAGCTTCTGCATCAATGCTAATCATTGGACAGTTGACAAGCCTGTTAACATTGGTAATGATGCATGCAGGAAAATCTTCGGGATCAGGATCTTTTGAGACCAACTCATGGGCGCTGGGAGAATCGGCATTTCTGGTGACTGGAGGCTTCGGAATCGCCTCATTCCTCTTTTTGTTCAGAGTATCCTTTTCCCGAAAGGCCCCTAAGAGGCGGAAGAGGATGGCTAGAATTTGGCTACTATCATTCCTCCTTGCGACACAACTGACTTGAGTGCCTAAGTACTCCGGGGTCTGATAACTACCATGCATCCAGCAACCAATGCGACTTTTGCAATCTCCGGATCTCTACTATTCATCGGAATCCTCTTCTTCGGTACCGGGACCCCAATTCCTCTTCTCGACTCTACTGATGACGACCCGGAGGTACAGTTCTTCTTCTCTGGAACAGCGACAACACTATTGTTCGAGCAAACCGACTCCGGGTCCAACAATGGATGGGCAGTTTACACGTATGGGATGTACAATGACTCGGATGGAGATGGTTTGTGGGACGATTGCTACTCAGTCGAGATTTCACTTCTGAATGAATCGGGAGTGGATTTCTATTACCCAGCTTGTGAAGTTTCCACTCAAAGGGAAGATGTAATTGATATGATATACATAGGCCAGTTTTGCTTTAATCCTAACAACTCTTCCTCCCCTGGTTGTACTGATGGCAACTACTCTATGGAGTCAAGCCGATACGTCAGAATCTCACAAGAGTTCGAAAAACCAGACGTTTCCGTATTGTCCTCATTTGCAAGCTGGATAAGAGACGGGCTAGTTTCAGGCGTTACCCTGATTTGTGGGGGTCTACTGTTGTTTTTACTCGCGATGGTGCTCGCCGTAGCCCTGCCGGAAAAGTCGGAGGAACCAGTGAAAAAGAAGAGAAGCGGGCCAACCGCCGAATGGCGGGCGTACTCCCTCTCTGGCCAGGAGAGGGGAGATGATGGCATGCCCAAGGCATTCAGCAGACATTCCGAGAGGAAGGATATCTTCAGGAAGCCCAGGAAGGGAAATGTAATCGGTGGCGTGCATAAGTCGGGCGGATTGTATCTAGAGGGATGGAATTCGGAGGACTCAGATGCTGCTTACAAGAAAAAGGTGGAAGACAGAAGGGGGAAATGACTCATAGGAGCAGAGGAACCAGCATCAGAAGTATACCCACCACCACAATTGCTCCTACTGATCTGATGAGAAGTCCGAATATCGAATCTAGAACCATGCCGCTGTATGGCCTTCGAGCCTTTCTCACGTAAATCGGAGAAACCTCTTCTTCCTCCATAACCTAGCCTCAATCATCCGGATACAATTTGAAAACTGGAATTGGGTCCATTTTGTGCGAATTCGATTTATTCAGACTCCGATAGATGTCCAACACCTTCCTTTCGCGTTCAGACAAATCTGCTCTCTTCGGGCTGGCAGACTCTTTCATTGCCCACTCAATCTCGTCGTAAGTTGCCCCTATCTGGTCTTCGTCAGTCCTCCCGTCGTCCCACAGTCCGTCCGTTGGAGAAGCTTCCAGAACCTCTGCGATTACTCCCAGCTCTTCCCCAATCGCGTAAACATCGGATTTGTACAAATCAGCAATTGGTGAGATATCTACTCCTCCATCTCCGTATTTAGTGTAGAAGCCGATTCCGAAGTCTTCTACCTTGTTTCCAGTCCCTACTACCATCCCATTATTGGAACCCGCAACAGCAAACAGAGCGGTCATTCGCAGCCTTGCTCTAGAGTTAGCCAGGGATAATTCGGTCACTTTCTGGCTGTCCAAATCAGAACACAACTCGTCATAAGTATTCGATAGATCTATTTTCGATCTTTCCACATTTTCCCATTTTGACAATAACCACTCAATATGGAGGTTTGAGATTTCATACTGACCCTCATCCTGGTGGATGGGCATATTGACCACTATTGTCCTTATTCCCGTCATTGCAGAGAGTGTTGATGTGACTGCGGAATCTACTCCCCCAGAAACTCCGACAACTAGGGTTTCCAAACTATTTCTATGGGCGTAGTCGGATATCCAATCTGAAATGTCATTGGCAACTTTACCCCAGTCCACCATGCTGAAACCTCAGTGACAGGCAACTCCGAATTTCTTAAGTCTCCAGTAATTGTAAGGCCAAGGTGTGAGAAAACCCGCGATGAGCATGGGTAAAATCACCCACCATGTCAACTTAGCACCACCCGTGAGTACGAAATCAGTCACATTCATTGCTGCCTCCATTGATATCATCGAAATAAGAGACATTCCAATTGCTACCCTAAATGCCTCATACAGAGGCATCTGGCTTAGAAGAATGAAGGTCTCTAGGGCTATTGAAGTCATAATCCCGTTGAACATCGCCAGTGCCATAATCATCATCGCACTCCACCCAGAATCTGTGAATATGAACTGGAAAGCCGCTATTGTTCCGAAGTCACCGATACTACATCCGATTAGGCACCACTTCGTATTGTTAGCAGACTGCCACCAGACAGCAGAATCCCTCCAATGGAAGTCTTCTCCTTGACCATCAACGGTATATCCCACCGATCTCACGGCTGTACTTAGATCATCTCTGGAAACTCCCAAGTGGCTAATTTCAGCAATCCCGTCCTCGTGACTAACGTCGGCCGAGACCACTCCGGATAACGTCTCTAGAGATTCCTTAACCCTGTTTGAGCAGCCATCGCAGGTCATCCCTCCGACATCTAGTCGAATAGTCTCTGCCATGATATTTACCAGCGCATTGGGCATTTGAAGTCTTGCAATCAACGACCTTTCCTCTCCGACTAGCTCCCCCTCAAGTTCAAGACGAACTCACAGGTCCGAATGGCCGATGACAGTCCCCTCATCCCCCGGAGAACTCGATCCAGTTTCACTGGAAAGTTCGCTCATGGAGGTCTGGGAGAAGGAGTCAACATTCTCCCAATCAATAGAATCCAGGAGGGAAAAGGACTCGCCATTCACATTCCTGGAAGGACCACCAACCGCCAACGGCAGACCAGGAATTCATCACGTCCTATCCAGGCTATTCAAGGACATGGTATGTAGATGGAAATCTATGGAGGGGCACTTGGTGGAGAGAAAGGGCGGATGGGATACACACGGGCTTCCTGTAGAGATAGAGGTCCAGAAGCAGCTAGATCTTATGTCGAATGAGGCCATTGAAGAGTTTGGAATGGAGGAATTCAACAAGAAATGCAAGGAGAGCGTTTGGACCTACGAAGAGGCATGGAGGGAGATGACCGAGAGGATGGGATTCTGGGTAGACATGGAGGACCCATACGTCACTCTGCACGATGAATACATAGAATCGGCATGGTGGTCGCTTAAGCAGATGTTCGAGAAGGGACTATTGTTCCGTGGACACAAGGTGCTTCCTTATTGCCCTCAGACTGGAACGAGTTACTCCACTCACGAGGTCTCACAGGGATACAAGGAAGTCACGGAACCCGCAGTGTTCGTTAAGTTCAGACTAGAAGATGACGATGCTTCAGTTCTCGCATGGACTACAACTCCGTGGACTCTTCCTGGGAACGTCGGATTGGCCGTTGGACCAGATGTGACATACTGCAGAGTGAGAATAACTGAGCCGGCTTCCGAGTCATGGGAAGGACGTGGAGGGGGCGAAGTTGGCGAAGAACTGATATTGGCCAAGGACCTTATTGGGAACGTAATGAGAAATCATGCCGACGTGATAGAGGAATTCCCGGGATCGGCTCTTGTCGGAAAGTCATATTCGCCCCTATTCCCGGGTGCAATTGACAAGGGGTCATCCGAGTCAGCCTGGACCATAGTGTCTGCGGACTTCGTCACCACCACCGATGGAACAGGGGTGGTACATACTGCTGTCATGTACGGGGAGGATGACTACAGGCTAGGGATGGAGGTCGGATTCCCGGCACAGCACACAGTCGGTATGGACGGGTCTTTCGTTTCCGGAGTTCATGAGAATCTAGACGGACGATACGTGAAGGACTGCGATGACGAGATTATCAGCCTACTGGATGACCGGGGACTTTTGTACAGGGAGCATGATTACACTCATGACTATCCCCATTGCTGGAGGACAGACCACCCTCTTCTATACTATGCAATGGACAGTTGGTTCGTCAGGATGACGGCTGTCAGGGACCAGATTCTTTCTCACAACTCTAGCGTCGAATGGGCCCCTGAGTGGACCGGGACAAAGAGGATGGGCGAGTGGCTGTCCAACATCAAGGACTGGGCCATCAGCAGGGAGAGGTACTGGGGGACTCCAATTCCAGTATGGATCTGCCCCGATTGCGGGGCCGAGCACTGCGTCGGAAGCATCGAGGAGATGAATGCTATGAGTACCGAAGACTCCCCTACTCCACCGGAACTACACAGGCCATATGTCGATGATGTGAAATTGGTGTGTACGAACAAAGAATGCTCGGGCGAGATGGTCAGGGAGCCCTATGTCATGGATTGCTGGTTTGATTCTGGATGTGCTTCGTTCGCACAGTGGCACTATCCATTCGAGAACGAAGAATTGTTCGAAGGATCGTTCCCAGTAGACTACATCTGCGAGGCTGTAGATCAGACTAGAGGCTGGTTCTACTCGTTACTTGCGGTTGCAACCACGGTGTTCGATGAGCCTTGCTTCCGTAGATGCCTATCCTTGGGCCATATACTGGACAAGGACGGGAAGAAGATGAGCAAATCAAGAGGAAACGTTGTGAACCCCTGGGACCACTTCAACAAGGAGGGAGCCGACTCCATCAGGTGGTACATGACCACACAAAGCGCACCGTGGTCCCCTACCAATTTTGACCCCAATGGAGTTCGGGAGTCCTACGCAAAGATGTTCCTCACCCTCTGGAACGTCTACAGGTTCCATGCCGATTATGCTGCCCTGGATGGTTTCGATCCAGATGAAGAATCAGGCTTCGTTCCAGTTGGTGAAAGGAGTCCATTGGATCGTTGGATACTCTCCAAGGTCACCGAGATGGCCGATGGCTATCACACGAACTTCGTCTCATGGGACTTCCATAAGGCAGGAAGGGGGTTGGAGGACTTCGTTGTCAACGATCTCTCAAATTGGTACGTCCGTAGATCGAGAAGGAGGCTATGGGATGAGGCAGATAGCAACGACAAGAGAGCGTGCCAGCACACCTTGCATGAGGTTCTGCTGGTGGTTTGCAGACTCATGGCACCGGTATCCCCCTTCACACCAGATCACATCCACAGGAGCCTGACCGGCTCATCGGTCCATCTTGCTGACTGGCCGGTCGGCTCGGAGATAGTCGACAGATCACTGCCCGAAAGGGACTTCGGGCTTGAGCAGGAGATGTCTCTGGTGAGGTCCCTAGCAGAGGCAGGTAGACGGATCAGAGTGGATTCGAACAGGAGGCAGAGGCTTCCTTGCAGGACAGGATGGATAGTCGGGGGCCCAGATATTTCGCGCTTCGGCGAGATACTAGCAGAGGAACTCAATGTAGAGGTACTTTCCACAGAGAAGGACCTCGATGCCTTCCAGAGAATAGTCCTTGAGCCGAATAGGAAGGTACTCGGTGCCAAGTGCCGTTCTGATCTCCCAGACGTTCTGGCTCAGCTAGAGATGGCCGACCCCGAAGAACTGCTGCTCGAAATAGAGGCGGGAATAGCCGCACTGGCAGGATACGAGATCACTATGTCCGATATTGATATCAGGAGGGTCGAAAGGGACGGTTTCGCCGCGCAGACTCTATCCTTTGAGGAGGGCGACGTATCCATTGTCCTGGATATGCACACCGACTCAGACCTCCTATCGAAGGGATTGGCTAGGGACATTACAAGAAGGATCCAAGCCAAAAGAAAGGAGCTTGACTTGCAGGTAGAGTCTTCGATAGTACTGTCGGTTTGGATTGAAGGAATGGAATTAGAGGATAGGGATTGGCAGTATATTACATCGGAGACTAGAGCCGGAGAGTCCTCATTGAACGAAGGTGGACCCTCAGAAGAATCCGACAAATTCGAGGTCGATGGGACTATTGTTCACTTCCAAATTCGTTGAAATTTTGACTATAGGTATCGCTCGGGAATCAACATCTCAACCCCGAAGAGTGGGTCGGGATCGGTCGAGTCATGATATGCAATGAACGATCCTCCATCCGGGAGTATCCCCATACTGGCGAAGTCGAATCTAATGTCATTCCCCGCTCCAGAAGTTGAGTCAAGATCCCCCTGTCCGAGATAGGTAAGGACGTCAGGCTCCAGGCTCTGGGAGAACTCACGCACGTGATAGGCAACGTCAACGTCCGGCCCATCTGCGCTCTGGAACCTAACGTTAAGCACGAATAGATCATGCGCCCCGCTAGAGTGGAATTCCCACTCCTCGATTTCAGTGGCTCTCTCTGAGAGGTTGTAAGTCTTGTTTTCCCACGTCTCCCCGCCATCCCATGAGAGCATATGCACGAGAGAGGCTTGTCCCGAGCTTACGCAGTGCAGGGCAGTGGACGAGTCAAATGCGCAATACTGTGACGGCAACGAGGAACCATTCAGCGTCACTCCCGTCCACCAATTGAGTGAAGTGTCCAAAAACGCGTCACTCCCATCTATGAAGTAGCTTGGAAAGTACAGGCCACCAGAGGGAACTGGAAAAGCCCTCATCTCTTTGTGAGGCTTAGTGAAGTCCCACTCTGGCCCTAGGCTTTCGGGACTCAGATCCACCTCCATAACGTCCAGGCTCTCATCTCTATCCGGGAAACCGAAATAATCGTAATTCAGACCGTCAGTTGATATCTGCCCTCCAACATTCTGGACTTGGTGCCAGAAATTGGAAATAACTAGGCTGGCCCAAGGCCCGTTGCCATATAGTCCGCCGTTTATCGGTCCCACTACCTCGACCTGCCAAGATCTATCATAGAATGGCTCTGGAGTCCTATTGAAGCACCAACTCCACTCCTGGTCCTCAGCGTCATAGAAGAAAGCGTAGAATTGGTCAGCCCCGCTTGTACTTGGGTAAGGGAACCATCCCATCGAGATAAGATCGCCATTAGTTGCCTGAACTATGCTTCCCTCCCCTAGTCCTTCCTGTCCGGGGACAGTAGGCTTTGGCTCAAGACATCCCAATTGGGAGAAAATAGTAGGCCTGTACTCCTGCCAAGTCAGACCTCTGTCCTCCGACCATGTCGGATATTCCCCGCCAAAGTTTAGGATCCACCCCTCCTTGGTCGCTGCTAGGTAATGCTCGCAGCAGTTTCCCCCATGCTCGTTCCCGAAAACCGTCCATGTGGCGTTCCCCCAAGTCTCATTTTCTACTGGATCTGCTACTACGAACATACGCGGATCCTCGTGCCCGCTTGGGTCAATTAGCACATAGTCGCGATTCCAGTCAAACTCCTGTTCGCTCGAGGTTACCTCTTCCAGACAGCCCGGTAGGAGCATCATCAGAGCTAAAGCAAGAGATGCTATGATTCGACCCGACCTCATTGAGTACACGTACTTCCGTGATGACGGTATTATATCGCACTTTCATTGAATTGATGACTATTCAATTCTCCAACTAGCCCCGTTGGGGCCATCCTCGACTATTACTCCCATTCCCGTTAGCTCATCGCGAATTTCATCTGCTCTCGCCCAGTCCTTAGATTCCCTCGCTTCATCCCTCTCCAAAAGAAGACTCTCTACATGCTGGGAAATCTCATCCTTCGCAATCTCCTGACTCTGTATTTTGCCCAGAAGCTCAGAATCCTCGGGAAGAAGTCCTAGAACATCTCCAGCGTATTCAGAAATCCATCTCACGGCCCCAGCAATCTCTTCAGACTCTCCTCCGGAGTCCAGCAGGACCCTCATTCTCTTGGCCACTGACTGCACTTCCACAAGAGCGACTCTCGTATTGAAGTCGTCATCCATCCCCGACTCAAATCTACTAGTAGCTTCTTCCAACCAAGATAATCCCCGCCAGTCCGTGCTTCCTTTCTTTGCAAGACCCTCTCCGTAGCATGTTACAAGCCTGCGGTGATGAACCTCCGAGTCGTCAATCATCACCTGATTGAAGTCTACTGGCTGGCGATAGGGAGCGTTTATCAGAGTGTATCTCAATACAAGGGGGTCAACATTCTCCAACGCCTCGGATATTGTCCAGAAGTTACCCAATGACTTGCTCATTTTCTCCCCATCTACGTTCACCATGCCGTTATGGATCCAGTACTGCACCACTGGATCGTGACCCAGACAGCATTCTGACTGGAAAATCTCGGCCTCATGGTGTGGGAAAATTAGATCGGAACCACCTCCATGGATGTCGAACCTTTCTCCAAGATGCTTGAGTGACATCGCAGAGCACTCGATATGCCAACCCGGCCTCCCGTCTCCCCAGGGGCTCTCCCACGAAGGCTCTCCAGGCTTCGCCATCTTCCATAGAGCGAAGTCCCTATGGTCCCTCTTTCCAGAACCGGTTTTGTCGACCCTCCCACCAGCTCCGGATCTGACCATTTCCAGGGTTTGGCCGGTGAGCTGTCCATACTTCTCTGGGGAAGTATCAATTTCGAAGTATACCCCATCCTCGGCTAGGTACGCATTGCCCTTCTCAATAAGCGACTCAACCATCTCGATTATTTCTGGAATGGTTTCGGTTACTCTTGGGTATGCATCCGCTCTAATTACGTTAAGCGCATCCATGGATCTGAAGTAGTCCTCGATGTATCTATTGGAAATTTCTAGGAAGTCAACACCTTCTTCATTGGCAGCCGAGATAATCTTGTCATCAACATCCGTGAAATTCGTGATATAATTGACTGCAAAACCCCTCTTGCGTAGCCATCTTACTATGATATCGAATGAAATAGCCTGTCTAGCATGACCAATGTGACTAGGCGAGTAAGGGGTAATCCCACAGGCATACAGGCCCACCTTCCCTTCTTCAAGGGTCACCAATTCCCTCTTTTTCCGAGATCGAGTGTCGAATAATCTGACTGCCACTAGCTAATGGCATGGCACTTCAGACATCAACCCCTCGCTGCTTCAATAAGTGCAGAGAATAGTACGTCATGTCCTTTCCTTTCTGGGTGCCATTGAACTCCAATGCAGAATTGCTTGTCCCTTCGCTCTACTCCCTCTATTAGGCCATCATGCTCCGCTCTCGCCGAAATCTCCAGGGTTCCAGAATCTGACACTCCCTGATGATGTAGAGAGTTGACTGTGAACGACTCCCCCATGATGCTCGCCAACAATGAATCCCTTTCCACTACTACTCCGTGCTCAGTCGACTTCCCAAAGAAACCACCGTGCCCTTCGTGTCCAGATGTCGTGTCCAGATGTTGATGCATTTTCCCGCCATGTGCAACACTTAGTATCTGCATTCCCCTGCAAATGCCTAGGAAGGGCATGTCCATCTCTAGAGCCCCCTCGATTAGCCCCATCTCCGAAAAGTCCTGCTCAGGGTAGAATTCCGTGGTCATTGGCCCCGGCTCCTCTTTGTAAGTAGCCGGTGAGATATCTGGTCCTCCTGAGACGATCAACCCATCTATCGAATCCAGCAGACTGGTCATGTCTCCCGCAGGGGGGATGATCATAGGTACCCCTCCGGCCTTTTCAACCATTGAAACATACCCTGAAGGCAAGATTGCAGCATGCCTGACAAAATCGCTGTACTGAGCCTCCCTCATGCAGCAGGTGATTCCAATGATTGGCTTCATTCTATCACCGAGGACTCCCTTTCTAGTCTGGCACTTCTGAATGACATAATTCCCACGACCATGAAAGAGACTCCTACCAGAAGGAGGAGTAGATGGGAGACAATTCCAAGCCAAGACATCTCATCAAAAGTTGTGGCTATTCTAGACCCCCCCAATGCCATCAACAGCCCAAAAACCATGGATGCGTGCATGTAGTGATGCCTGTTGGCAGGATTTCTCACCGAAAGGAAACCAAGAGCGAGCATCGGCAGTCCAAAGAAGGCCGGAATCATCGCTGTGATAGATGGAGGGTCAGCACTCTGGATGGAATAAGCAATCACCCCCCATACGGATAGAATTGCACCATCCATAATCGCAATCTGGGGAACGGTCATCCCGAACATCTTGAACTCTGAACTCATAGTTGCCGGCGAGTGTTAGGATTAATGATTGTCTCGACTAGAGAACCTGAATTCGAATAGAGAGTTCAGCTAAGTCTGGCCATGAATCTCTTTGTCCTTGGCCACAATCTGTTCCCAGAGCAGCTCTGCGACGTCCATCACTTCCATCTCGGCTCCAACTGAATCCAGCCCATCCTTGACCATGATTGAGCAGAAAGGACAGCCCACGGCTACTGTATCGCAACCAGTCTCTGCGAGCTCTTTGGCCCTGATCTCGTTTACTCGCTTGTCTGCATCCTCCTCCATCCACATCTGCGCACCACCTGCACCACAGCAGAAGGAGTCCTTTCCACTCTTCTCAGTCTCTACATCTACTCCTCCAATCACACTCCTGGGCTCATCGATTATCCCCCCTATTCTTCCTAGGTAGCATGGGTCGTGGAAAGTAATGCTGCGACCATTCTTCTCAACCTCGGGGAGCTTACCCTCCTCCTGTAATTTTGCTAGAATCTCCGAATGGTGGAATACCTCCAATTCTTCTCCGCCATAGTCCCCGTACTCTTTTCCAAGTGTATGGAAGCAATGCGGGCAAGAGGCAATGATGCGCTTAACGCCTAACTCTTGGAAGGTCATCAAATTCGTCTCTGCTAGCATCTGGAACAGATATTCGTTCCCAGCTCTCCTTGCTGGATCTCCGGAGCAGCCCTCTTGCATACCTAGTATCCCAACATCTAGTCCAGCTTCCTTCAGAAGTGAGATTGTGGATCTAGCTACCTTCTGGTTCCGTTCATCAAAGCTGGCAGCACAACCCACGAAGTAGATGTACTCAGCAGGCTCTCCTATCTTGACATCCAGATCAGAGGCCCAATCTGCCCTCTCATGCTCTCCAAAACCATAAGGATTAGATGCAGATTCTATGTTCCCCATAGCAGTGTTTAGAATCTCTGGATATTCCATAGTCTCCATCATTGCGTTTCTCCTCAAGTCCGTTAGTTTCGGAACATGTTCTATGTAAAGCGGACAAACATCAACACAAGCATTGCACGTGGTGCACGCCCAAACCGCCTCATCGGTAATCCGTTGCATCATCGTCTCATCGGGAGTCTCTCCTGAGAGGAGAATTGGAGCATGCTCGTTAGCGTAATCTCTGACATCATGAATTACTTGCATTGGGTTCAGGCCCTTGCCTGAAGCGTAGGCTGGACACACGTCCTGACACCTAGCACAGGAGGTACAAGACCACCCGTCAATTAGTTGCCTCCAAGTGTATTGGGTGTATGTGCTCACCCCGAAAGAGTCTATGTCCAATTCCTCCAGTGGCACGGCTAGACCGTCCTCATCGGTAGCAAGGGGTCGCATCTTTGCAGAAGGCCCGGTATCATGGAAGAATACGTTAGGGACGGCCATCACCAGATGCATGTGCTTTGAAAGAGGGATCAGGAAAAGGAATACAGATATTGCCAACATGTGCAACCAATACGCGGCTACTACGGTACCATCTGCCAGACCATAGAGGCTGAATTGGTAGCCTATGGGCTCCCAGAATGCACTGGGATCTTCCTTCGACTCTATCATAAATGACGTTGAGGTGATTGTGAAAATTAGCAGTAGGATTACGTTTCCTTCCAACTGCGACTTACCTTTGAGCTTCTCAGGAGTGAATACCAGACGACGAATCAATGCCGAAACACATCCAATAAGTGCCATCGTATAGCCAAGTTCTACCATCCCGTTCCAAGGTCCAACAAGGACATCAGGAAGCATCTTTCCAGAGAATGCATTAGCTGTAGCCAGATCAAACATATCCGATGCTAGCATCAGGAAGCCCCAGAACATCAGAACGTGCATGGTCCCTGCAACACGATCCCTCAGCACTTTCTTCTGTCCCAACCAACCTACGACAAATTCCCTGACCCTGGGTCCCCATGAGTCAAATCTCGAGTCCGGTGAACCAATCATCACTAGACGCGTTGCCTTCTGTACCTGATAGACGAAGAATCCGATTGACAGACCGCCCATTAGGAGCAGAATCATCCAACCATCAAATGGCCCGTAAGTCTGCAAGAGGGGGTGCTTCATCCGTGCTCACCTGGGTTTTCCTGAATCTGTCGCCTACAAACAAGACCTTGAAACAACCGCTAAAGAGGCCAACAATCATGTCCTAATGTGTAGGCCCCAAGATATGCCCAGCGCATTCGCACCAGGCAAGTGCATCCTTTTCGGAGAGCATGCGGTAGTTTTCGGTCATCCTGCCGTAGCCGTGGCCATTGAGCAGGGAGTAAGAGTTAGTGTGCAAGGCTCCAATGAATGGCTTCTCGAGGGTCAGCCATTTGAGCCCTCCAAGCACCCGCATATTTCCCACATAATCCAGAATATCTTCCAGTACAACGGCCAACCTCTGGATATCGATGTACAATCCTCACTTTTCTCAGCAGCTGGGATGGGCTCTTCCGCGGCTCTATCAAATGCCTTCGGGGCTGCTATGCACTCACATCTGAACCCCAGCACCCCCCTCGATCCGATTAGATTGGCGAAAATGGCTCACTCTGCGGAAGCAACAGCCCAGAAGGGCAGGGCCAGTCCGACAGATACAGCGACCAGCGCTCTTGGGGGGTGTGTCGTGGTTTCAGGACAACATGTTACAGGCACTAGGCACGTTTTCGATACCAGCTTGGAGACTCCTGAAGGATCGCGGAAGTGGGCGATTAATGTCGTCGACCTACCTGCAGATATTGATGATGCATGGCTAGTAGTGGGATACTCTGGTACCGGCTCTCCAACTGGTAGGATGGTGGCCAAAGTAGCTAGTCTAATCTCTGAGTCCCCACAGAGGATGGAGGAAATGGAGACGATTGCAAATATTACGAGGGCGGGATTGACAGCACTCTCTGCTGGAAATCTGGAGGGCCTGGGAATAGCAATGGATGCTTGTCACGAAAGCCTCAGGAAGTTGGAAGTCAGTACCAATAAGTTGGATCGCATGGTCAGTTCAGCAAGGCCCCATTCTCTAGGTGCAAAACTTACTGGTGCCGGTGGAGGGGGGTGCATGGTGGCACTCACCCAGGATCCGGATAGAGTTTCTGAGGCTATCGAGATTGCCGGGGGCAGGCCCCTAAAGACAAAATTAGGCTCACAAGGAGTAAGTATTCTGTAGTTGCAATTGAAAGGACACCGTCTCTAATTGTTCATGTTATTTATATTATCATTTATAAGAGGGAAGTCGACCGTCAACCTATGCTCAGCGATGAAGAAAGACTTACTGTAGTGAATGTGGTGGCATCTACCAGGGTAGCGGAGGAACTGGACCTCCCAGACATAGCAATCCAGTTGAACTGCGAATACGAGCCAGAGCAGTTCCCAGGGGTCGTTTACAGGGTAGTCGATCCAAAGTTAGCAATTCTGATGTTCAGATCCGGAAGGGCGGTTTGTACTGGTGGTAAGAACGAGGACAACATCCAGACGGGTATAGAGAGGATGATTGGCGATCTAAGAAATGCCGGAATAGAGACTTGGGAACTAAAGGATGTTGAAATCGAGGTCCAGAATATGGTAGCAACGTACTCACTATTCTATCCCGAGGACTACGGAGAAGTCGCAAAGATGGACGACATCAACACGAAGGTTATCGATGAAGATGGCGGTGGAATCAGAGCAGCAACCGACGAGGAAGTTGAAAACGAGGACCCCAGGATTAGGGGAATACTAGAGGGAGAGCCTTTGGCAGCCCTCCCAAGGAAACTCAATCTAAACAACCTGACCTTCCACCTTCCATTCGACAAGGTGGAATACGAGCCCGAGCAGTTCCCAGGCTTGATTTACAGGCTAGACTACCCTCGCGTGGTGTGTCTTATTTTCGGTAGTGGGAAGATGGTGATTACTGGAGCCAGACACAAGGATGAGATTCTTGAGGCAGTAGAGCAGATAAAAGACGAGCTAGCGGACCTCCTGTAGGGTTCAACCAACGTTATTGGGCAGACCTGCTTGCGTGATGCCATGCGCGCCGCATGCTTATCGGCAATGGCTGTAGCCATTCTTGCCTTCGCACAGTTTTCCTATTCGTTTTCACCCGATGATTTTCACATCAGAGACTCCAGTTCCCATGAGTCACATGTGCAGGCAATGACGACTACCGGGACTGCAGATGTTCCTATCTGGAGAGTGAATGACAACTGGATGTACGATGGTTTCCTAGATGTGGGGGATTTCGTTGCAGACTCAGGGGTGTCCACAAATGTCGAGACCCTAGATGGGTCACTAGATCGAACGGTCGAAGACATCTACCTAATGGAAATAGACGGCAAGGAAACTCTGGTTTACAAGGTGGAATCGGTCGGAGAATACGAGTCGGACGGGGTAATACAAATCGATGGGACAAGCGGCTGCCTCTATGTGGATATGCAGACAATAGAGATCATCAGAGTCTCTGATCTAGCAACCTATTCCCAGGAAGTAACAATTGACGTGTACTTCGATCCGCTATTCTTCGGATGCGCCGCTTGGCTGAGGCAGGATATCGGTGAGCTCGTCGTCGAGAACACATATGAGCCCCCATTGGAGAACTATGACTTCCCGATCTCAGTAGGGGAGTCTTGGGGGATGGATTACGAACAAGCCACTAATTACAGCGGTTCTAGCAATTACGTCGACATACCGGAAGATTCGAGCGACTCGAACTCCACGAGTTGGTCTGTAGTCAGCCAGGGCAACTCCGGTGTTGCTTACCCCGGATGCTACCAGTCGTTCAACGTGACAGCATACGACTCAGACGGCGAGGAGACCGGATACAACTGGTTCTGTCCAGCCGTAAGAGGAGAGGTGAAGAGCACAATGGAACAGGCTTTCGGGTTCCTAGCAGTACACGAGCTAGTGAGCTATCAACCAGTCCAGAGGGGCAAGTTGGTTTCTATCGATGTCCAGTACCCCCTCTCTCCCACTGATATCGAGATATCCGCTTGGATTAACGTAACTAATCAGGGACAGGGTGTATCTGGTCAAGAGATACAATTCAGGTATGAATCAGATGAACAGTTTCGGAATGTGACAACCGACGAAAACGGAACCTGCCACATAGTGTTCAATTCGGGGGATAATCCTGATGATACCGATGGACTCGGGGAGTTAGGAAGTCATGGACTAATCGCTTGGATTGGCGATGAGAGCATTATCGGAGGCAGGACTCTTTCGATAGACTCCGAGATTCACGAGATTGACTTGGTTACTAGGTCATCGGCGGTTACCGTCCAGAGGTTCCGACCATCCACTGGGAACCAGTTGACTCTCGACTCATCTATCGGTTTCGCGGCAATCTCAGGAGATGTCCTGACCTTCTCCGTACCCGTATTAAATCGTGGACTAATTCAGTCCCCATACTCTACGATAGTGGTGAGCGCTCCTGATGGTACGGGAGTATCTGGAACAGTTCCTCCATTGGGGAGCCTGGAGGAATCTAGGGTTTTTGTGAACTGGACAGTCCCCGAGTCCCAATCATTCGGAAACGTTTACCTTTACTTCGAGGTTGACCCTCAGGAGGAGATACCCGAGGATGGGAACAGGACCAACAACCAAGGCTCCTTCGTATTGTATATCGGAGGGCTGCCTCTTGCCTTCCTCTCTCACCCCAACGAAATCCTAACCTATGAGGGGGCGACACTCGACGCCACCTCCTCATACGATTCCGATGGCGGAGAAATAGAATGCGAGTTCAATATCCAGAAAGTCGACGGCTCAACGTTCCAGACCATAGATGACGACTGTATCTTGGAATGGTCTTGGCCAGACGACGGCTCATTCTCGGTTGAGGTATTAATTACCGATGGTGAGAGCGACAAGACCACTGCCCAGTCCACGATATCGATACTCAATCGGCCTCCGGAGATTTCCATCGGAACCGACAACGATGACGTCGTTGTGACCAATCCGATCACCTTCTTCGTGACTAACAGCAGCGATATCGACACACTGAACCCATCCGCACCAATAGAGATTCTTTGGGATGCAGGATGCTCGGAGGGCCAAGTAGGGCAATCGTGTACATTGACTCCGATAGTCGAGGGGAACCTGACCGTTACAGTCATGGCGACCGATGATGACGGAGCCATCACGACGGCTCAGCACTCCGTTCATGTGACCAACATAGCCCCATCCAATCCGGTAGCTGAACTTTACATAGGTGAGACTAGGATTTTTCCCGATAGCAGAGGCGTGTTCATCGTACATGAGGGGGATGAAATCACGTTATGGGGCCAGGCCGACGACTCCTCAAACGATCTCGAATCTCTAAATCACATCTGGAAGCCAGATGCAGAGGACCTCCCTGAACTGATTTTCTCTAGCTTCGGTGAGAGGAGTACTATTTCCGGGGTTTCCTACAATACCTCTGGGATGCACCTTGCAACCCTTCAGGTATTCGACGATGATGGCGAGTCAACTGAAGTCCTGATAGTGCCGATCCAAGTAGAAAACGTAGCTCCTGTAATTTCCCCAATCACTACGACCTTGGGCCAGCTCGACGAGGATGAGGAATTCACCATTTCCCCCCAGGTAATCGAAACGGGAACCGACTCAGAGCGGCTGGTTCACTGCTTTGACCTGAACCCTGTCGACGACTCGGACTCCGATGGGCAGTCTGGAAACGATTGCGACGTCGAATCGCCTTCTCTTGTCCACTCATGGCCGGACTCAACTACTGCCCCAGAATCCCTCATCTTCCACGTTACGGATGATGATGGCGAATCGGCATCAATCGAGTTCTCGTTCTCCGTTGTGAACGCCCCTCCGGCTGCCTTCGCCTCTGCAAGTGTCTCAAATCCCACTGAGGGCGATTCAATCGTGCTTTCAGCCAATGGGACCGTGGACTCTCAAGCAGATATGGACTCGTTGCAGTTCCACTGGGACATCGACATCACCTCAGACTCGGACGGTGACGGAGATCCGGCTAACGATGTCGACTATACCGGCAGGTGGATCGAGTTCTCCTATGACTCGGGAGGTTCCAAGAAAGCGAAATTAACTGTCCTCGATGACAGTTCTAGCCATTCCGTGACTATGGATCTAGAAGTGGCAGATGCGCCCGTATCGTTCTCAGAAGAACTAACTTCCAACATCGTCCCGATAATCTTCACCTTGATCGTAGTCTCCGCAGGTGCTTGGGCATTATTTAGGAACCCAAGTAAGAGTCGCTCGGAAGAGGAAAAGAAAGCATCAGATATCGATTTTGACGCAGCATTCGATGAACCAGAGACTCCTGTCATAGACCCCAATGAGATGTTCGCACCACCAGGGGAATCGCCACGGGAAGATGCGGCAATCCTGGATGGCTTGGACGAAGTTCTGGACGAGTTAGGATTGGGCAAGGAAGATTCTCCAGTAATCCCATCGGCACCTAGAATCGACGACGCAAACAGCAATCTTGACCCTGAGGATATCGAAGCCCTCTTTGAGGAGTAGTCGCCGGCCGAGCCGTGGTCAATCTGTTCCGGCTCCTGGGTCTGCCCAATCCGAACACAACTCCGACGGCCACAAAAGGAGGGAGTCTGAGGGCGACTGAACCCGGGCCTAAGGCAGGAAACCGATTCCACGATCTCGGAGAGTCTAGGTGGTCCGAGAGGACAGAGAGGATAACCGAGAGGCCCTCCAGGAGAGTCATCTACATGGAGCCAGATGGCCTACACAGACTCCAATTGGAGGGGATAGAGGGGAATCTCTCCATGGGGGATATGGTAATCGTGGACCTCAGTTCACTGAATCATATGCCCAGCCAGCAATCGGTATGCTCCAGGAGGGCCCAGGATCTCGGAGATCGAACGAACCTCCATGTATTTGCGTTGAACGAGGACGACACCCTACTGATGATCCCAGGTGCGAAGATGAGAGTTGACACGCACAAGCACATGCTCGGCTCGCCCTCACTGGACCGAGCGATAGAGAACTAGATTTCCTCCGCTATTCCTCTTCCAGCCATTGGTCGAGCTCGCCATTTGAGACTTCCATCACTGCATGCTCGGTGAAATCACGGTAATTCTCCCATTTCTCTATCTCTTCCTCTGAGTCTCCCCGATCCCTCTTTCTGTTAATGGAATCATCGGCGTATATCACGCATTTGCGTAGGAAGGAAGCCACCAGCGAACGTCGTTCTTCGAGGTCCATTCTATCCTACCTTTAACTCCTCAATCAAAGAATCAACATGTCCCTTGGTTTTCACTCCGTAACCAACCCAGGCTATTTTCCCGTCAACGCCTATTGCGAAGGTTGAACGCAATGTTCCCATGTATGTCTTGCCATACATGCTCTTCTCCCTCCAAGTGCCATAGGATTCGTGTAGGGCTGCATCCTCATCTACGATCAAATCGAATGGGAGCTCGTGCTTGTCGATGAACTTCTGATGAGACTTGGCACTATCCGTGGATACTCCAATGACCTTCCAAGAGCTATCTTCGAATCTCCCGAAGTTATCCCTGAAGTCACATGCCTGGATGGTACATCCTGGTGTGTTGTCTCTAGGATAGAAGTACAGAATTACCCCTCTCCCGGTGGAAAGTATCTCCGAAAGAGAGACCTTTCCTCCATCCGTAACTTCGGCCTCGAAGCTCGGGGCCTCATCTCCAATAGCTAGTTCTACAGTTGCCATGCAATGGCGTGTCGAACTCGACTCATGAAGGCTACCATCACTCGATATAACTCTTCAAAGATACCGAAGCAGGCATGGATGGTGGTTCGCTGAATCCGAAGCAAGCGTTAGTGGTGAAACTCTCGGATCCTCCAAGCTCATGACCATCGAAGCTCGCTTCAGCATTCAGAACTCTTGAGATCGATCTAATCGAGTACCACTCTCTTCTGTTGTTCTTGGTTCTGCCATGTGTCTTTGTGCCAAAAAGCACCCTTGCAAAAAATGCCTCTATAGTTGCGATGAACCACAATGGCCTCCAGATGGGGATGGGAAGGGATATCCCCCAAGAGATAACCACTGAAAGGCCCCCTCCTTCGATAGAAATCCCTCTCCGAGTCCTTTCGACGGTAATATCGGTAATCTCCACACTCTCGAAGTTGTATAGTTCCGAGACGTATTTCGCGTGGTCCTCGGAAGGGGACAGAAGGACTCTGGTCCCGTCCGGCTTGGCCCACATTATGTTAGTGAAACTACCAATTGGCGAATCATGCCAGTCTCCAATCACAATCCTGTCCCCACTCGAGAATCCGGTAGAGGTAATCCTGCCTGCGAAAATCTCCAAATCAACCACCCATCTCTTCCCTGATTCTCTTCTTAGTGGCCGCCCATGAGCAGATCGGGCACGATGTAAGATCGTGCCTCAATGACGGACAGTACTCTCTTCCGAAATATATGATTTGCAGATGCCTTCTATTCCATGTTTCTTCGGCGAAGACAGCCTTCAGGTCTCTCTCCGTCTTTACTACGTTCCTGCCGTCAGAAAGGCCCCATCTGGCTGCCAGTCTGTGTATGTGGGTGTCTACTGGGAAGGCCGGTACTCCGAATGCTTGACTCATTACCACGCTTGCTGTCTTGTGACCCACTCCTGCTAATGACTCTAGGAACTCCCAATCAGGCCTCACCTCTCCTCCGTCTTCGAGAATCTGCTCTGCCATTCTGCGAAGGTTCTTGGCTTTGGTCGGGGCAAGCCCAATTTCTCTGATTATCTGACGAATCTCCTCGACTTCCAAAAGCGCCATCTCCTCGGGACTTCCTGCAACTTCGAACAACTTCGGAGTGATCTCATTCACCTTCTTGTCAGTAGACTGAGCGGAGAGCATGACTGCAACAAGCAGGGTGTAAGCATCTACGTGGTCTAGGGGGATGGGAGTCTCTGGGTACTTAGAATCAAGAATTTCTCCTATCTTTCTCGCTTTCTCCAATCGACGCAATATCAGGCCTCCAAATCTGGATTTTCGCCATCCCTCCATCCGATTATTAATCCGACTGCAATGCAACCGAAGAATGGCGCATAGCAGGAAAGCCAGAGCGTCGTATCCCACTCCTCGGGACTACCACTCATTACCCATCCAATCAGTGCTAGTAATACTCCTGGTACGGACGCCAGAGTCCCGAACAACAAGGCTCGCCCCACTCCCATGACGCTATCAGGCAGGTTCCAAACTTGACTCTAACGGGAGGAAACTTTCCCCACCCATCTAGCCATTATCGCAGTCTGAGCAATTGAAAGGGCTGCAGACCACCAGATCCACCTAGGAAGCCCCAATGCCCAAGTTTCGGTTTCGCCCCACCACCAGAAGTCCTGAGCCATTACAAAAACCACCAATAGGCCGGCCAATGGGGCTATGTCCGAATTATTTATCTCAAATCTCCAAGAGAACTCTTCTCTCATCTTGAAGTAGCGCTGAGTCACAACCAGTCCCGTCAAAGCTGCGAATAATGATGGAATCACAGCAGTGGGTACAGCCCCTCTAACCGGTTCAACCCACCATCCACTGAATGACTCTGGAGAGAACACGGCTAAGATCACGACAGCCTCGCCAGCGAGGATCGAGGCAATTACAGCCCTGCCGTCAATATCATCGAAGTGAGCAGATGCGAGAACCGAGGGGAACATTACAGCATACATGGAGAAGGCTAGTAGGCCAAGATCAAGGATGGAAAGATCGGACCAGACAGATAGGGCCAGTCCTAGGAGAGAAAGTGAGATGATCACAGACTCTCTGCTCCAGTCTTCCGGACTTTCTTTGTCAAGCAAGTCCCTTGTGACCAGCGATCCTGTAGCTAGAAGCTGGGAATCCATAGTGGACATCAGCGCAGCGAGTCCGGCAACCAGAACCAAACCTCCCAGCCATTCACCGCCCACGTCCATAATCATGGTAGGTAGGATATTGTCTGAACCGGCCCTATCCAAGTCAGGATAACTGAGATGCCCGATTGTCCCAATCAATATAGGGGGGAGGAAAGCCAACCATGCAACAGCAGGGTATAGCGTGGCCATTCTCCCAATTGCAGCATCGCTTTCTGCTGCGCAGAGTCTCTGATACAGTTGTGGAAACATTGGATTAGCGAAGAGCCAGAGAACCATCGTACTCACCCAAATAAGGAGAGTGTAGTTCCCCTCTCTACCTAGTAGTTTCTCAGTACTTTCCGACGAAGAAATTGCGTCCATGGCAGTACTAATTCCCCCTGCATCATTGACAACCATGGCCAGACCTAACCACAACAGAACCAGTGCAATTGCACCTTGGACAGCATCAGTTCTGACCACTGCCTTCAACCCTCCAGTAAGAGTATACGCCATAACAAGTAACGTAACTAGGACTGCACCAATCCAATCCGGACCTCCGAATAGTGCCGAGAAAACAATACCTGCTGCACGAGGCTGCAGTGCAAGGTATGGAATAGTTGCCAGTACAAGGACGGAAGCCATGGTCAGTTGGGCTGATCGGGATCCGGTCTGCCCCATCACCATCTCTGGAGCCGTCATTGCCCCATGCTGAACCGATCTGGAGCGAATCTTCCTTCCAAGAATGTACATGGAAACGGCCATGAATCCGGTGCCGAATGCCATTATCGGTAGGAAAGACAGCCCGATTCGGTAAGATGCCCCACTTGATCCGTATACTGTGAAAGCGCTGAAGTTCGTAGCCGCCATGGTCACAAGGAGGATGGGCCCCGTCAGACTCCTCCCTGCTAGGTAGTAAGACTCATCCCCCCGCTCTAAGTCTCGACGAGCCCATACCGCGAAAATCACCATCGCCAAGGCGTATCCGCCCACAATCACCAACGCAGAAGACACGAGGGTGCCAAGGGGCGCTATGGCATTATCTTGACTGTGCCTCTCCCCATCATATGAGATTAAGCCACATTCCTGCTCGAAGGCACATGGCTGGGGGGTATGAGGAGCCGAAATACGAGGTTATATCGACATTCCCCGGATTTGAAGTCAGGAGATACGCCGACACGGTACAGGCAAGAGTAAGGACTGAAGGGAGGAATTGGAGGGGGTCAACCGAAGGATTTCAGAGGATCGCTGGATACATCTTCGGAAAGAACGACAGGGAGCAGATGATTGCGATGACTGCTCCCGTGCATATGTGGAACGAGGGCGAAGGGACAATTATGGCATTCACAATGCCCTTCGAATACTCATTGTCAGATCTCCCTAGCCCCGATGATAAAGGCGTGCATCTACTGAAATTCTCTGGATGTACCATGGCAGCACTTGCATTCACGGGTCTTTCTGGACCCCGGAGGTCAGATAGGATGAAAACGAAATTGAGTAGTATGGTTTTGGAAAATGGACTAGCCCCCAACGGCCCTATTATGCTTGCTGTCTACGATAATCCAACATCCACTCTTCCATTCCTGAGGAGAAACGAGATTCTCCTTCCGGTTGAGGATCATTGGGAACGATAGTGCTACTCTAGTTCGAGCATGTGCCCCATTCGGTCGTTCTTCGTCTTGAGGTAATCTATGTTCTGTACGGAAACCCCGCTCATGTGGGGTAGGCGAAACTCGACCTCGATCCCGTTCTCCTCGAGCCCCCTCACCTTCAGCGGGTTGTTGGTCATCATCCTGACCTTTCTGACCCCTGCCTCTTTGAGCATTCTAGCCGCTATTCCATAGGTCCTAGCGTCAGCAGGCAGTCCGAGTGCGAGATTCGCGTCTAGCGTATCGTACCCTTGGTCCTGAAGGGCGTATGCCTGTATCTTGGAGTGAAGCCCTATCCCCCTCCCCTCTTGACGAAGGTAGACTACAGCTCCACACCCTTCTTCCTGGATCTGCTTGAGCGAGGCCTGGAGCTGAGGTCCGCAGTCACACTTCATTGAACTGAATGCGTCACCAGTCAGACATTCGGAGTGGATTCTAATCAGAGGGGCATCTACGCTCTGAAGGTCACCTGCGTACACTAGGCAGTGCTCACTTCCGTCTTCGTCCACCGTGACTCTAATCCTGAAGTTCCCGAACTCTGTCGGGAGGAATGCGTCGGCGTCAATTTCTGTTGGTTCTTCCGGGGTCCTTATCTGGATGGTCATGGTTGTATAAGCGATGTTGGAGTACTTATCAATAGATGTTTATCTATTGTCACAAAAACAAATCCCGACATGTCTCCGCAAGTGATAATGAAGTGAACTTGAGCCTAATTAGAGGCTCATCGAGAGATTAGTTTGCTCCGGATGGCTGGCTAGGTGCCAGCCACCCGGATTACGTAGTTCCGTCCTCCTAACGTTGGCCTGTTCAGGAGTCCATCTTGGCTGCGTACCAGACCATCATACCGAATGCGGTCTTGTTCACCAAGTCAGCTATGTTGTAGATGATGTTCATGTCATCTGCATTGAAGCCGTCTAGCATGTCATTGCCCATCATGTATCCGATTGGGTAGATTGCCCACCCGACGGATACGATCCACCTCATCGAGGTGAAGGCGAACTGCACGCCATCGCTCCCGGACTCTGATGCCTCCTTGACATCTCCAGCCCAGAGTGCGTAGAGGATGTAACCCCATCCTGCCATGCCGATGACCCACCAGATCTCAGTGCTCGAGTCTCCGAAGAGATCCCAAGCCCCAGACTCGCCGAAGAAACCAGCTACAAGCATCACGATTGATGCTGCCATCAGGTTTCTGAACATGGCGAAGGTTGCTGCTCCTATAGCTGCCATAATCAGGTAGAACTCGACTACCTGAAGTGGAACTGTGATCAGCCAGTCAATGTACCTGTAGACCAGCGGTGATCCGCCTCCCTCCATCACTGCGACCTCACGCATGTACGTGTAGTGGTACCATGCCACACCAGTGACCAGAGCGGCCACCGTCATGGAAGTCTTCCACTTGTCATCCACGTTCTGTCTCTCGACCAGGAAGAACACAGTTGAGGCTAGCATCATTGCTGTTGCTATCCAGAAGCTGATTCCCACCCAATCGTCTTCAGCGAGGATCTGAGTCTCCGCAGCCACAGTTGGCAGCATAACGACTCCGAGTGCTATCGATGTGCCGATAGCAAGCCCTCTTGCTTTTCCGTTTTTGTTTGCTAGGATGATATTATCCATGGTCCTGCGCTCAAATATGTGGATATATACTATTGGTTTGTTTTTGGGCAGATTTTAAACAAAATATACTTTTTTCGAATCAGCGGATCCTCTAATAGAATGATGAGAGAAACGATTTACTGTGTTACAAAGAGACGCATAAAATGCAATTTTCAATAGATAAATCGAATACCAATGGCCCTGTGGAAATGCTATGGTGCCACCATCTGCCGATGAGTGGTGGAGGATAGACGAACCAGACGAACCAGACGAACCAGACGCTCCTATGGAGCCAGTAACTCTCGCCAATGCAGTAGGGACGCTCTTCAACTCAGATTTACCCTTCGAAGTGCTACAGGTTCCAAGGCCAGAAAGTCCAATGTCATTCCAAGACGCTATACTCAATTCATTGATGAATTTCAAAGACTTCAGTGGCAGAGCTACGAGATCAGAATTCTGGTGGTTCCAACTTTTTTTCATTGCGAACATAGCCTTCTTCGGTACCATTTTCCAGGAAGTATTCGCAGATGGATATGGGGATTTGGCATCCTTGCTTCTCTTCGGCCCTCTGTTGGTCCCAAGCCTCGCTGTCACTTTCAGGAGGCTTCACGATCTCGGTTACCCCGGATGGATCTCCCTCGGAGTTTTCATCCCGTACTTGAATCTCTGGTTCGTATTTGTCCTGATGGCATTCCTCGCGTATGAGGGGGAGGACAAACCCAACAAATACGGCGAAGTTCCTACTAATGTTAGAATCATGGCATTACCGAAAACAGATTAATCGAGAGCCTAAACGGCAAATATGCAAAGATGTGGCATAGCAGAGGTTTCCTCAGCCCTAGAATCCGAGGAAGTTGCTCTGATACTCGCACTTCGTGAATCCAAGGATATTGAAGTGGCCAGGCTCCTAGTCATGGCAGAGGAGAGGGGAATCAAGGTACGTGAGACCTCGAAGAATGACATGTGGAGGATGTCCAGGGTCAACGAGGGTGAAGAGCCTCCGCCAATTCTTGCATTGGTGGGGAGGGATCCAGATGCAGGGACTAACGAAATCCTGTCATCGGGGGGTCTTTGCTGGCTTCTGGATGGGGCTAGGTATCCTGTGAACATAGGATTCACCATTAGGACTGCTGAGGTAAGCGGAGCAAATGCGGTCTTTGTGGATGGTAAACTATCCCATGCTGAGAAGAAGGCAGCAAGGAGAGCATCAATGAAGGCTGATAGATTCATGCCCGTGCACTGGGTCGATGGTTTTGAATTCGTGGAGAGGGCTAAGGCGGCTGGATTCCGGATAATCTCCCTGGAGGACTCCGGTGATCTGGAACCATGGGACGAGGACCTTTCTGGAAACGTCATTCTGGTCGTGGGAGGGGAGCATGACGGCATCTCCCAACCGATCCTAGATCGCTCCGATTCCGTGATCCGTGTCCCTATGTCGGGCTTCGTCCCCTCGTACAACCTCCAAGCGCCCATGGCTGTCGTAGCCGCAGAGGCACTACGCCAGAGGAACTCGAGTAACTAGAGTTCTCTTTCGAGCTCTCTGCTGATGATCATCCTCTGAATCTGGCTTGTTCCCTCGAATATCTGGTAGATCTTCGATCCCCTCATCCTTCTGGCTACCGGGTACTCCTCTGAGTAACCGTAACCTCCCAGAACTTGGACTGCATCGGTAGTTACCTCCATGCACATATCGGCTGCGAACCTCTTCGCATGTGCCGACTTCAGGGTAGCCCTCTCTCCTGAGTCAAGGGCGCTGGCAGCACTCAGGGTCAGAAGCCTGGCGGCCTCGATCTTCGTAGCCATGTCTGCGAGCATGAATGATATCGACTGATGCATTATGATTGGCTTTCCGAAGGTCTTCCTCTCCTTGGCATAAGCCCAAGCCTCCTCCATGGCTCCTCTCGCGTTTCCTACTGCAGCAGCAGCCACTGCAGGTCTGGAGTGATCGAAAGCCTTCATCGCATTCATCCATCCTCCGTTCTCTACTCCCCCAATTAGATTCGATACAGGAACTCTGACATCGGTGAAATTGACGCCCCTAGTGTCTGAGCACCTCTGACCCATGTTGACCTCCTTCTTTCCAAGCTCAACTCCGGGAGTGTCGGCATCTACGATGAAACCGCTGAGTCCACCATAACCCGCAGATTTGTCGGTATAGGCCAGAACGAAGAACCAGTCTGCATATCCTGCCCCAGAAATCCAGGCCTTGCTCCCATTGATCACGTATTCTTCCCCATCCCTGACTGCCTCGGTCTTCAGTGCCTGGACGTCAGATCCAGCATCTGGCTCTGTCACGCAGTATGCAGCCAGCTTACCCTCAGTAACTCTTCCAAGGTATTCTGCCTTCTGCTCCTCTGTGCCACCAGTCAAGATGGGGAATGAGGCGAGCATAGTGTGGTAAGAAGCAGTCCCGAACCCAGGGTCGCCCCTCGAGAGCTCCTCACAGATAACCATCTCGTCCACAGTCGACATCCCAGCTCCCCCGTACTTCTCAGGAATTGTGACGTTCAGAAGCCCCAACTCGTGGGCCTTGGTAATGGCGTCCCTTGGGTAAGTGCCTTCTCGGTCCCATTCCTCAGCGTGGGGGAGGATCTCTTCCTCGCTGAACTCTCTTGCCATTTCCCTAATCATCATCTGTTCTTCAGTGAGTCGGAAGTCAACCATGCCCCCTCCGGAGAATAGAACTATTTGAGCAATTTCAGGACTCGCTCAGCCATCAACTGTTATTTCTCGGTCCTTGCTCGGGTAAATCGATTTCAGTGGGGCGAAACAGGCTTACAGAGCATACAGGCGTTGAGTTTCCGATAATTAGCGGGGCCATGTACCCTTGCTCAAACCCAGAACTCGTAGCAGCAGCCGCAAATGGCGGGGGCATGTCAATAATCCAACCAGTATCCCTTACTGTAGTTCACGGATTCGAAAAGCCAGATTTGACTCAGGGCCTTCTGGAGGGAATTCGTTACATCAGAACCCTAACTGATAAACCGATAGGATTCAATGCATTGATTGAGAAGGGTAACGAGAAGTACCTCCGCAGGATGTCCGAATGGATAGAAATCGCTCTTGACGAGGGCATCAGGTTCTTCGTGACGTCTCTGGGCAAGCCAGACTGGGTTTGCGATATGGTCCATGCCAGAGGGGGTTTCGTCTATCATGACGTTACTACGAGGTATCATGCAGAGAAGGGAGTCGATTGCGGGGTAGACGGGCTAATCTGTGTGAACAACAGAGCTGGAGGACATCTCGGAACAGATAGCATGGAGAAGATGTACAAAGACTTGGAGGATCTAGGCCTCCCCTTGGTTTGCGCGGGAGGCATTGGTAGCGAGGTCGAGTTTCAGGATGCCATGGGAGTGGGGTATGACGGTGTCCAGATGGGAACTAGATTCATCGCTACCAGTGAGTGCTCAATGCCAGAAGGATACAAGGAAGCGATAGTTCGTTCTGGCGAGGATGACATCGATTGGACCACAAAACTCACCGGAATCCCGGTTTCTGTAATCAAGACACCCGGATATAGTAGGGAAAACAACTGGCTGATCAGGAAGCTCCTATCTGGTAGGTTCAAGCATAGGACTAGGTGGCTCATGAACGCAATCTCCTTCAGAAGATGGAGTAAGATGGCCAAAAACACTCAGTCGTCAGAAATTTGGTCCGCTGGAAAGAGCGTGGAAACGATAGGCAGCGTCGAATCTGCCACAACCGTAATGAGAAGCCTCGGCGAGTCTATGAAAACTCATGAAGCCGGATAAATGGGTTAATTTACAGAATCAATGAGGCCTATCTATGCTACCATCATTCAACGTACTAGGGGGGGATTTGGAAACCTGCTCCACAGATCCTCTAACAGGTTGGTTCCGCGATGGTTGCTGCAACACTGATAGAAATGATCGGGGGTTGCATACTGTTTGCTGTGTCGTGACTGAGGAATTCCTAGAATTCGCCAGGTCCCGGGGAAATGATTTGATCACCCCAGCTCCTCAGCATGGTTTCCCAGGGCTAGAGCCTGGCGATAGGTGGTGCGTTTGCGCGCAGACGTGGCAGGATGCTGCTGACGAGGGAGTCGCCTGTCCAGTCGTCCTAGCCTCCACACACGAGGAGACACTCCAGATAGTTGCCTTGGAATTACTAGTGCAGCATTCATTCGAAAAAAATCAGTCCAGCCTTTCTGACTCCACTTCATAGTGTCTTCAGATTCCTAGTCCCCGAACCACCTGGTCCCATCCAAGATTCCGGCTTGTTCCCAAGAATCTCTTCCAATTCTGCTAAGTTTTCGTCGGTGAGTTGCTTTGCTACATCTATGCAGCCCATGTTTTCTTCGATCTGGCTAGCGGTCGTTGCACCCATCAGGATTGTAGAGACGTTGGGATTCTTGAGGCACCATCCCAGTGCTAACTGGGCTGGAGTGCAACCAATACTCTTCGCATAATCGACTAGTTTGGAGACTACTTCGAACTCCCCTCTTTCCTTCCTCTCTGCTAAATCATCTATGAGCCATTCGTAACCCTCTTGGGTTGCTCTAGAGTCATCAGGGATGCTCTTCAGGTACTTCCCGGTGAGAAATCCGGATCTAAGTGGACTCCAGATGGTAGTTCCAATGTTGTATGGTGGATTGAAAATCGGGAAGTACTCGCTTTCGAATCTATTTCTGTGCAGCATGTTGTACTGGGGCTGCTCGAATTGTGGAGGCTCGAGACCCTCGCTCTTGGCAATCCAGAAGGCCTCGGTTATCTGCTGTGCAGACCACTCGCTAGTTCCCCATGCCGTGGCTCTTCCTGAACGAACCATTTGCGTCATGGATCTCACGACCGTTGAGGTCGGGGTATGAGGGTCGGGCCTGTGGCAGAACAGCAAATCAACATAGTCAAGTTGTAGGCGAGAGAGAGACTTATCCAGACCTTCTCTGCAGTGCTTCAGGGAAAGCCCAGACTCATTGACTCCAGATCCGCCCCAGAAGATCTTGGTCGTGATTACTAAGTCAGAGCGCCGCCACAGGTGCGGGTCCTCCTCTTGCAGATCCTTCAGGGCAATCCCGAAAATCCTCTCCGCCTCGCCGTTGGGGTTGCCGTATGCCTCGGCATGATCGAAGCAGTTCACTCCTGCATTTCTGACGATTCTCATCAATTCCTTTGCCGTCTTGACCCCTTCTTTGCCGGACAATCTGTCTTTGATGCCATACGTGGCCCAGAATCCGTAAGAGAGGACCGAGACTTGGATTCCCGTATTTCCCATCATTCTGTAGTACATGTGCTCACTCTGTTCGTCCGCATCTACCATGAAGCTTCGAATCAGTAGTCCTTTGAGAAGTCTCTGTGGAAGTATAGTGGAGTGCTAGGGTAATATTTTGATGATTTTCTCCAACCTTCAAAGGATTTTGGAGGCCTACGGATCACCTGTTTGGGATCACTTCCGTTGGCTACTCCGTTTCAGACTAGATTCCACCAATCTAGACGGGAACTAGTCTTTACCTTCTTCAGCGGGAGATTCATTTCCCTACCATCTCCTTCTTCCAGATAGGACCACTGCAGATATTGCTGCAACTCCTAAGACTAGAGCCGTGAATCCTGGGGTGTTGTTCTCCTCTTCGTAGACTGGCTCAGGGGTGGTGACCTCTTGCACACCAGTCCCAACGGTGACCTTTCCGGCCATCCCCATTGTCGCATGTGGCTCGCAAATGTAGTGGAAGGTCTCGTCCTCGGTGAAGGTCAGTCTGTAATCGACTGTCGCCATGGACTCTCCACTGTATTCTCCACCAATCATCCTGGTCGTGTCCCCCTCTTCCGAGATTTCAGCTACGTTGTGGGCCATAGACTCGCCCTCCCAAATCCAGCATACAGTCTGGCCGACCTCTATTGCGAGATCGATGTTGTCGTATGCCAAACCAGTGTCATCTATTCCGATGACATAGTCGCATCCCTCAGGAATTGCTGGTTCGTCAGCAGGAGGCATGAGGACCTTGTCTATCACGTGGATTATCC
>LUMH01000002.1_pt1 | contig 81127 bp, 70 predicted proteins | sample 730001 | NCBI WGS metagenome assembly LUMH01 (sample SAMN03860268, study PRJNA289734) | marine metagenome | biome: seawater column; feature: ocean; material: water; isolation source: Red Sea water column Station 34 - depth 25m | place: Saudi Arabia: Red Sea | collected 2011-10-15 | depth 25 m
TTGTCGCGGCTCACGGTGGTCACGTTGATCTCGTAGGTGTGGATGATGGGAAGGCAATGATCTCCTTTGGAGGTGGTTGTCAGGGCTGCGGGATGGTGGATGTGACTCTAAAGGAGGGGATAGAGGTCATGATCACTGAGGGGGTTCCGGAAATAACGGCAGTTGTCGATATGACAGATCACGATGCCGGTACCAATCCATTCTATTGATCAGTACATTGGTATGTCGTCTTCGTCGTCATCTGAGTTGGGAGCAGGAAGAGCGTTCGACTGAGCTTTCTCGAACGCTTCCCTAACTTTTTCTTCGATATTCCTCGCATCCTCTAGAAGACCCTCGACGGGGACCTCTAACCCTACCAACTCACTGAGACCCTCGACTGCAATGATGGCGGCTCTTGCATCGGGGTACATGGGATTGCACTCAGCCAGTAGTGCCGTGACGTCTAAGCCTCTCCTTTCTCCCTCAGCGATGAGATATCCGGCTATTCCAGTAACTACTCCTTGCTGAATCCTCTGGATGCTCGAATTGTCAAGTTGGTCACGACCTACCGAGGTAGAGGATACCCCCCAAAGTTCGCTGTCCTCCTTAATCCCCAATTCATTGCTAACGACCCCATCGATTACAATCAGTCTGTCAAAGCCGCCTTTGGTGAACCACTCGAGAACAGTATTGGCAAAGTAGACATCGTGTTCACTGGTGAATTGGATTTCTGATGTGAAAACGCCAATTCCATCTCCCTGGTATACTCTCACAGGGTGCTTAGGCACAGAATCGTGAATCAGGGCTACTGCAGGAAATTGAGGATGGAGGACAGTGCCCATCGGGCTAAGCTGCAGTGAGCTGATGAGATGAGATGTCGCAATGACTCCAACAGAGCCCACGGTTGAGAAGCCGCATACTGCGGTACCACCCAATCTCGAGGGGTCAGCCTCTGAGTGCAAAACCAGTGGATAGCCATCGCCAGATTCCGCGCTCATGGGGTTTCGTTATGCTGACGCTCTTTGAATTTCACGGCTACTTAACAGTCCCTGGGATGTTAAAGAAATATAGAAAAAAATAACCTGATAAGTGACATCGCGCAGGGCTAATCATGCCTGCAAAGGACTCCAAGGAGCTAGGAGGACTCTTCCTGAGACTAGGTTCACAAGACATCAATCTGGCTGACTACACCAAAGAGGCAAGCGATAGATGGCTGAAGGTTACCAGTCAGGATACATGGTCATCAACTCTCTCGCGTGTGAGAATCGCCAGGCAGGAGGCCATGGAGATGACTCTTGAGGCAATCAGGTCCAGTGGCTTTCCGGATAGAGGGACTTCTTTTGCCAGACTACTGGACTCGTGCGGAATCGAGAATAAGTCTGATGTTATTCTGGCCGCGATACAGTACATGAGGTCTGTTGAGAAAGAGGGAGACACCCCCCCCAGGGAGATAAGGAGGCTAGTTGTAGAGACCGGCAAGTGGACTAAGAGATCGGTGAAGAAGTGGAACGTATCACTGTACATAGGGAGAATGCTTGAGGGTGGTCCTGGCGGATCTGGATCTTTCTTGGAGTATCCGCGAAGAAGACCAAGGAAGAATGCGTTCGTGGTTCTTACTGAAGCGGGAAGGGACCACCTTGACCAGTTGTCTCTAAAGAGGTGAGAATGTGGCGGAAGGAGATAGCAAAGACTGGTCATTCACATCGCATGTTGGAGAGGACTTGCGAGGTGCTGACTTATCCGGTGCTAATCTAAGGAGGGCGATTCTAGATAGGGCCGACCTGGAGGGTGCGGACCTTTCGGGTGCTGATCTAAGGAATGCGTCACTGAAGGGCGCTAACCTGATGAAGGCGGCACTGGATGGTGCCGATCTTAGAGGGGCTAGGATGGTTAAGGCCAGACTTGGCCTATCCAACCTCCAGGGAGCGAGGCTGGACGGAGCGGACATGAGAGGAATAAGGGGAAAGTATGCTGTCTGGAGAGGGGCTAACTGGTGGGATGCGACGATGGACGAGTCGCTGACTAAGGCACTGTCGAAGAAGTGGCCTAGAGAGTAGTCATGATGATTCGATTTTTGCTAGGCATTCTCTCATCCAATCAGGGACAGCCATCTTACTCTTGACCTCGTTCATGTCTGTGCAGACAGTGACTTGGTCTGCCGTCCAGCAGAGTGTGCCGTGCTGGTTCCTGAACTCGTAGTGCCACGTGATGGAGGTTTTCCCGATTTTGGGCACCGTTATAGTACACTCCACGGTATCACCGTAGGAAATAGGATGGAGGAACTTCGCCTCGCTGTGGACTAGTGGGAATGCAATCTTCTTTTCGGAGAGGATTTCGTTGTAGTGCATGCCGCAGGTGAATTCCCAGGACTCCTCGTAGAACCTATGCGCCAAATCCCAGAAACGAGGGTAGTAAACTATCTTGGCCAGGTCTACCATTGGGAAGTCGATACGCCTCTGTGAGATGAAAGCCATGGGGCTGACATGAAGCCATGCTTGAAGGCTGTTATGGAAATCTACTGGCCTCGAACATGGGATAGAATCCATTGCATTATTTCTGGATTATTGTAAATAACGAGATAGCCCCCATGCTCGCCGCCCACAACTGTCTGGAATTCTATTTCCGAGCCCAAGTTTGAGAGATTTTCTGCCATCTGGGCCGCCATATCATACGAGGATGTGCTGTCATTTGTTCCATGGCTCATCCAAACAGGCAGGTGTGCGACATCTTCCGCTAGCGTGAGATATGAGTATGGCTCGTGATGAGGCTGGAGCGGCATTATGGCGGCAAAGTACTCAGGCAGTGCTGCGGCGACAATGAAAGTCCCCCTTCCGCCCATACTATAGCCTGTTAGGTAGACCCTGTCATCGTCTACATTGAGATTTGATTTGACATCCTCAATAACATCGAGTACCTTCTTGGGGTCCCAATCCAATTCCAACTTTGAGGGTCGAACGATTATGTATTTGTCATCCTCGGGCATATGGAAGTTATTTGTCAGGAAGTTGTTGTAGAAATTTAAATCGTATATATCTCCATGAAGGAAGGCGAAGACTGGGTAGGAGTAACTGGAGTTGTATGCGGGTGGAATCTTGACCGAATACGTGTATCCGCACATCCAGTCAAGTCGTTGATCAACCACTATGTCGGACTCGTTATCATAATCATCAGAGGTGTAGGAGACAGTGGTCAAGCCATCGACGGATAACCATGTACCACTCTGAAATTCAGACCATTCGATCGGGTTGTTGGTTGAATTCAGCCCCATAGACGCTGTGACATTACATGGGGGCACATATGTTGGTCCTTCCTGTAGCTCCTCTCCTTCTGAGTTCTGTTCTGGGAATGAACAATCGCGTATCTCCTCGTCCCATGTTCCACCTCTCTGTTCGCAGTATATTTTGGGAGAATCTGGGTCGTATGTTGGTTCCTCATCTAGAGAGCAATACGATTCTCCGCCCCCGTTTGATTCCTCGAACCATGTGCCCCCCCGTCCCTCGCATTCTTCTTTCCCAATCAGGGTCGTAACTACGACTCTCTCGTTGTCTGATTCAATCTCAGAATTGGTATCCTCTATGTTCTCAGAAGTTGTATCGCCCGTACAACCAGTCAGAGTCGACAAAAAGAGGACTAGGGTTACTAATACAATCAATCTCACGACATTGATTTGTTGGTCGGGTATTTAGTATGGTTTGTAATTGGAAAGTGTACAGATGGCGGACCCACCGCGATTCGAACACGGGTTTCCAGCTCCGGAGGCTAGAGTGATATCCAGGCTACACTATGGGTCCTGAATCCGTCCCCAGTACGCTCACTATTGAACCGGTCGCCCTTCTTCCTCGTCTACTAGGTGGCGGACCCACCGCGATTCGAACACGGGTTACAAGCTCCGCAAGCTCATGTGATATCCAGGCTACACTATGGGTCCAGTGTGTGTTGGACCGTAGGACCCGGCTTAATCCCGACGGTGCAAAGTCACATTGACAGAGGCAGGATGGTCTTCCAACTTGGCTCGGCTAGCTTCTTCGACTTCGGTCCTGTCATCGGTTGTGGTGTTCTGTGGGTAAGAACACCATGCATGCCCTCTACGTTGAACTTGACTCTCAGTTCTAGCATCCTGTCCCTCTCGGCAGTTATGACCTGCTCCTCGTCCAGCTCAAAAGTGGAAGACGGCTCCCCTGACTCGTTGACTATGCTCAGAGTGGTGCCTGAGAGGTTTGCTCTGGGGGAGAAGTCATAGTCCTGGGGGTCCTTCATGCCCACCTTCGCATCTACTACTAGGCGTTCTCGAATGGACACCTTCGTGATCTCAAACGACTTTGCCATGGTAATCCCAATGACTGGGGGTTGAAAGGTCTTCGCTCGATGTCATCAGACGCTTACTTCACTTAACCTAAGGACCAATACTACGAATTGAGCCTCAAGAGTCCAATCGTTACCTTGGTCGGGATCCACTCCATCTACAGGAGTATCGGGATCGCATTCCAGTGCGGTAATCCTCCAGAACCAGTCTCCCTGTCCAAATCTTCCATCGGGATCTCCGAGAAGCGACTGCTCCAGTTCTTCCTTGGAGTCTGCGAAAACTGTGTAATCTGATTCTGGAGAAGGATTCATTTCAGTCCTCTCGATCGTCGCGGATGAGTTCTCTGTGATATTATTCTGAGTTGTAATAACGGTGTAGGACCATCCGGAGGAAGGGATGTCTACCTCTAGGGTGAAATTATCCTCCGGCCAAGTAATTGGGAGGATATCTCGAGTTAGAGAGAGGGTCGCGGACACATCGATTAGCCTGGCTCCTTCCCCCGGTTGGAACTGAATCTCATGAGTCTCGCCCTGTTCTAGGTAGCCCGACCAGTCGTAGTCGACGAATACTTCTTCCCAAACAATCCTGAACGTACGAGAGACGACTCTGAGGGTCCAAAGTGTGGTATTCTTCCCTCCGCTATCGTCTGAGATCGTTACGGCCCCAGTGATATTCCCGGCTTCGGTAACCGTAATCCTAGTCACTGGGCCGCTTCCATCGACGTCATTTAGAGGGTCGCTGTCTCCATCGGAATCGGTGTTCGCATCGAAGTCCCAAACAATCTCCACCCCTCCTCCCTCGGGATCGAAGGAGTCACTGGCGTCGAGTCTAGCCTCTTGTCCGGTCTTGACGAAGTCTGGGATGTTGAGGATGATTTCTGGTATCGCATTTACGAAAACTAGGATGCTGGCTGAGTCTGAGTCTCCATTGTCATTGAAAACCTCAACTGTAACTTCGAAGTTCCCAGCCTCAGTGAACGCATGACTGATTACGCCCTGCTTTGTTGTCTTCTTCTCGCCATCACCGAAATTCCATCTGAATTCGTCGATAATCGTCGGATTAGGAGTGGTCGAGGTGCGTGCATCGAAATTTATCGTCTCTCCCGTGTTTACGGTGACTCTGTCTGATGTGAGAGCCGCATTTGGGCTGCCTGGACCTATGCCTCCGCATCCGGCCAGAGAATGGGAAATCATCAGGATCCCAAGAAGCACGGTGATTCTTTGCCTGTGTCCCGTCATACTACCAGAAATGGAAGGTCACTCATATGCGTGTTGGACGGCAGTCCACCTAGAATGGCTTTGGTAGGGTTCATGGATGGTGCCGGCAGCGAGGACTCGTGGTCTCTAATTTTCTTGAGGGGTTCAGGGTCCTTGGATTCGATTTGGAAACCACTGGATTCAATCCTCGGCAGGATAGAGTGGTGCAGTTCGCACTGGTTGGCAGTGATTCTGATGGCTCGAAACTTAGTATGCAATCGCTAGTTAACCCAGGGTTTAGGATTCCCGTCGAGTCTAGTAACGTACATGGCATATTCGACGAGGATGTGATAGATGCGGAGAGTTTCGGTGAGCACCTGGACTCAATCTGCGAGATGATTGAAGGTTCGGTAATTGTAGGCCATAATGTCGTAGCATTCGACTGGAGGTTCCTAGAAATGGAGTGCATACGAATTGGGAGAGAGGCGCCCTCTCCGCTAGCGTTGGTGGACACTCTTGAGTTAGCAAGGACTCTTGGTATCCCGGGAGGACACAGGTTAGGCGTTCTTTGCGAACGCTTCGGGATATCACTTGAGAGATCCCACAGCGCGGATGCGGATGCTGGGGCTACCCTACTCCTTCTTTGGAAGTTCATGGTCAACTTTCCTGAAAGGTTCGAAGGAGACCCTCGAGGCGTTTTGGACTCAATTTCTCACAGACCGGAGTAGAGGGGACCAAGGGAGAATCTCCGACCAATCCCCCATTCGTGCGGTCTTACCACCGAACATGATACTGCCCAGGAATAGGTATCCGTCTAGTTCTGATTGATCCATTTGTCGTATCTTTTCCAGACATCTCCCCTTAAGCAGCGCTCCGAAGCGGTGATCAGACCCCCTCAGTTCCCCATCGCCCCCTACAGGAGTCGTTCGCTCGAAAAGAGCCGCGCCCGATTCCTGATCTAGCCTGACCAGCCTCACTACCTCGTCTCTGAACATCCCTTCGTGGCTGAGCTCTCCCTCGTACTTCGCTTCCCACCACCCGGGACACCATGCCTTCCACTCGCAGAATGAGCAGGCATCTTCGCTAGGAGTGGCCTGGAATGGGGTTTCAGTCAGTTTCATCATCTCCCATGCCCCAATGGCTTCTTCCAGGATTGGCGGTCCTTCAGCTCGGTAAACTGTATTGTTGGAAGAGTACCACCCCTCTGCCCTAAGGTCCTGATTCTCAGTTACATTCTCCTTCATTATATCTCTGTAGAATAGCAATTGCCTGCTTACCTTCTCGCTAAGTTCGTCTTCCGGTGGCTTTCCTGTCTTCAAATCGGCAACGATTAATCCACCATTATCCCCACCCTCAAGATCCTTGATAAGAAGATCCAGTCGCCCTGTCAATCGTCCGCATTTGGACTCAAGGTTTGCTTCGGTTGCGACGACAATATCCTGAACCTGCTTCCATGTCTTCACGGTGACCGAGGATAGTTCCTCCAATGGAAGCATCGCCTTGTCGAAAAGTATGGAGATAGCCCCGATCAGTCCGTCGAGAGCTATTGAGAATGACTCATCCTTCCATCGAGGATGCCTAGGAGTTTCCGAGAACAATTTCCTTTCTTCCTCCCACCTCTTCTGCAGAGTTTCTCTACAGGAAGAATGGAGCCAACCAATTTCTTCATCCCCCCTACCAGAAAAATCCAAGTTGCACAGATCCTCTACTGAGTTATGTATGGCGGTACCCATTGAGGCAGCCATGCTCGCCTTTCGAGGAAGCCTCTGCCTGGAAAGCCAGTATTTCCTAGGACATTCCTCAAACCTGTTCCACGAGGACGGAGAAATCTGGAAGTCGTACGTTGTTCCTCCCATCTCGCCACTGTCCTCGGAATCGAGTCGGGTCGGTAACAACGATTAACACCATTGAGTGGTTTCTGGGTTCATGCAAGGGGCCCCTCTGGTCGAGGTTGGCGATGACGTGAACGCTTCTGGCGCTCTTCTGGTTAGTTGTTTCCCGTCAGTCGGATTCGTTAGTAGCATAGTTGCACACTTCATGGTGGAAAAGCTGGATTTGGAGCTCGTCGGGGGCGTCAGGCATCCAAACCTCCCCCCGATGTGCTTGGTCCAAGATGGCAAGCCCCTGCCTCCTCTGAGATTCTATGCTGGAGAGCCGATATGCAACATGGAGAAGTGCGACAAGGTGGTACTTATCGCATCGGAGATACATATCCCATCTGAGCTCAATCTTCCATTATCATCTGGAATAATCGACTGGATAGAGGACTCGGGAGTGAGTTCTACGATAATGGTCGATTCATTCGCACACGGAATAGAGAGTCTGCACAGCATTTTCGACGAAGATCCGGGGACGGATTCGATTCTGGGGCTAGGATCCACGGACTCTACCCACGACTTGCTCAAGGGAATCGGTGTCCCTCTTCTGAAACAAGGAGTAGTTGGGGGCATGACTGGAGTGATGATGGGAGAGTGTAGGAGAAGAGGGATTGACGCGCTGGCGATACTTGCAGAGTCGGATGGAGAGATAGGCCAGGGGACGATTCCCGATGCCCGTGCAGCAGCGGGGATAATCGCATGCTTAGACGGACTTCTGCCTGCAGTCCATCTGGATCCGGAACCCCTCATGGAGGAGGCTCAGAGAATAGAGGGGCAGATACGTGAGATGATGGCTGTGCACCTGAATCCCCCTCAGGAGAGTAGCGGTGCTTCTAGTGGGATGTACGGATGATCAGAACTCGCCGAGCGTAGACTGCCTCTCTTCGGGCAGCTCCTCTAGTATTGACCCCCCTAGCATCTCGTCCAACTCTGATTCCGATATGATCCGGACGCCAAGCCTGTTGGCCTTGTCGAACTTTGATCCAGATGACTCTCCTGCGACTAGGAAGTTCAGGTTCCCCGAGACGGACGAGACGACTTTGCCTCCCTCTGACTTTATCGAAAGAGCGATCTCCTTCCTTGGTCTGCTCAGAGTGCCTGTAATGCAGAAGGAAGAGCCGGAAAGGGGGCCATCGACGGATACCTGCTCTCCTTCGACGATTTCCACCTGCCCATAGAGGTCGATAATCGACTCCTTCCTATCGGATATACCGTCCAGCAGAAGGTTGGCCACGGTCTCTCCTACCCTGTCTATGGAAACAAGTCTCTGGATGGCCGTCTGCCTTTCTTCGGTCATTTGTATCAGCTCTTCGAGAGTCTTCACCTCCGCACAGACGAGAGTTGCTATCTCGGGACCGATCCTAGGCAGTCCAAGTGCTGAGATGAAGGTGCTGAAGGTCATGGCCCTGGTGGAGTTCAATTCCTCTAGGACGTTGCTGGCTGACTTCTCGGCCATTCTCTCTAGTGAGATTAGCTCCTGCTCCCTGTCCTCCAACCGATATAGGTCCCCCAAACTCGTGACCAGCCCCGATGAGCAAAGCTGCTCTGCGAGCTTCTCGCCTATCCCATCCATACCCAGCTTCCTGCACCAGTACAGTATTGCTCTCTCCAGTCTTGATGGGCAGTCTATGTTGGTACATCTGATGAATGCCCCATCGATAATTAGGTCAGTGGAACACCTTGGGCATCCCTCGGGAACTGGTATCTCGCGCCTGGAAGGTAGTGGTTCTGAGAAAGGGGTCCCATCTGAATGGGACCTGCCAATGAGGTCGCTATCATGGGCCGGTCCAATTACCTCAGTGATTTTTGGTATTACGTCCCCTCTTCTGACTACTCTCACCTTGTCTCCGATCATTATCCCGAGTCGCTCAACCTCGCCCTTGTTGTGGAGTGTCGTATTCTCAACGGTAACCCCTGAAACTACCACTGGTGCTACACGCGAAACCGGGGTGACGTTGCCCGTCCTCCCGGTCTGCCAGAAGACGTCCATCAGCACCGTTACCGCCTCCTCGGCAGGGAATTTCCATGCCAGTGCCCACCGAGGGTGATGTGCGGTCTCGCCCAGGAGGCCGCGCTTATCCAGCCGGTCTAGTTTGATCACGACTCCATCTATTTCCCAGTCTGCAGAGTCTCTCGACTCGAGCCACTCCCTCGTCACTGCCAGTATGGATTCTGTGGTGGTGGTGTCGTCGTCACCTGAAACCACGTGGTTTCCTGCCACCTGAATCCCCATCTCGCCTATCCAGGAGATTATCTCCGAGTCGAGCTTGAATTCTGGGGGCTCAGGACTGTCTGGGTGGCGGTCCTTATCGCTTGGGAACTCGACACCGTAGGCAAGGAACTGCAAGTCTCTCGGGCTTCCCTTGCCTGCATCGGCATACTTCTGCCTAAGTGCTCCTGCGGCTAGATTCCTTGGATTGGGCGCAACCTCTGAGTACTTCTCTCTGAATACTTGCAGAGGCATTACGACCTCCCCCCTCACGTGACAGTCTCCGTCCCATCCGAGTTTCTCCGGGACGTTCATCATCCTTCTCGCGTTCGCCGTCACGTCCTCGCCCCTCCTGCCATTGCCCCTGGTGGCGGCTCTGATTAGTCGGCCTCGACGATATTCCAATGAGAGGGCTGAGCCATCGAGCTTCGGTTGGCAAACGAACCGCCGGCCATTGGCGGTGGTCTCGGAAACGAAGTGAGATACCTCTTCGTCCGAATTGGCCTTGTCCAGGCTCATCATCCTGAATAGGTGGTCGACCTTTTCAGAGCCTGGAGGTGGATCTGAGCCCACCCTGCTCAGTTGGGGGTGATTGGGGGACAGGAGCTGCAGCTCGTCTCTCAATGCATCGAAATCTGCATCTGATATCTCAGGTTCCGCTTTGTTGTAGTAGAGGTCTGAGTGCCTCTCTAACTGCTCTGCTAGCCAGTCAACCCGGGCCTCGGAGGTTCCCTCGTCCGAATGCGTAGAACCCATGACGATGCAAAGAGGGGGATGGCCTTCAAACTGACCATTTTCGCAGTACTCTCCCGATGGTGGGCCTGCCAGGATTTGAACCTGGGTCGCGCGACCCCCAGCCGCGAAGTATAGGCCAAACTAACCTACAGGCCCCAATTGGGCTCCCTGCGAGTGAGCGTTCAGTCAAAGCCCTGACGGAGGGCTTACTGCTGTCTGTCGATGCTGAAGGGGGCGACCTCGTCGATAAGGTCGATGTGCCCCACGAACATTCTTCTGCAGCAGTACAAGTTGAAACCAAGGTCATCGAGGACTTCTCCGGCATCCTTGCCCTCCGCGAGAGCATTCCGATACTCCTCGTACTTGTGGGCTATGACCTTCCCGCAACTCCAACATCTGACCGGTATCAGCATCTTTCCACCTACCTGTACGACTTCTGCCACTTCTTACGAGCGCCTCTACCCATTTGATGCTTGGGTTCCTTTCTCCTGGGGTCGTTCACCAGAATCTTCCTCTCGAATCGTACGAACTCGTCCCTCAGCTCCTCGTCATCGCCCTCGGCTCCATCGTTGTACTTCACCAGGCCGCGGGCTATGGCGGTCCTGATGGCGTCGACTTGCCCCATCTGTCCTCCGCCCTTCACATCGACGGAGATGTCTACTCTGTCTATTCTGTTCATTGCCTCGGCGATTCTGATTGGTTCTAGTGCCTTCCTCCGAGCGAGTTCGGGCTCGAGGATGTGGATTGGGTGTCCGTTGATCCTGACCCTCCCCTTGCCGGGTTTTAGTGTGGCTCTGGCTATCGCGGTCTTTCTCTTTCCACTAGTGTTGACCACCTTGGTGCGCTTCTTCCTTGCCAATTCACTCACCTGCCCATCTATTTGCATCCACTCCAAGGTGGGAGCTGATCTCGCCCAGTCTGACGTACTTATTGGGGGTATCGCGAACAATGTTCTCTGTCGGCCCCCACTCGTGTCCATCTGGGAGTTCTTCCAGAGAGAGGTTTTGCGGGGTCCCTATCATGACTCTGAGGTCCCTCAGGGCCCCCCTTCCGCTGCTGTTCTTCTGATACGGGAGCATTCCCCTGACTGTTCTCTTGATTATCTTGTCAGGCATCCTTGGGAAGAATGGCCCTTTTCTGGCGTGGTTGAGATTGTATTTTGCCCTGTAGTCGCTTAGCACCTTGGTCCTGGGTCCCGAGACGATGGCGTCCTCTGCGTTGATTATGATGACCCTCTGCTGCCTGCCTGACTTCCTGGCAGAAATCATCTCTTTAGCAACTTGACTGGCTAGCCTGCCAAGTATCTTGTCCGTGGCGTCGTATACCATAGTTTTCTCAGACAAGGATCCTCACCCCCTTGCCGTTGGGATTCTCGTCCATGAGTTCGCGAATGCTAAGAGTCCTCCCCCCGGAGGCCTCTATCTTGCTCTTGGCTCCATCGCTGAAGCTGAAGGCGGCGATCGTCTGCCCTCCGCTGAGGCTTCCGCTGCCAAGTACCTTGCCGGGCACCAGTACTGTCTCCTTCTTTGCAGAGTGCCTGGAGATATGGCTAAGATTGGGCTCTGCCCAGTTTTTCCTACTGGTCTCTAACCTAGAGGCAGTGTCCCTCCATATTGGAGAGCCCGTTGTTCTGCTGTGGTCCTTCAGGTCCCCTATGAGCGAAACTAGCGCTGAGTTGGTCTTCCTCTCTTGCTTACTCATAGTATCCCCCCCTAATCAGGTAGCGCGGCCACCAAAGTCGGTGTTATGAATCCTGCGGGCGCCCCATAGGGGCGTCAGGACAGTGGATTTACTCAGTGTCTCAGATTTTGAAGCCGTCGTTTTCCTCTGCATCATCTACTCCGGCGAACCTAATGTTTCCATCTGCATCGACGAACTGCCCTGCCTTCACTGAGGGACCGTACAACGAGGACTCGCCGACTGCTTCCCTTGTAAGCAAGCTATCTCCGAGAGATCTGTTCATCCTACCAATCATCGACTGGAATATCTGTATCGCCCTGTCTCTCTCCTCCGATCCTATTTCGTGATCAGAATAGCGAGCCTCCTCGAATATCGAGAAGAAGGAGTCGATCTCCTCTGGGGGTACTATTCCTCCGAGCATTTTGTTGATGACGTCTTCGAACTCTCTGGTGGTCTCGAAGACCTTCTTCATGGCGCCTCTCATCCTGAAGTACTTGATGAGGTCCTTGTAGCAGGAGAAGATTGCCTCGATGTAATTGTTCGAGGCTTTGAGGGACATTAGCGCGTCGGTCAGTATGCCTCGGAGGACCTCGACCTTTCGTCTCTCCCTGTAGTTGTTGTACATCATCGCACCCACCAGCGCCACTGTTGAGAGTGATATTCCGGCGAGGATTAGTACCTGGGTAGTCCAGAGGCCGCCCGAAGTCGAAGAGGTGCCCTCTCCAAGTTTTATCTCCGGGGTGCTATTGAGCCACTTCTCTACGAAGTAGGGTTTGTTCGCGTCTACTGATTCGAAGTGAACCAGGACCCTCCATTTGCCCCCTGGGGCGCTCCACTCCGGGTGTCCGGGAATGGTTTCACCGGTGTATGGGAAGGAGAAGTTCGCAGAGCCCCTCTCATTGGTGATAAGTATCTCCACGCGCTCTGTCTGCCACTCACCGGATTCATTCCAGAACTGTCGGTGGAATTCTACTCTCTGTCCCTCAACGGTGAGATCCAGCCTGTCTCTGAGGATTGCAACCTCCCCAGCGATAATATCTCCCTCTTGGTATCCAGCTGGGCTTGACCAGTGCTGCTTCAGCAGAATGTCAACCTTGCTTCTCACTAGGACTTCGACGTCTACTACGGAGCTATTCAGAACTGGGTTTGGTTCCAGTACTTCGTAGTCGCAGCCCCCTGGTACGTACCGTTCTGGCTCGTAAGCAACTCTGACAGTACGGAACCCTTCGAGGTTGTTTCCGCTAGGCTCAACTCCCCTCCTACTAGGGTTGTCATCTGGATCTGCCGAGTACCAAACGAACTCACCGGTTCCACCAGCCGTGAATGCTGTGGCTATTGGCCTGGTGTTTACTTCTGGATCTAGGTAAATGTTGACGCACTTCCCACCGACTGGCTTTCCGTTTGACTGGGAGAGCTTGGCATTGATGTGGAATGCCTCCTTCAGGTACAGAACTTCGAAGGTTGAGCCGTTCGGGAAGGTGTATGTCAGGTAATCTGACCTGAACGGACCTACTTCCGATACGTCGATCGTAGAGTTGGAGAAGACGGGGAAGAACATTGCTTGTGTCTTGTTCTTGTATCTGTATCTGTCATTGTTTAGCGGGTCCCAGGCATTGTACTCTATCTTCACCTTGGCCATTCCTGCGTCGACGCCGGTCATAGGGCAGTTGATGTCGAAGAATCCGTTTTCATCGGTCGCACCCGGGATACAGGCCTCTATGCCGTCATCTCCTGCACGGAATTTCATCCGATTCTCGACAGGGTCGAATACCATAGATCCCATCTCGAATGTGACTCGGATTTGTCTGTTTGACAGGTTTCCTCCGAGCTCATCGGTTAACTGTCCGGTCACTATCATTGGCTTCTCAAGTATCTCTCCCGTATCCAGGTCTATCTCAGAGGTGTAGACTATCTGCTGGTCAACTTGCAGATCCGTGTTCCCGATGAGGCTGAACCCATCTACTTGGAACTGCAGTACCTTCCTGAAGTGATCACTGTTGAGGATGGTCACACAGGGGTCCCATGCTCCGGATGTGGACAGCATCCCTGCGTCTATGGGTTCGCAACCCTCGTGAGGCAGGTTCTCCTCGAACCGTAGGATCACGTTCACAGGTCCGAAACCATCGGGAAGGAAGGAGAATGGGTCGTCCTTCAGCAGCTGTGGGTCCAGGTATTGTCCATAGCCGATGGAGCCGGATGCCGGGCACTCGACGGAGACTATCTGTCGGTGGGTCCTGTCCTCGAAGTCTATTCCCTCGAAGATTACTGTAACGTTGCCTCCCAGGTCGTATCCCTCAGGATCCTGCATCTCTCCCTCGCAGCTATTCAGAACCTGGCCTCCATCCTTATCGAATGGAGTTCTATTATCATCGGTGACAACAGCAGTGAATTCCCACAGATCTCCGTTGGATCTGATGTTTGGACTCGTGCTCTGGACGTTGATGAACGTCCGTGAAACGACCCACATGTCTACTGAGTCCGTGCTTCCCAGCCTGAACTTGTCTCCGAGGTAGGTGAAACTGAGCGAGAAGTTCCCCAAGGTGTCAATGTCTGTCAGATTGACCCTGAATATCCCGTTGTTGTCGGTGAAAACCACGCCGCTCGATTGGTCTTCGGCCCATGACCAGTTCACTGGGGCTTCACGTACAGGAAGCCCGGCGTTGTCAATCAGACGGGCCTCGACCGTCGCGTTCTGGCCCCTGTAGAGGCGCGTCAGAGATGTTAGTAGGAAGTCAGTTGAACCTATGACCGATACATTTCCGTACGCGCCGGTGGCCGCTAGGACTCCTGCTTGCTCTCCGGTGAAGAAGTAGTCGGCCTGGCCGAAGTCGGCTCTGAAGCCGTATGTCGATGCTGGCCAATATGGGTCCCAGATTATGTCGTGGTCGAATGTTGCCAGGCCCTCTGTATCGATGTCCAGTCGCTGGTTCACTCGAGTCTCTATGGATCCAGCGAAGATCCCATTGTAGTCCAAGTCTATCTGTACGGCTATGGGGTCCTTCGTTCCATCGCCGTCGAAGTCAGTGACGGGCACCATTGTCTTGTTCCAGACGTGCCCCCTTACCCTGACGGACTCACCTGCGAATATCTCCGGTACTATCTCGCAGCGAATCTGGCTGCTGGGATCGAGTGGGTCGACCGGTCCGCATGGAGGCGAGTCGAAGTCAGCCGCATTCTGCATCGTTATGGTCCAGTTTATCCCATCAGAGGACAGGAACGGGACGAGGGCGCCGGCTGCTATTCCAGAGAGCCCGGTGGGAGTCCCGTCCCATAGAAGCGGGTATGGCTTGCCAAGACTTGCCTCCTGATACGTCATGTTCGCATTTGCAAGGGATGGAGCATGGAAGAGAGCCCTCCATGCACCGAAGGACGAGCCTGTGAACTGGGTAGAGTCCCAGAAGTAGACTGGTCTGAAGGAGGCTGCTGACATCTCGGCCTCGATGAACATCCTGTGCATGGAACGGATGTAGAAGGCGTCCGTCTCCGAACCCTCGAGGTGGGACCAAGGCCATTCGTAGGAGTCGTCAGTGCATCCTCCCAGATCAGGACGTGAGAATCCGATGAAGGTATAATCCCCAACAGGGAGCGAGGTATTCTTGTACTCATAGGGCGCTATGACAGAATGGGAACCCACTGGATTGAGCGGTCCGCACGGATTCCACACTATCTCCTCATATCCGCCTGTCGGGACGCCCGGGCCATTATCCAGCAGTGAGTTCCACTGGACCTGTTCCCACACATCCAGGGATTGGTTGTAAGCCAGTGAAACCCAGCCTCCTGCGTCAGCCCTGTATCCGTTCCCGTATCCATCGTAGACAGTCGGATGGGTGATGTTCCCGAACTGGGGGCCTGGGTCGCTAATCGTGAAGGAAACTGGCGCATAGGGCAGTCTGTTGTCGAAAATCCCTCTGTTGTAGTCTGCCGAGTAGTGGACCTTGAAGTCCAGCTTGAGGGGTTGCTCGTCCGATCTGAACCTCTCCCCGGATACGAATCCAATCGTGGTGTTCGCCCTTACCTCGACAGGCATCCCCGAGTCTCCGATGCCGTCTCCGTCAGTGTCAGAGAGCGTCGAGCTGTAATCGTGAACGAACATCTCGGTGACCTCTGAGTAGACCTCATAGGTTGAGTTAGGCCCTACATCGATGTCTTCCGGGAACAAGAACTGGCCGACGATATACTCCCCGTTGTCATCAGTGAGGACGTCGATTGTCTCTATGACGGATGTGCCGTTCGCAGAGTACCTAATGTGGACCTGGACAGGGAGGTCTGGTGCCGGTACGAAACCTGTGTCGTCCAGCCAAAATACGGAGCCATTGAATATCGCTGGCCGATTTTCGTCTAGCCACAATACGGATGGAGCGGTCAGAGTGATCCTAGTCGGTATCTTATCGTCGTCGTCTAGAATCCCGTCGTTGTCAGAGTCCCAGTCAGAGCTCCATCCTGAAGATTCCTCAATCTTGTTTGATGGTGTGGCCCAATCCCCCGAAGAGGGGCTGTTCCAGTCCAAGTCCGCCCTTCCATCGTTGTCGTCGTCTACATCGAAGTAATCCGGGCCTGTGGAGTTGTTGTTGGGGTTGGCCAGGCCGACCCCCCCTCCGAAGTCGTCGTGGTCCCATGGATTCGTTGATTCGGTACCGTATCGCGAAGGCCATAGCATCACTTCGTCCTCGTCCTTCATGCCGTCGTAATCATCGTCCTCGTCTATATCGTCCCTTATCCCGTCGTTGTCGTGGTCCCATGGGGCTATGGGGAAGTTGAGGCAGCAGGTGTCGTCAATAGGGTCTGCTGTCCCGTTGGTATCGTTGAGGTTCTGGAGCTCTAGGGAATTTGGAATTCCGTCGCCGTCCCAGTCGTCATCTGCCCAGTTAACTATCCCATCGTTGTCGTGGTCCCATGGGCTCTGTTCCTCCCCTGTGAAGCATCCTTCGAATGCCTCCTGAGCCTCGTCTAGCAGGCCGTTATTATCGTCGTCTGGGTCTTCTCCGTCCGGAACTCCGTCGTTATCGTTATCCACATCGTAGTACTCTGGGAATAGCAAGGCCTGACCTAGTACTCCTCTGTCCCATACTGCCTGGTATATTCCATCATCGTCGGGGTCTGTATCCAGACCGTCGTCGTCATTGTCCTCGCAATTGCTTCCTGTGAAGTAGTATGGCTCCTCTATCCCTGAGTCATCATCTAGATCATCATTCGAGTCGATCTCGAAATAATCCCAGATTCCGTCATTGTCATCGTCCACATCGAAGTGATCGTAGACTATGTCCCAGTCGTCGTCCAAGTCGTTCGTATTGTTGTACATGCAACTTGGGGTCCACGATACCTCCGGCATAGGCTGCCCGCAGTCCACGTCTGGATCTACGTCATCGTCGAGATCGTCAGCAATCTCATCGGGGAAGAAGTTGTTATTCGCATCCGAAGTCCACTGGAAGAATCCGAAGACGGTGACTCCGAGGTAAGCTATCCACAGATCCCTGTTATTCTTGATGTCATTGTATGTGTACGCAACAGAAGGGGTTGGGTTGCTAGTTGGATCGAATGTGAACCAGAAGCAGTTGCTGTCACAACTACCCATTCCAGTGGGGTGGTTTGTCCCATCATATGCACCATCGTCCCATTCAGAGTCGGGCCTGCTGCTGTATGGAACAGTGAAAGATTGGCCACCTGATTGGGTCGGAGTAAGTAGAGGCGCCTTGTAGAGGAAGGCGTAGATGTGGCCGCAGAATCTCTCGGTTGTTGCGGATAGGATGACCGTGCCGCATGAGTTGCCATCCAAGGTGCCTCCCATCTTGACGTCGTCGACATCTAGAACTCCGTCGTTGCCCTCGTCTTGATCCCACCAATCGGGCATCCCATCTCCGTCCTGATCCACGTCTATTCCGTTTACCAGGGAGTCTCCGTCGCTGTCGATATCGAAGAAGTTGTCACCGTTGTAGGGGCTCCACTTCATCATTAGAGTCCAGTACATCTCAGGAATGATGCCACTTGGATTGTCGAAGTTGTTTGGATCGTACCCGTTGTAGTCGAGCATGAAGCTGTTGTTTGTATTGAAGGGGTTGAACCCCCAAGTGAGGTTCCAGTAGTAGTTTGGGACTGCAACATATGCGTCTCCGTCCTCTGATCCATCGATGGCATCGCCGTCTCCCTGGGGCCAGCTATTGCCCCAGAAGTTGTCCGTGTTGTCTATGTCCACTACACCGCAGTTTCCGTCATCAGGGTCGAAGAAATCATTGATCCCATCGTTGTCGTCATCCCAGTCCTCGTCGTTCTGGAGGCCGTCTCCATCCACGTCGGTGTCTATGTCGTTCGCTCCGTCGTCCCTGAACATCGAGCCGTTTAGCTCATGGAGATCTGCGTCGTTATCTAGGTCGCAGTCCGGGTCTATGTCCAGCCAATCCAGGATTCCGTCGTTGTCATCGTCCATGTCGACCCAGTTGTTCAGGCCATCGCCATCCCAGTCGTTGAATCCGGTGTAGGACGTTCGCCAAAGTACACAATTGTCGCTAGGGTCCTGGGGGTTCGGGTTCGCAACGCTGGCACAGTCCCATGTTGCTACCTCGGCTGTTGAGTTCATCGGGTATGGGTCCTCCTCATTGGGGATTCCGTCATCATCCAAGTCCCAAGGTTGGGACCCTCCCTGCAGGTTGTCTGGATTTGTCGTACCGCCCATATCGGGATCGATCCAGTCCCAGACCATGTCGTAATCTGCATCGATGGCTCTGAATCTATCATCATCCAGATCCCCGTCATAGTCTATCTCACAGTCGGTTCCGGGTACTTGGATGGCCACTACAGCGCCGTTGAATGCCTGTGAAGGGTAGTCTCCTTGGCCATCTCCATTCGTATCCAACTGCCTGCATGAGTCGGGTATACCGTCATTGTCGTCGTCTACATCGTACATGTCCGCCAGACCATCGTTGTCGTCATCGGTGTCTGAGGAGTCGGGTGCACCGTCGTTGTCGTTATCCGGATCTAGGAAGTTTGGAATTCCGTCTCCATCGAGGTCGCCGTCCACTATCTCCGTGAAAGCCTGTTCTCTAGGGTGCTCCAGGGCGTGAAGGGCGACGTAGTCCAGTCCGTCGACGTACTCTCCGTAATCCTCAGGATCCCACCTGACCCAAGAGTCCCATAGTATTCCAGGTGCGGTTTCGATAGACGAATTCTGCAGGGGGTCCCATGGGTGTATGTCTGAGATGTCTGCTACACCATCGTTGTCATCGTCATCGTCGAAGTAATCCTGCATTCCGTCCGAATCGAAATCGCAGGGCCACACGAACTGATCGATTCTGCCGTCATTATCGTCATCCTCATCGTATGATCCGCGCCCGGATCCATCTATGTCCTCATCGGTGATTCCATCATTATCGTGATCCATTGGGTTCTGGTCTACTAAGTAGTTGAAGCCAACTGCCTGCCCTGTCCAAGGGTGGATGGTCGTGGGCTCTACGTGCCTATCTGAAGTTACATTCCATGGATCGTTCCCTTGCGAGTAGTCGATTGGGCCCTCCAGTATCCCGTCATTGTCGTCATCCCAGTCGAACTCGTCCCTAACCCCATCATTATCGTGGTCAAGGGGATCTGTTCCGAAGCAACCATCGAATCGCTCGATAAGATCGTTGATTCCATCATTATCATCATCTAGATCATTCAGATCGTCAATACCATCGTTATCGTGATCGTCTGTGTTCGTTTCTTCGAGAAAGAATCCGTACATCGGGTCGAGCGCCAGGGCGGATGGATCGGATACCTTTCCATAGAGCGCGGCGGGGTCGTTGTAGAATGGGTCTTGATATGCCGCGGTCTGGAATTGGCTCATCATGGATGGAGGATTTTGATTCCCATCTTGGACTGATCCCCCAAATTGCTCCAATTGTTGGTATGCCGTTCTTTTGGGCGGTTCGACGCGGCTGTCTTGCTCTGGAGAATCGTCAGTATTCAGTAGCAGCGATATCTGAGGACTTAGTAGCATTATCGCTATCATTGAAAATGCTGGAATTATTTTCTTCTGTGTCTTTCTCTTTAGTTGGACGTTCATGAAAATCACTGCTTACCCTCGGGCAAGTGACGGCCCGATTCTGTATGCTTATCAATGGATGGCACGGTACGGTGGTTTGGGTATCACAGCAGCCCCGATGTATCATCTGGGATTTTCAATTCCTGTGATAAGCCGAACCGCGGATGATTTCGGACGCTCTGTAAAGTTGCTCCATCAGGAGGGCAGCAGCCATCTCATGGGTAAGAGTTAGGTCTGACAGAGAGATCAGTTGGTCGGCGGATTGCTTGAGTTCATCGCTGAATCCATCTGGGGGCCCCACCGCTAGATTGGTTGGATTGCTATCTAGATGAGCGGAATTTAGCCATTCGGCGAATCCCTGACTTGATATTGAAGGTCCCGCCTCATCTAGAAGGACTAGTCTTCCCGGCAATCTGGAAAGCTCAGATTCGTAGTTCTTGGTTCCGCGTTTGGACCCGAATATCTCGATAGATACGCCTCTTGATTTGACTCTCTCCTCATATCTACTGATAATGGATGCAATGTCGCTATCCTTCGGATTGCTATCTAGGTACACGACAACACGTCCCACATTCTCTCGTGCAGGCTATGGCACTTAGGGGTTCACAAAGCATCAAGACGTCTGGCTTCGACGTATGGCCGTTATCATGGGATGGTGGCCCTTCCGAAAAAAGAGGATTCTTCACAGCGAGCCCCATGTGAGGACTTCAAAGATGTGGATTCAAGATCTTAGGGAGATCTGCGAGAAGAGTTTCGATAACAGAGAGACCGGTCAATTAGAAGTCGAGTCTCTAAGAGTAGAATGGCACAAGGCATTTTCTGAGAAAGAGGTGGATGGAGCACTTCTAGAGGGACTCGAAAGGAGAGCTATGATGCTCTTAGAGGCAGGGGACTCAGAATGGTCAGATTTACTTGACAATGAGGACTTCTGGAAAGCAGGATGGGGCAGCAAGGTAGATGATTGAGATGTTTCTTTGGATAGCTCTTCTACTGGTTTTAGGGTCCTATTGCTACTATCTCAGTAGGCTTCAGCCCTTCCCTGAAAAGGGGTCTAGATTCTCTGTGTTCCTATTTACAGGGGCTCTGATACTGTGGATTGCTAGCACAAGTCCAGAGGGATCCGGAGAAGATCTCCCAGCTTCGATTTCGGTATTTCTGGGTGGGGTGTTCATTGTTTTTGGCATTAGAGATATGAGTCTGACGAAGACCGATGTGATTGTCGCTCCTCTTGCGGGAGTCCTGTTTTGCATTGGAGGTATTAGTCTTCTTTCCTCTAGATGGGAGGTTGCAGATCAAGCAGAGCAGATTGGTTCTTTTCTTCTTGCCAGCACAATGGTAACACTGGAGTTGTATCTCGCATTCAGAGGACTGGTAATCGGGGTCCCGGGAATAGCGTGGTCTAAATCGGGGCTTAGACAGATACATAGGGGCTTGATTCAGGGTCCCAACGGTGCTGTAGCGCACTTTGAGAGATCTTGGGATATGGAAGATCAATGGATAAACTCGATGAGTTACGCAGCTCTGGTTCTTATTCATAGGCATAGTAACAACCATGAGAAGGAAAAGGAATGCCTAGTGGAACTAGAAAAATTGGGCGGCTGGGAATCCGTTGATAGTTCTTGGATTGAGGCAATTGAGAGAGGCCTGTCAGACTCAGAGCCAATCTGAGTACGGTTGAAAACATGAACCTCCTGGGAACAACATGGTCAGGATAACTAGAGTCCATACTGGAACGGGGGATGGTGGAGAGACATCCCTACTTGATGGAAAGAAGGTCGGAAAAGAGAGTCCCAGGGTTGGACTTTATGGCACTATTGACGAGTTAAATTCGCAAATTGGCGTAGTCCGGATGGAGTTTGAAAGGATGCCCGGAGTGACAAGATTCCATCGCCCAGGGGAGGCTGATGAAGCGTTGTACAGAGTTCAGCAGGAGTTATTCGACATAGGGGGGGAATGCGCCTGTAGTCCCGGGAAGTTGCCAGAGCAAATGGTGCTGGTAGGGATGAATGAGTGTGACAGGCTGATTGAAGAAATGGATAATTGGATTAAGGAATTACAGCCTCTAAAATCTTTCATCTTGCCCATGGGATCTGCGCCGGTTGCATTCCTACATGTAGCAAGAACCGTTGCCAGAAGGGCAGAGAGGGAGGCTTGTCATTTGAGAAGCGTCGAGGGCGATGGTTCAGTTAGGGACGAAATTATTTGCTATCTTAACAGAATCTCAGACTGGTTGTTTGTAATGGGAAGGTGGATTGCAAAAAACACCGGCGAGGAAGAGGTCCTTTGGACTCCGCTAGGTAAGAGAGATGCAGAGTCATAGACTTCGTCCACTGGACCTTAGGTGATGCCGGGCAGAGCGGAGTAGCTCCTTCTCTTGCTCGAATGTGATCTGTTCCTCTGCCTCGTCAAACTGCAACCAGAGGTAGTTGTTGTGCTCATGCGAGAGGCTTACCTCCAACTCATCTGTCTCTGCCAAATACCAGAAGACCTCTTTTGGGGTCTCCCTTCCCTTTCTAAAAAAGGTATACTCAGTCTTCTGGGTCCATTCACCATCGATGGTGATATCGGATATTCCTGTCTCCTCTGTAAGTTCTCTTAAGGCGGTAGAGTGGTGGTCAGCGTCGCCCTTCTCCACGTGCCCCTTAGGGAAGCTCCAGTGTCCCTGTGGGTACTGGAGAAGAAGAATGCTATCGAAATTCAGTAGTATGAAGCCGCATGAGGTCTCGAGGGGTCCTGGTTTGCCCTGCATATCTTGGCCATGCATCTATTCGAGATGAAAACCTTCCGTGATTGTGTTTTATCACAGAAATCACCATTGACGAGATGGCGCGCCCAGAGATTATGACGATGCATCCATCAGACTTGGATATCAGGCGTATCGTCACCGATAGTGATCTGGATGGAGTGGTGACTGCAGCGATACTGAGGCGTTGGTGGACGGATGCTGAAGTGGTCTTCGGTCATCCAGGAGAACTGCGAGCTGGTCTTTTCGATGATTTGATTGATGAGTGGACTGCTGTTTGTGATTTACCAATGCACCCCAACTGTGGACTGAGCATTGATCATCATCAATCAAACAGACCAGGGGGCGATGAGAGCAAGGCAATGGTAGTATGGAAAGATAGCCCATCAGCAGCTCGAATCGCCTATGAATTGTTCCGCGAGGTTATCGATCTTTCTGACCTTGAGGATTTACTAGATTGGGTTGACAAGCTTGACAGTGGTTCGGTATCTCATGAAGAGTTTCTTTCTCACGCCCCTGCTATCTGGCTAAGCAGGATAGTTGATTCGGGAGAGGATACAGCGGCCTGGATTCTTGAGAAATTGAGAACTGGGGCGACAACCGAAGAGATTCTGGCAGATTCAAAAATTTCCAAGTTAGTTGCTGAGAAGGAGGAGGAGTTGGTGAATCTGAACGAGGTTATACTCTCTAGCATGCGCATAGAGGACCGAATAGCAATAGTTCGAATGGACGGTTTGGGAATCCGCTCTAATGGCTACCATGTCACTGCAATGGCTGGAGAAGAATGCGATGCGTGTATAATCATTCACGGTGAATTGGGTGCTGATTTCGGAGACTCTGGAAGATACCCGGTCTCCGCTTCTTTCTATACCAACTCATTCCTACATCGGAGGGGTGGAATCTACGACTTGACTGCCCTAGCAACCCTTTTCGATTCCGATGGCGGGGGGCATGCCAATGCATGTGGATGTAGAATTAAGCCTATTGAAGATGGGGATGTCGTAGACAGAGAAGTATCAGAAGACGACATTGAGAGGAATATATCAGAATGGCTAAAGATGTGGTCCAAGCGATAGTCAGTCCCTTTTCCAGACTGCTCTGTATCTGATTTCCTCCTTGTCTGGAACCACGGCAGTATGGAACTCTACTTCCGATAGGCCCTCTCCGATTTGGTGTATGAAGTCTCTAGAAAGCGGCCAGGGCGGAGCATCATTCTCCTCTTCTAGGCCGTTTGCCAACCTGCCTATGCACATCAGTAGGCCGTGCCTATCTAGAAGAGGAGATAGGTTCCTGTAGGCGCTCTTTCTGATTTCCTCGGGGATTGCTTGTAGAATATGTACCTCAAGGACCAGATCGAAGGCCCCCTTCCACCTCTCTTCTGGTTGAACAAGGTCTCCAACCAACCAATCAATCTCTTTCCCCTTGTGCAATTGACTTGCCCATTCCACTGCTGACTCGGATACGTCGAATGCTGTAACTTTCCATCCTTTCTCGTACAGGAATGCTGCGTCCTCCCCCAGACCAGAGCCAACAACGAGAGCGCGCCCAGTGTGCTTATTTTCTTCTATCCACTCTACTAAGAAAGGGTGAGGTTCCATCCAATCCCAAGGAATCATTCTTCTGTCTCTTTGAGAGCTGCAGTAGAGCTCCTCGAACCAGGATAGCGGGTCATTAGAATTCTCTGAAGTAGAATAAATCTCAAGCATCCTCTCTCTTGCTTCATCCATTTTTTAAGACCTACATGTTAGACACGATTGCTCGACCGAAATCTGAACAGGAAAGGAGGGTAGCGTCTTCCATTAGTCTCTCAAAATCATATGTCACTTTCTTAGAGGAGATCGCGCCCTCCATGCCCTTTACAATCAAATCTGCTGATTCTGTCCAACCGATGTGTCTGAGCATCATCTCTGCAGACAGAATCAGGCTTCCAGGGTTAACCTTGTTCTGTCCCGCATACTTAGGAGCCGTGCCGTGAGTGGCCTCGAAAATTGCTACACCCGTGTCATAGTTGATGTTCGCACCGGGAGCAATGCCGATTCCTCCCACCTGTGCAGCTAGTGCATCTGAGATGTAGTCACCATTCAGATTCATAGTAGCCAGTACCTCATATTCTCTAGGCCTAGTCAAAATCTGTTGAAGCATCGCATCCGCAATAACGTCCTTTACAATTATCTCAGTACCTGTATTCGGATTTGGAAATGAGCACCATGGCCCTCCATCGATCTCGGATGCACCAAACTCCGTCTTCGCGATATCATATCCCCAATCTCTGAAACCTCCCTCGGTGAACTTCATGATGTTGCCTTTGTGCACCAGTGTGACGCTGCCCCTGTCGTTTTCTATTGCATACTTAATCGCGGCTCTGACTATCCTAGAAGTTCCTTGTTGACTAATGGGCTTGATTCCCAAACCAGATGTATCTGGAAATCGAATTTTGTCAACACCCATGTCGTTCTGAAGGAAATCTATGACCTTTTTAACCTCTGGACTGCCTGCCTCCCACTCTATCCCAGCGTAGACATCTTCGCTATTTTCCCTGAATATAACCATGTCAACCGAGCCTGGGTCCTTAACCGGACTGGGGGTTCCGTCAAACCACCTTACTGGTCTAACACATGCGAATAGATCCAATTGCTGTCTAAGTGCCACGTTTAAACTCCTAATCCCACCTCCAACTGGAGTGGTTAATGGGCCTTTGATAGAGATAAGGTTCTCTCTCATTGACTTCTTGGTTTCCTCGGGAAGCCATTCCCCAGTGGAATCGAATGCTTTCTGTCCGGCTAGTACTTCTCTCCAGTGTATCTTCCTGTCTCCAGAATATGCCAATTCAACTGAAGTATCAACGACATCGATCATCACCGGGGTAATATCTACGCCGATTCCATCCCCTTCAATAAAATGAATCACGGGGTTGTTGGGGACTTCTAATTCCCCATTAGAAATTGATATTTGTTCTCCCTCTGACATGTCTACCAATCTACTCGGACTAGAAAGTGATAGATGAAGCCAACCCTTCAAGGGGGTGCATTGTTTCGAAGGTGCATGAATGGAGAAGTAGTGTGGACCGAAACTACTGGCTATACCGGAACTACCGGCGGGGGGAAAACATTCGGTATTTACGATTCAGAATCACCCAGTCCAATGGAAATGGTACTTCACGGTCATGCTGCCTGTTCTCTGATTGACGTTATCGACGGCCTGAAACATAGGAAGGAAAACCTCGAATTCATCAAGGTTGAAATCGAAGCAGATAGAGCAGATGAGTCACCTAAGGTATTCACCTCCGTAAGAATGAGGTACATTGTGAAAGGCGATGTACCGGAGGAATTGGTGAGGAGGCTGATTGAAAGTAGCCACGAAAAGCACTGTAGTGTCGGAATAATGATCACGCGCTCTGGTGCTGAATTGGTGTGGTCTCTTGAGATGAATTCCTGAGATTCTATCCACTCGAGAAAAATGGTATCGTCAATATTTTCGTGAAAACGGACCGCCTTGTGTGAGGTTCTAACCTAATCATTAAACACCCCCCATCCGGAAGAGCAAATCCCTTGCGCGGCCGGGAGCATTCTCGGCCTAGCAATATGGGAGGAAGATACAATGCAGACGAAAATTAAGTCCTCTGAGAGCAATATAGAGTCTGAGAGCGGTATGGTCGTCGAGAGGCGGTTCACATCTGCAGGACAGGATCCGTTCGAGTCGTTCGAATGGATTGAGATGGACGTGCAGATCAGGAACCCAGACGGGTCTATGGCCGATTCATTAGAAGGCGTGAAATTGCCTTCGGGGTTCTCTGGTGTACCGGGAACGGTCTGTGCTCAGAAGTATCTCCGCAAGGCGGGAGTTCCGAAGTATCTTCGGAACGTTCCCGAGGACGACGTTCCAGTCTGGCTACAGCGAAGTGAGCCAGATCACGAGCGGCTTCAGACTGTGGATGCCGCTGAAAGAATGGGTGGTGAGATTGACGGAAGACAGCTCTTCCGTCGGCTCGCAGGGACCTGGACCTACTGGGGCTGGAAGTACGGATACTTCGCAAGCGAGGCTGATGCCCGCGCGTACTTCGATGAGATGTGCTACCTGATTGCAAGTCAGAGATCTGCACCTAACAGCCCCCAGTGGTTCAACACAGGGTTGCATTGGGCATATGGAATCGAAGGCCCGGCTCAAGGCCATAGCTACGTAGACCCAGATACAGGTGAGCTAGGAAGATCTACCAATGCATATGAACACCCTCAGCCTCATGCTTGTTTCATTCAGTCAGTATCTGATTCACTAGTGGGGGGTACAGACTCAATCATGGGCCTCTGGAACAGAGAGGCGCTTCTGTTCAAGTATGGATCTGGTACCGGATCCAACTTTTCTAACATAAGAGGGAAGGGGGAGCCACTTTCAGGAGGAGGGACATCCAGTGGACTCCTGTCTTTCCTGAAGATTGGTGATAGGGCTGCTGGAGCAATAAAATCTGGAGGAACTACCAGGAGAGCGGCAAAAATGGTCACTCTCGACATGGACCACCCAGACATTGAAGAATACATAGACTGGAAGCCCTCCGAAGAAGAGAAAGTCTCGGCACTGGTAATCGGAAGTACAATCCTACAGAAGCACGCTGACTCCATTATGGAGTCTATTTGGTCATTTGATAGCGATGAGGGTAGGTTCGATCAGAAAACGAACCTTGGACTCAGGAAAGCTATGGTCAAGGCCATCCATGACAGCGTTCCGCAAGCTCACATCAAGAGGATTGTCGATCTGGCCGAACAAGGTTGGAAAGGTATGGAATTTGAGGTCCTAGACACTGATTGGCAAGGCGAGGCCTACACGACGGTATCCGGTCAAAACAGCAACAATTCTGTCAGAGTCCCTAACTCATTCATGGATGCTGTGAAATCTGGGGATGAATGGAACCTCTACTTTAGAACGGAAAGGGACGCTGCTGCGGACGAAGGAAGGGATGCTGTTCCTTGTAGAACTGTGGATGCCAAGGCGCTGTGGGACAAAATTGCCTACACAGCTTGGGCTTGTGCAGACCCTGGAGTACAGTTCGACACCACAATAAACGAATGGCACACTTGCCCCCAAGCAGGTAGAATCAATGGATCAAACCCGTGTTCTGAGTACATGTTCCTAGATGACACTGCTTGTAATCTAGCGAGTATTAACCTGCTACATTATTACGATCTAGATAGTCATACCTTCCAGATTGAAGACTTCAAACACAGTGTCAGAGTATGGACTGCTACATTGGAAATCAGTGTCCTAATGGCTCAGTTCCCTTCTGAGTCAATAGCAAAGGGCTCCTATGATTACAGAACTCTTGGACTTGGTTACTGCAATATCGGATCTCTTCTAACTCACATGGGAATCCCGTATGATGACGAGAGGGCCTTCTCAATATGTGGGGCTATAACTGCCATAATGTGCGGGGAATCATATGCCACCAGTGCAGAAATGGCCTCATACCTGGGCCCCTTTCCGGATTATGAACGTAATTCTGATGATATGCTGCGCGTCATGAGGAATCATCGAAGAGCCGCATACAACGCTCCTGCTGAAGAATACGAAGGGATAACAGTATTACCAATGGGAATAGACTCCAAGAAGTGTCCCAAGGATCTGCTAGAAGCTGCTAGAAGCTGTTGGGATCGGGCAGTAATGGAGGGTGAAGAACATGGTTTCAGGAATGCCCAGACGACGGTAATTGCTCCAACGGGAACAATCGGTCTCGTAATGGGCGCGGATACCACAGGAATCGAGCCCCAATTCTCTATGGTACAGTACAAGCAACTTGCAGGAGGTGGCTCTCTGAGAATTATCAACCAAGGATTGCCAAGCGCTTTGTCCAGACTTGGTTACTCAAAGTCAGAAGCGAAGGGGATAGAGGAGTATGTCGTGGGAACCGGCAGACTGAGTCCATCAATACCACATGAACTACTAAGCAACGCCGGAATGACCTCCGAAAAATTGTCTGAAATTGAATCTGAGCTGCCAAAAGTATTCCATATTAGGAATGCATTCTCACCCGACATTCTTGGAAAAGAATTCTGTGTAGAAAATCTCGGATTGACAGAGGACGATTTTTACTTGGACGAGGACGGCAAGGAAAAGTGCAGCAACCCATGGTTCGACACTCTCTCTCATATTGGCATGACAAACGAAGAAATTGAGGTTGCAAACACGGAGATTATTGGTCGGAACACCATTGAAGGAGCTCCAGGTCTGAAAGACGAGCATCTACCGATTTTTGACTGTGCCCAGCCATCGGGAGCCGGAGTCCGTTCCATTGCTCCTTCGGGTCACGTAAAAATGATGGCTGCCGCGCAACCCTTCATTTCGGGAGCGATTTCAAAGACGATCAATATGCCATCCGACTGCTCAATAGAGGACGTTAGAGAAGCATACAACCTTAGCTACGCCACAATGAACAAAGCCTGCGCCGTTTACAGAGATGGGAGCAAGCTTTCACAACCCTTGATGAGTCAGCTAGTGGACTCCATGGACCTAGAAGAGGAGGATGATGAGGGGAGTGTTGTCGAGAAGATGGTGGAGGAGGCCGCGAGCGCCCTACCACTTCCAGAGCCGGTGGCGATGCCTGTTGCAAAGGCGCTTGTTGATAATTACATCGCAGCAAAGAGGCCGCTCCCCCACAGAAAGAGGGGGGCGAACTTCAAGGCCAGAGTGGGCGGTCACAGCGTACGCCTCATCACAGGAGAATACGAAGACGGCAAGCTCGGCGAGATCTTCCTGCTAACCTCCAAGGAAGGCGCCGCTTGGAGAGCCCTTCTATCCCAATTCGCTATCGCGGTGTCTATCGGTTTACAGCACGGAGTACCCATTGATGCATTCGTGAAGTCATTCACTTTCACCAAGTTTGAGCCAAGCGGAATGATAGAGGGGGGCAGTGGACGTGTGAAGATGTCATCCAGCATCATCGACTGGGTCTTCCGCGAGCTCGCGATCGAGTATGCCGGCAGGGACGACCTAGCTCATGTTCCTCTGAATGAGGAGGACCTGAGCCCATTCTCCATCAGCAGACCAGAGGTGACTGAACAGGGACTGTCTCGGAGCCAGGGCGAGAGGAGAGAGGTTCAGATGACCCTAGAAGCAGCAGTGGGAGATGTGGATACGAGGACCAGGCAGGCTGCGAGGGAGAGAGGTTTCACTGGCGACATCTGTGAAGACTGCGGAGGCAGCCAGATGGTCAGAAACGGCACCTGTCTGAAATGCAATGAGTGTGGTTCTACAACCGGTTGCTCATGATTGAGAAATCAAATCTCAAGTTCTATGTTCAGATTCTGAATTAGTTCCTTGTACCTATTTCTGATTGTGACTTCCGTTACTCCGGCCACCTCAGCAACCTCTCTCTGAGTCCTTCTCTTCCCACAAAGAACGCTAGCGATGTAGATTATTGATGCAGCGATACCGGTTGGCCCCCTGCCACTAGTCAATTCCTTTTCCTGTGCAGCTGCAATCAACTCGTAGGCCTTGGCCTGCACTTCTGCATCCAGGTCAAGCCCCGAACAGAATCTAGGGATATAGTCCTCAGGCTTGGTTGGCGGTATCTTCATCCTAAGTTCCCTGACCATGAATCGATAGGTACGACCTATCTCCTTTCTACCGGTTCTGCTAGCCTCCCCAATCTCATCCAGAGTGCGCGGATTCTCACAAATCCTGCATGCGGCATATAGGCTCGCGGCTGCGACTCCCTCAATCGACCTACCGCGGATAAGCCTTGCATCGACCGCTTTTCCGTAAGTCACTGCAGCGGTCTCTCTTATGGTCTTAGGAAGATCGAGCCTGCTTGCCATCCTGTCCAGCTCTGCCAGTGCCATGGCCTTGTTTCGCTCCGTGGCATTGCTAACTCGAGAGCGCTTCTGCCATTTCCTCATTCTGTAGAATTGGCTTCGGTACCTACTAGAAATCGACTTACCTGAGTAGTCCTTGTTCTGCCAATCGATGTCCGTGGAAAGTCCCTTGTCATGTAGCATGACTGTCATAGGGGCACCAGTTCTTGCTCGTTGATCTCCCTGTTCGGGACTGAACACACGCCACTCAGCGCCCTGGTCAATTACCTTGTCCTCCAGCACCAGTCCACAGTCATCGCAGACCACTTCTCCTCTGGATTCGTCTTTACTCAGATTTCGGCTTCCACATTCATCGCATTTCACGGTGTCTTCAACAAGGTATGACATTACATCCTCACCCCCTTTTCAACAAAAGGTATTAAATTCGCAAAAGACATCTTATTTAAGGTTATAATATTTCTAATGTGTTCTCTTCTGGAGCAAGTTTAGACATAACTAATCATCGAGAATCGTGAAATACGAAAGTTCACTGGCATGTGTGAGGGGAACAATGTCTGAAGGAATGTGGCCGCCAGAGAGGATAGGCCTCACTCCAGGAAAGAGAGTTCTGTTCCTAACAAAGGATTTGGAGTTGATTCGAAAGCAACTGTACGAAGGATTGGACCTGCGAATGGAAGATTTATCGGTCGGTGATCTTCTTGATGACATCAACACAGATGTGATGACTCCGGCTTGGGTGTGCTTCGATTACGATCCAGCAACTATAGCTGAAAATGCGTATGCTGGTCTACTACACGATGGTCGAAGGGTGTTCGAGCCCAGAGCTTTGATTGACGGTGGCTTCGAAGTAATCGTCTCCGGACATAGAAAGGGTACTGGATCAAGCAGAGAGACGGCGCCCCAGTGTGAGAGGTGGTCGGGAATCAGAATCGTGATTGCGGCCTCATTTGCACCAATACATGAACGAAACAACCTGAATCTTGGGCAGCTTATGGGGGATCACGCGATACTAAGCAGGCTTCAGGACGGCGAAAGTATACCTCTGACTGAGTTTACGGAGAAGTACGACCCGGTGAGTAGATTGATTCTGGAGAACGGAGGGATATTGCCATTCGCTAAGAGGATGAAGGAGGGAGAAGTTTCTCTCCCAGAATTTGACACTAGAGAGCGCCCAATGACGATGATAGAGAAATTAGTGTCAAACAAACTACTGGGGGACGATAAAACGAGAAAATTCGTGAAACCCGGAGATGCTGTTCTAGCACAGGTCGATGGAGGCTATTCTCACGAGTTCACTACTGCTCAGGTGCACACATTCCTCGAAGAGGAATACGGAGACGACTACAAGATTCCAAATCCCTCCAAATTCGCTGTTTTTGAGGATCATCTGCTTTACGCTACTGGCGTTCCAAGATTTGGGAAATTCACTGACAAGATACAGACCCTAAGGGATATGCAGAATTTGTTCCAGGAATACACTGGAGTGAGGGACTACTCGGCTAAGGATGGGGTGAGCCCAGGAATATGCCACCAAGTTGCGAGAGAAGAGTTCATCGACGTTGGCGACTTTATCCAGGCGACTGATTCGCACACTTGCATGGGAGGCGCTTCCAACGCATTGGCATATGGAGTGGGTTCCACCGAATATGCTAACCTTATTCACAATCAATTCGCGTTCGTCAAGGTCCCAGAAAGTATTCGTTTCGAATTAATGGGCGAGTTGGATCCAGGCTGTACAGCTAAAGACGTGATTCTCCATATTCTCTGGCGTTTTGCCGCGGAGTCTGATACTCTGGATAGAAGCATGGAATTCGGTGGTCCGGGACTTGCAAGCCTATCTATGGATGAAAGAGCAACATTGTGTAATATGGCTACAGAGTGTAGTGCGAAGACCGGCATATGTGAGGCAGACGATGTCACAGTCGATTGGCTTCTATCCAGACGGGAGAACATGGAAGAAGAGAATATCAGGAGTAGATTTGTCCTGCCTGATGAAGGCGCGGTCTACGATGGAGGAATTCATGAGATCGACCTATCAGAAATTCGGCCAATGGTAGCGCATCCTGGAAATCCTGACGAAGGAGTTCCTTCGGATCCTACAAACGGGGCCTACATTGACGAATTAGGAGTGGTTCCGATAGACATCGCCTATGCGGGTTCATGCACTGCGGGCAAGGATGATGACTTCTCGTACTATGCCATGGTTTGCGAAGCAGCACTTAGAGAAGGCCTTGTAATTGCAGATGGAGTTGACTGCTACATCCAATTCGGCTCAAAGTCAGTGAAGGATCTCTCATTGGAGATGGGTTGGACGTCGATATTCGAGAAGGTTGGTGTCAAGCTCATCGATCCTGGTTGTGGTGCTTGCATCGGTGCAGGCCCCGGGGTAAGCGACAATCCAGACCAAGTCACTGTATCTGCGATAAATAGGAACTTCCAGGGTCGCTCTGGGCCAGGGAAGCTGTATCTTGCGAGTCCTCTGACAGTAATGACCAGCGCATTCACAGGCAAAATAACATCCTGGCATCCAAAAATATTCTCACAATAGTACAAGTTCTCCTCAGGAATGGGGCATTGTTCAATAGCGTTCTCGTTTCGGGCATAGGCTACCTTGCAAGCCCCTCGTCAGTCGGACAAGGGAGGACTTGGTGGTGGTATACGATGGACCCAGCAGAAAGACTCGCTAGCAAACAAAAACAGATCTCGATAAGTGAATTCTTCGAGAAGAACAAACACTTCCTTGGGTTCGATACTCTTCAAAGATCAATAATCACCGCTGTGAAGGAGGCTGTGGACAATTCGCTAGATGCTTGCGAGGAGTCGAGGATACTTCCAGAGATTAGAGTAGAAATTCAGAGATTGAAGGGGGATAGGCTGAGGCTGATTACCCAAGATAACGGACCAGGGATTCCACGAGAAGACATCGAGAACGTTTTCGGGAAATTCCTTCTCGGATCAAGATTCCATGCAATTAGGCAGACAAGGGGTCAGCAAGGAATAGGAATCACGGGAGTGGTGATGTACGGCCAGTTGACGGCTGGATCAAAGACCAAGGTTATTTCCAAAATTTCCAGAGATTCCTCTGCAGTTTTCGTGGAGCTTGGAATAGACACTCGCAGAAACAAAGCAACCAAATCCGGAGAAAGTAGAGATATATGGTTAGATGAAAAGACCAGTGAGCCGGTTCCTCATGGATTAAAGATAGAGACAGAGATGAGGGCAAAGTACCAGAGAGGTAGACAATCCGTCCATCAGTACCTAAGGATGACCTCTATCGTCAACCCTCATGCAAGTATCTCACTGATTGTTCGAGACAGGGATGGGAGCACAATTGAGGAGGACGAATGGCAGAGAACCACTGATAGGCTTCCAAGGGTGGTTAGCGAGATCAAGCCTCATCCCCATGGAATTCAACTAGGTTCTCTACAGAGGATGCTGAGAGAAGCCGAGGAGAGGAAAATGACATCCTTCCTGCGGCACAACTTCTCGGGGGTCAGCATGAGGGCGGCACGGGAAATCTTAGCTGAAGCCGGCTTAGATGAGGGGAGGAGCCCCAAGAGGATATCCGGAGATGATGCACAAGGAATGATCAACGCATTTAGGAGGGTGAAACTCCTATCACCGCCCACCGATTGTCTTTCTCCTATAGAGGACCTCCTGATCAAAAAGGGTCTCTCGAAGGCAATCGACTCCAGATTTGCATCGACAATTACCAGAAACCCGAAGGTAACTCAAGGAAACCCGTTTCAGATTGAGGTTGGTTTGGTCTTTGGTGGAGATCTTAGTGCTGATGGACCCATCGAGGTCCTAAGATTTGCAAATAGGGTCCCCCTGATGTATCAACAAGGAGGTTGCCTCCTAACGAAGGCTCTTGAGGCGGTTGACTGGAAGAGATATGGTTTAGACCATCCCGGAGGAAAGGGTATTCCAAAGGGCCCTGCAGCAGTGCTAATCCATCTAGCATCTACTAATGTCCAGTTCACCAGCGAAGCCAAGGAGGCTGTTTCCGACAACGAAGAGGTGTTCGAAGAGATTAGGCTAGCCATGCTCGAGGTTGGAAGAGGCCTGAAGGGCCATCTGAAAAAGAGTTCTCAGAGGAAGAAAGCAAGAGAAAAATTTGAGCTCATTAACATAATTCTGCCAGAAATCTCGAAGAAATCCTCAGAAATCCTATCCAGGGATGAGCCTGACCTAGCACCTATAATTACCAGAATAATGGATGCAGTTTTCTGCGAAGAGGAGATGGGTTGGGATGACGAGAAGGGCCTAGCCACGTGCTCCATAACCATATACAACTACACTGCTAGAGCAAGAGCGTACACCATTCTAGCAAAATGGCCGGAAGGAGATGGAACAGCAATTTCCGATAACCCCCTAGGTGGAGCCAAGCAGGCCAAGGGACTATGGGCATGGAGGCTGGATACACTGAATCCGGGAACTGCCACGACAATACACTTCGGAGTCTCTGGTTTGAGAAAGGGAGAATGGAGCGATGCAGAGATATTCTACAGAGGTAATGGAGAAGTCATAGGTGCGTCTAAGATCGATGAGAAGCTGCTGGATGAATTGAGGAAATCAGAAGCCCTGGAAGCGGCCGAGGCGGAGTTGGAACAACCCAAAGAGACCATCTCTCAACTGAAAGAGAGAGCAGAGGATAGTGAAGCCTCCCAGGCTCGGCCCCTAGTTGAGGGGCAGACAAGCCTGTTTGGTGATTTCACAACTAAAGATGGAATGGAGGTGGACGAGTGACAATGGACAGACAAAAAACGAAGGAAGAGGTGATCGATGCTTTGCATGGGGTTGCTTCGGAAATGCATGATAAGATGATGAAAGGTAACCCCCCTACTATGACCCTGCCAGTGAGATCGAAATCAAACATAGGATTCGACAAGAAGCTTGGAGTTTACAAGTACGGGAAGAAGAAGACGGTTAGAGACGCGACATCTCTTGGTTCTGCCAGACAACTTCTGAGAGCACTACACATTTCAGAGTTCGTTGAAGGAATGATCTCTGATGGAAAAACCTCCACTCTTAGGGAAATGTACTACATTTCTGAAGGATGGGGGCATGGAAAATTCTCTAGTCAGAACGAAAGCAATGGGGTATCTGAGGACTTGGAGATAGTAACGAAGTGTCTGAGAGAGGACTTCGGTCTGAGGCCTGAGGAGGACGGTGCGAGAATCATCGGCAACGTCACCTTTGAGGAGAGGAATCGTAGAGGAGACTGGATGAGGATTAACTGTAGAGACGACGTAGGTGATTCTGGATACGGGGTTCCGTATAATGTAGAGTCAGAGAAGCTTAGGATGGTGGAAGAGGATGTCGACTTCGTGATGGCAATAGAGACTGGGGGAATGTTCGACAGGCTAGTAGAGAATGGTTTCGATGAGGAGGCGAGGTGCGCTCTAGTCCATCTAAAGGGTCAACCGGCAAGGTCCACTAGGAGGATTATGAGAAGAATGAGCGATGAATGGAACAAGCCGATATTGGTCTTCGCAGACTGCGATCCATGGTCATTCAGGATCTATGCTAGCATAGCCTATGGAGCAATCAAAACTGCTCATATCTCAGAATACTTGGCTACTAAGGAGGCAACATATCTAGGGATAACAGCCGATGATATACTAGCCTACGACCTTCCAAGTGACGATTTGACGAAACAGGACTTGAATGCACTGGAGGCAGAACTGAGTGATCCAAGATTCGCTACTGGTTGGTGGCAAGAGCAGATCCAACTAATGCAAGAAATAGGGAAAAAAGCGGAGCAGCAGTCTCTGGCAAAGTACGGTCTAGACTTCGTCACTGATACTTACCTGCCAGAGAAGCTCGCCACAATGGGCATAACTTACTGAAAAAAGCCTGATAGATGAGTGCCCAGAGGGAGGGTTGTGACCGACAGGAAGAGGGCTTGGGCCAGAATCACCACCGCTTCCTCCGCGGCCCTACTACTGATGGCCGTGATTTCTTTGTGGCAGGTATTCGATGACTACAACGAGCTGTACAATCCGGAGAGCAACTCTCTAGTGAAACTGGAACCAGGTGATTCGATTACGTTCGAGATAGAGAGCTCTATCTTAGTCTCGGCACTTAGGGTGTCCGATGGCGGCTCACCCGATGCAGATCTGATATTGACAGACAGTCAGGGTAACGAATTGCCGGGTAGAGGGGCTAGAGCGCTAGAGTTTGATCGTTATGATGAGCGAAATGGGACTTCATTTTCTGTTGTAAGAGTCTTCGAGAATATTGGAGGGGAGTACACACTAGAGAATCTTGGTACGACCACACTCTGGCTTGTTGACGATGAGGACTCTGCGAACAAATTAAGCGGAATAGTCTGGACTTACTTGTTCTACATAGGCTGTTGCTTGGGCTCCCCGATTGGCCTGGTTGGATTTGTACTAGCAATCATGGTATGGACTGACAAAAGGAAGATGCCGGACCAATTCGTAATAATTGATGACGGTCGCGTGATAATAGGAAATGCCCAAAGTGATATGGAAAACGATCAGAATCCGCCAAAGGCGCCGAATCCCTTCTCAGATACCAATCGACAACCCCCGTCTACTATCTCTACTGATGCTTCAAAGGAGAAGGATGGCGAGTCGTGGAAGTCGTGGGACGAGGGATGAACTGAACCGCACATGGTCAAAATAAATCCTAGATTGGGTTTTTAGAGGACGTTGACTACCCAACCTTGAGTTGGTAAGTAGTGGTGGGCTTCGATGAGTCTCTGAGTATTCTGGAGAATCCTACTAGGAGATCTATTCTCAGACATCTCGTAAAGGAGCCTCACTACCCATTGCAACTCTCTGAGTTGCTTGATGTAAGCCAACAGGCGGTTGTAAAACACCTCAAGGTTCTGGAGGAAGCTGGATTCGTAGATTCGGAAATGAAGAAGTCGGACAAAGGCGGCCCCCCCAAGAAAGTGTACAGAGTCAATCAGTCGTTCTCGATTCGTCTGGATTTGGGGCCTGACCTTTTCAGGGCTGAGCATAGGAAGATGCCTCGAGGGGTGAGTTTTGCCGGAGGTCTTCCTGAAAATCTGGAGAGTGTTTTGGGCAGGATTAGTTCCAGGAAGAGCCTGCCGATAGTAGATGCGATGGGGATCTTGTCAGAGTTGGATGCGGCATTGGAGAGTGTTGACAGGCAGAGGGATTCGATAATCGCGCTTCATCAGAAAGTCATGCACAAGGTCTCTCCGAGTCTGGAAAGGGGCTTCGAGTCTTACGAAGAGAGGCAACTTGCACACGCCATGATGAGGAACCCAAGGAGGCCATTGGACTTGGATGCATTCTCCCAAGGTATGAGGATACAATCAATGCATGCTGAGAAGATGATGGATGCTTTGAGAGAGAAACTAATGAGGGATTTCGCGACAAGTTCTGGTTCCTTTGTCTCTGGTAGAGAGTCAACGCCGCTTCCATGGTGGATGGCGAAGTAGACCTCAGAACACTAGGTCATCATCATCTGAACCTGGCAATAGACTGCTCAGTTCTGAGAATCTGGCGAGTGCCTCGACCCTCCTTCCCCAGATTACGAAGCCTGCGACTCCGAATAGGGAGAAGGTTGCGCCGATGATAATAACCGGAACAGAGTATCTAACGACAATCTCTCTGCCTACATCGATTGCTCCGAGTGGAGATTTCATGGTTCCTATCTTCTCGATGTTGTTACTCTCGTCGGTTTCAACGATATTATTGTCAGGATCTACTACGACTACGACATCGTGGTTGCCGGCTTCGACCATGTATAGCAGGGTAATCGGGTCAGACAGATCTGATTCGGACTGCCCTATTGGCATAATAGCATTTACAATCTGTCTGTAGACGATGTTCTCCTCCTTGCATCCGTTCCTCTTGATGTCAGATTCTGACTGATCCTTGCAAAGGATGATGTTGACGTCAGCAGCGTGTGCGTTTCCTCTATTCGTAATGTATACGTTGACAGAGAGCATCTCTCCAATCTCGGCTTCTCTATCTGGAGCCACTACGCTCTCTAGAACTAGATCGGGAGCTCTGAGGCGCATCTCGAGGACCTGCTCATTCGTATCGCAATCAGGGGCGGGATTGTCGGGGATTCCGTCAGAGTTGCTGTCCAATGAGCACGAGTCGGTCCAAACTTCAGTCTCGTCGAAATCACCGCCCTCGTCAGAAGAGCCGTGCATGGATAGGACCTTGATTCCGAGATTTCTGTCGACCAGCGATGCATCGGGAGCCACTGTGACAATGACAACTAGTTGCAGAGTAGTGTAGGGCTCCATCACGGGAAGTGTGATCGTGTTTCCTGCGGTTACATAGCAATAGTCGGGCCCTTCTCCCTGGGAGATTTGCTGGTTGATTTGGTTCTCCTCTTCGACTTTGAGTTCTACGCATGGCTTCTCAAGCGGGAACTCGCTGCCGAACCCTTCCAAGAGAGCGTAGTCTATTTGCCATGTGCTTAGAGAACCCAGGCCCGGACTCACGGACCAGATTTTGTTCACGTCATCGTATGTGTGGTTGTGGATCGTAGGCTGATCAGCCACGTTTCCATAATTTGAGACGTTGAGAGTGTATCTCACGATTCTACTTGGAGCCGTGGTCTTGATTTTGCTCTCCACCAATGGATCTAGAGAAATTTGCATATCGTGGAACTCGATTATGGTAGCTCTGAGTACCACCTGATCCTGAACCCTAGTTCCCTCATAGGGCTCCTCACTCAGGACGTTGAATGTGATTGTGTAATCACCAGCAAGGGTCTGAACTGGGACGTTGATGTAGATTGGGATGGTCTGTGACTCGTCTCTGTTCAATTCCTCAAACAGTATCCTCGGGATGTACATGTCCCAAACGTGAGCCGCTCCTTTATCGTCAATTATGGACTCGATTGTGACGTCGAACCTGTCTTGGCCGTTTCCTAGGTTGGAGATTGTGGTGTTCATTTGGTAGGACTGCCCGGGGTATAGGTCTAGTATAGTCTCAGGTACGGAGGATTCTAGTTCGTATCTCTGAACAACATTAGTCAAAATTAGCACGGAGTCACGAACCTTAGGGGAGCCATCCAGATGCGCGCGGACTGTGACAGATTCCCCAATTCCAGCGGTTGCATTGAACGGAGAGCACATCTCGGCCGTGACTGTGTATGTGTTACCTACGTTTGCCCAGTAGATGTCCTGGTCAGCAGATGAAGATCCCCCCGGCCATTCTGAGAAGTCCAAGTCTACTGTCCAGTGATCGAACCTCCATGAGTTGATATCTGCCTCTTCTGGTCTCTCCATCGGTGCGCCGGGAGTTGTGAAAACTAGACTCCCTGGAGTGAAGTACTTGTTCACCTGAACAGGGAATCTGGCACACTCCCCGGGAAGAACGTACAGTTTTGTATCCCCGATATCGAATACAATGTTCCCAGTTGTCCTTATGGAGACGTTTATCCATAACTCTAGTACATCGAATGTCCCTCTATCGACAGACAAGACAGGCTCGCCGGTTGACCATCCCTTCAGGTATATGGCAAAGGTGCCGGGGTCCTGGGATTCAGGGACACTGACCTTTAGATTCCTAGTTACGGATTGACCGGGATCCAAGGATAGTGATAGTGGGAAGTCTATCCCCCATCCAAACGGAAGTGACCACTCGTTTTGTCCGTCCAGTGTAGCCGGGTCGTAGAATGCGAACGTATCGAAAACGTTTCCAGTGTTCTTGATCGAAATTGAGAAGACTGCCGATTTGCCCTGCTCAACATCTACTTGGAAATGGCTGGTATCGAGTTCTATTCCATGGACAACGTCCATCAGAGTTAGCAATGTTAGCTTGTTGCGGATAGCGGGGTCCTTTTGGGAAGTTGCGATGATGCTTATCTGTGCAAGTTCGTCGCTCTTAGCCTGATAGATTGTGGGTGTTCTGACTCTTAGGTAAAGGGGATCTATGGCTCCACCCTCGAGGAAAATCTTAGTTGAGTCAAAAATCGGGGTATTGTTGGTCGTGTAGAATAGTGTTGCAGTCCAGTTGTTTGGAACGCCCTCCATTGTTATGGTGAACGTATCCTGGACTAATTCCGCGGGCCCTGGGGTGGGATTGGCAATTGTGATGTTGAACGTTGTAAGTTCTCCTGGCTGAATGGTATGGTAGAATGTCTCAGCGTCTGAAGGGCAGTCATACGGGTATCCCTCAATATTCGGATTTGCCTGTATCTTTTGGTCACAGGCCAGTGAGAGGTCCACTAGGCCAGTCAGTACGTGTACGTAGCAAAGAGTCCACTTGTTGGCATTCTGACCGTCCCAGTCGCACCTCTTGTCTGACCATCCGATATGTGCACCACTACCGAGATCGTTGGCGAATGCAGGAGGCATCCCGCGATCGAGATTGAAGTCAGGGAATAGATGGTGTCCGTCGGCGGTATTGCACTCTGGCTGGCAGGGTGCTGGGCCTAGCTTGTCAGAAGACCAGTTGGTGACTTCTTGTATCTCCCATGGGTCCAGTATCGAGGAGGCTGCAGAATTCAATGGGAATCCCTGCGGGTACTCCTCGTTGGTGTTGTTCAGTCTGGCATACATAATTGTCTCCTGCCATTCAGTATTGCTGTAGTCTATCCAAGCCAGGTGGACATTGTCAAAGGAGTCGGTCAAGATAGAAGGGGCTACCGAGCTTGGCGCAAACGGGAATTCGTCACTAGCACCCTCGCATTGCTCGGAGTTCGAAATAGCGCTTGACGCGATTTGCTTAATCCCGTATGCTGGTAGGCCCTCGGGGACTCCGTCCCATTCTGCAGCACCTCTTAGTCTGAGTCTGGTATAGTATATTTCGTAGGCGCCTTCGATATCGATACCACCTGTTGGTCCTGAACAGCCTGGATACAGACGGCCATCTTGCCATGCGAGATGCGTATTTCCTGATGTGTCTATTGCTATTGAAGGGTGTAGGCTGTAAGCAGGGTTGTTTGTAATTTGGGTATCATTCACAACAACCAGATGTCCATAGCCCTGTTCATCCTCTGAAGGGCCCAAATCCTCAGTATAGTAACCTCCTTGCTGATTAGATTCTGTGCCTGGATCGCCTCTAGTCCAACCAGGCCATGGATTCTCCAGAAGCGAGTGAGGGTCTAGAACAGTCATGTAGATCTCTCGAGAGTTATTCGTGGCTAAGTAGACCATTGCCTCTACCATTATCTCGAGCTCCGATGAGGAGCCTGCGGTTGTTGGGAACTGATACATTTGGCCCTCTGCGGAAGTTGTTCGAGTCGTAGCCCCGCTGCATGACCTAGTGTTCAGTCCTGACCCCACGGGGCACTGGGCAAGATCGAGCATGTAACTTCCCACAGAAGTGTCGGAGCCTGCCCAGAGAGGATATGGCTTTGTCTGAGCCAAAACACAGGCGTCGTGGGCCTGATTGATGCTCTGCGTATCGTCGTTGTCCATTGGTGTCCCTCCATATGGTCCTTCGTCAGAAATTGGAATTACGACCCTCGTGGCATTGTCATTCCATCGGTGGTCCAGTGCTGTTGGTGGGTTTGCAGAAAGTCCCTGCCTTCCTTGGACATCTCTGTAGGATAGGCAGGCCCAAGTTGCTGCAGGCCCCCAGAACTCGCTGTAGTAACCTCCATCAGCGGGTAGGTTGGTCGCCTGGTTGTTGTAAACCACCTCAGTGAGTTCTCTGATCCCTCCCGAGGAGTCTCCTGGACCTAGAGGAGTGTTTCTCGGGCCCTGACTCCCGGATCCTCCGGTCTGGTACGCATCGGCACAGTTTCCACTGGTCGCTGCTGCTGGCCAATTGCCGCTTAGTGCATAGAGGGTTTCGTATACACTCATATTGGCGCTGACGAGCATGGGCTTTAGGCCCACGAAATACCCACCGCTCGCAAAGTTCCCTCCATAGAATACAGCACACATGTCAGCCCATTCTGCATTCATAGAGCCGGATGTATCGATAGGAACAACCATCTCTACTTGGCCGCCCCTAGTATCGTCCCACACTATCTGAACGAAGTCATTTACGTCAACAGCGATATCTGGGTGACCCTTCTGTCCAAGGATAGGGGTCAGCAGTGTGCTGTCAATCTCCACTATTACCATTCTAGCGACGTGATCAATTGACATCATCTTGTAGTAAATCTGAGATTGTTGATAGTATAGTTCCAATGGTTCGAACGAGTCTTCCCACACAATATGTGGATTATTTTCAGAATCAACGTCTATTGCAGGCCAGTCTCTGTTCTGAGGATTGTTTGCAACCTCGTAATCGTCTGGAATCACGGAAAGTACCGAGTCCAGAGACGCATCGCCGCTCTGATCGTCCAATGAAGGATCCAATAGAGTGTACATTATCTTGTACTGACTTGCCTTATCCGTCCAGACAACGTGGACCATGTCATCATTGTCCACTCTAATGTCTGGGTGCCAGGCTCGATGGGCTCCTGGATCAGAGATTTGAGTCTCGGCAATCAGCGTCTCTCCCCTTGGATCTAGCATCTTGTAGTAGAGGTGGTTCGTATTGCGGCTCCAAACTACGTGGACGTTTCCAGATGAGTCTGCATCCATGGACATCATTCTATCATTGTGAACACCGCTCTGGACGACTTCTATCGGGTCGGTCAGAACAATTTCGCTCGCGCTAGCCTGCGGTGAGAATGTGGCAAGAAGGCTTACGAGCATTAGCACGACAATCGCTAAACCGCTCTTCTTGGTAGATATACGATCGTTAGTGAGATGTCGAGAGGTATGCATCGCCTTTATTCGACTTTCTCGAATACTTAACCTATACCCATTATGGTCACTTAACCGAGATGACGAACTAGGCCCATTCCAGTGGGTCAAAATCCTTCCCAAACCCGCCTGTCTCGTCAGTATCAATCTCTGAATGTCTAGTAGGAGATTGAGGAGATTTTCTGTCTGTCTTCCCTTCCCAATCATCCACTGGGCCTGGTTTCCCCTTCCCGTTTCCAAAGCCGTACTTTATTTGGTGAATCAGTGATAGCTTGGTTAGCCAAACTCTTCTCATACTCTGCATAAATTCATTCTGAGTAAGTCCATCCAGCCAAACTGGCCTAGAGAGATTGAAGGCCTGGAGTGGGCCTGCGACTCCTTGCTTGTTTCTCCCAACATGGAGGACCCAATCTAAGTCAGAAGATGTCATTCTGATTCTAGTATCGTGTAGCCATTCCTCCCATGACTCTGAGTCTTCTTTAGCCATTTCACGCATTGACTCCTGCTGTCCCTCATCTACTCTTGTAATGGAATATAACAATACCAAATTTCTCTTCTTGGGAATTACAATATTGAACAGATGGCCTTGCTTAGTTGGGGGGTATCTAACATGAAGGTGGATTATGGCCTGAGGGTCTTTCACCTCTCTTGCCTCCAGCCTCTCACTGTCCAACCATGACCGAATACTGTCTGCAGCCTCGTTGTGGTTCACAATAGCTCCAGAAGGTCGTCCTATTTAGAGCAAGTTGAGATTGGTTTTCACATCTAAAATCAATTCTTCGAGTCTCTTTCCTCTGTCTGAAGAAGCGAGTTTTGCTCTCCTTCTGGAAGTTGAGAAGTCTGACCAACAATCATAGCCAAACAAGAAAACTAGGTTTGAGATATGTATTACCAACATGATCGACATAGCTATGGCGATGCTCAACAAAGAAGGTGGATGCACCAGGAATGCTGTGAATATTGACAACGGGAGCCAGAACAGTATTGGTGAGAACATCGCAGCTAGAAAGTGGTAAGTTGTCCTTGCATCTATTCCCTCGTCGGTTCTATCTCCAAGATACCAAGCGAAAAATGCCTGAATACCAGTGGAGGGGATTGTGACTGGAGACATTAGAATCATCAGAAAAATTCCAATTGCAGATTTTGTCCATGCTATTCTGGAGTCTAACTTGATTCCAGTCAATGCTCGGCCATCCAGCTGATCATCATTCAGAATTTTGGCAGCCTCGATAGCGGGTGCCATCAGGTCCTCCTTAGTCTGCCCTTCAGATAATGCGGCTCTAACTTCTCTGGCAGCGAGAACCTCGTCTCTGAATGATTTCAGCTGGGAATTGGAAGTATTCGCCTTGATGTGTCCTATCAGATGCCAAGCACGGTACGTTCCCCAATCCGGAGCATCTGGAGTTACTTCTGAAAGAGATGAAAAAAGAGTGTCCCTCAAATAATGAACTTGATCCGATGGTGGTTCTTCCCATTTCCCTGATGACAATCTCTCAGGGGCTCCTGAGACTTCTGGAGCTAGGACGGGGATTGGTTCTTGGAATTCGACAAAGACATCTGTTCTAAACCAGTGGTAACACCTGAAATGCAATCCCACAGGCTGAAGGGCAGGATTGGGGAGGCCTCTGTGTTTCGCTATTGAGGCTGCATTTAGAGCAAATCTCATCGGACCAGTCTTGAAACGGTGGAGATGTGGATCTTGGTGAGACTTGCCTTCGGGCATTACCATAGCATTGTATCCCGAAGCAATACAATTCGTCATCGTCAGGAGGGTCCTGTCGTTGATTTTTCTAGCGTATTCTTCATCGGAAACCCCGTTTTCAATCTCCGACTTCCTGATTACTGGTTGTGATCCCATCCTTCGTGAGAACCAGCCAATTAGTGGCATTGTCATAAGATCGTGTCTACCCATAGATATTATTCTTCTATCTTGGGAATGTACCAAAGTGGCAGGATCTACCAATCCGTTAATGTGCATCGAAGATATCACTCTGCCTCCTTCGAAATCTGGTATCTTCTCATAGTGACTCCTTCTGAAAATATACCTAAGCCCTACGCCCATCAGTATGAGGATAATCTTCCAGAAGTATGGATTTCCTGGGTGTCTTCCTGTATGGTCCCAGGGGAGATTGTCTAGTTTTTTCCTTCTAAGCTTCATTGCTCCGCTAGACAACTCAGGTTCGATATCGGGCGCATCCTGCATATCCGACACGGGTTTCGGATGGGGTGAGAGGTCTTGATTATTGAGAGGTCGGACGACTGAGCAAATCTCTGATCGAAGATGATAGTCGTGCTCCGTCTTCATGATCTATCGAAGAGGGGTTGAATGGGAATGAAAGTCCTCTGCCATCATCCATCTTTGGGATGATGTGGAAATGAACGTGGAATACGCTCTGGAATGCATTCGGGCCATTGTTCTGAATTACGTTGAACTCAGATGCCCCAGTGGCCTTCAGAATCGCCTTTGATATCCTAGGCAGGGCCCTACCGATGGCCTGCGCAGAGTCATCACTCAGTTCATCAAGAGTCCGGGCTGGCTCTTTGGGTACCACCAGCGTATGGCCAGGACTAGAGGGATTGATATCCAGAAATGCGAATATCAAGTCGTCCTCGTATACCTTGTGGCATGGAATCTCACCTTGGATGATCATTGTGAAGATGCTTGAATCATCTTCCATATTCCTCACCCAGAAGTAAGAATCGCTTCAGCGATTGATGCAAGGCCGACCAACCGCAGAGCCTCCACCATTTCGGTGTTCATTACTGACGAGGTATCAGTAAGGCTGATTCCTGTATCTTTTATCGCCCTTACTTCGGCTAGTGATGCGTCATCAGAAGATCCGGAAGAGATTGCAGATGTCAACTTCGAGTGAAACTTGGCAACTTCCATTCCATCTCCCCTCATTATGGAAGAGATCCTAGCTGATTCTTCCTTTACGGCCTCTTCAATCTGAGTATCTCCTCCAAATTTTATTTCTGTTGCCCATTCCGATGCGTGTTCACCTGCTGCTTTTCCGGATACTAGGTCGTCAAGTAGAAGATTCCCGGGTAGCGCGTTCGATCCGTGCATTCCAGTATGAGCACTCCGTCCAGCAGCGTACAGGCCTGTGTGCCACAGTTCGGCAGGAAGGCCCTCTGTTGTGTGACCTTGGAAAACAACTCTTCCTTGTGCGTCGGATGGTGCACCACCGGTTGTGTATGCTACTCCTGGAGAAAGAGGTATCACGTCCTTTGAAATGTCAATCCCTAGCCTATCCATTATCCGCTTAGATGTCTGTGAGAACCAAACCTTTGCATCTGCGTCCATCTGTCTAAGATCGAGAACACAGGGTTCTCCTTCCAGGGCTTCCTCTGGGCCTACATCGTCTCCGTTCTCTCTTCTTATTCTGCCACCAGATCCTAGAACATCTAGAGGGATGTGAATCCCACAATCCCTAATCGTTAGAGGGTGCCTCGAGGTGATTTCCATCCCCTTCAGATCGATTCCAGCGGAAATAGCGAGTGCCGAGCCGGTTCCCGGTCCATCGCTGGGTTTTGACCAAAGTCCCTGGTGGCCTTCCGTTGCCAGGATAACTGCCTTGGTCTGAATAGCGTCTATTCTTCCGGTGGGGACATCTAGAGTCACAACCCCCCGAATCTGTGAGTTGTCCGAGACTATGTTAAGAGGAATCGAGTCAGCGTTTCTCTGGATTCCTCTCTTGATAGCCTGTTCCTCGAGTACCCTCGTCACCTCCCTAACAGTTGAGTCCCCGCATCCCGTTAGCCTGGGTGTTTTGTGCCCTGGTGCTGCGGATGCATGTGGAAGCCCTCCTTCTCTACGCCTTAGGGCCAATCCCCATCTCTCTAGTTCAGCTAAAGTCTCCACTCCCTGTTTACATGTCCTGGATACAACCTCCTCGTCGCATGTTTCGCCGCCTAGTGTTAGAGTGTCCTCTTCATGGGATTTTGAGTCCATTTCATCTATTGAGGCTGCTAATCCGGCTACTGGGTGAGAGCCCGAGGCAGAGCCGACTCCAAACTCATCAACCATGAGCGGTACCGTTCCTCCATCAGCGCAGGCTATCGCTGCGCGCAGGGCTGCTGGGCCCGAACCTATGATGACAACTTCCCTGGACTCCATCTTTCTCTCTGACGCAGGGGTCTCGGTCACAAGAACGTGACGCTGTGAGAGATTCCCGAGGCAATATCAATCGGCAACGGAAATAGCGATTCTGCGTACCGCAACTGCTGCATCGAGCATCTTCTCTGTGGCTCCCTCTGGATTGAATCCGGAGGATAGGGTTGTTTGGACCACGAACGCCGAGAGGGTCTCACCTGTGGGCCCCCTCATGTTAACCTGAACTGGCTTAGAGCCTGTTGACCCGGTGGGCCATGCTAGACCTATCCATAGGACCAGGCTGTTGTCAATCAGCCTTGCTAGCACGTCTACTATATCGTTTCCTTCTTCTCCTATTTTTGCAGGTTTCTTAGGCTGCCTGGATACCGGAGGATTCAATCTCAGTGTCTGCTGGTGGGGTTCTCCGTCAGCAGCAATGATGTCTACCTCTATCTGAGATTCACGCCCAGAGTGGTTATGAATCATCACGAACAGATCCCCTTGGCCCTGGGAGCATCTCGGGGGAATGTCCAGATCGAGTCGCCATGGGCTCTCGATAAGTGAGGCGTGCCCCCTCAATGCAGCATCCTCGAGCCTATCTATCAGTCTGAAGAGTCCTGGTTGCCATGCCCTAGTGTGTGCCATTAGTCTTCTGAGTGTCCTGTAGCAGAACTTTGACTCGTTATTGTTTAGATCATCAATTGCGGCGACCCTGAAGACCCTCTTGGACTCGGATATCAGTCTGCTGTCATCAAGGAGACCTAGGTGGTTCAGATGTAGTACCCTGAGTAGGTGCTCTACCGCAGACTCAGGAGTTTGGTTTGATCTGACCTTATTTTCTAGGCCAAGGACCCAATCGTCCCATGCCCCCGCTGTTTCCGGATCTAAATGTGCGACCACCAAATCAGTAAGGGCTCTCTTTAGAGTGCTTTGATGGAGAGTCGGGGCGTGCATGGATAGCAACGGGAAGTCTGAGTCTATCATTGGAATTCGACGTTCCAACTGAAGTGTGTTGATAATCGAGATAGATCCTAGGAATACAGCCAATCCGAAGAGTATCGACGCCAGAATTGTTCCTGTCTCGAAGTTATCCTCAGAATTCAGCGCTCCTGCAGCAAGTAACGCACATATCAGCCTGGTTCTCTCTCTAAGTGTTCTCTCTTGGAGCGTGTTTAGGATTCTCTCAACACCGGGATAGGCTTCCATGGATCTAGTACGTCCAATTTTCAGCTGTAGTCGGTCTCTAGCGGACATCTGGGCGAAGGAAGAGGCCAGCATAGCAGGGAAGAAAAGAACGGCCTGAAATGCGAAAAGTGCAACACCGATGTACACTAGTTCCCCTCCCCGGCCAGATGCTAGGACTAGTGTAGCCAATACAGCAGCGAAGGATACGGATATTCTGGCGAGGCCGCTCCACCGTATAGTGGCAATTTTGGTCCAGAATACTCTCTGGGAGTCCCTGATTCGAACTCTTCGTTCCAGAGCGGACTCAGAGGAGCCGGGTAAGTCGTCTTCGCCGTAGGGGTTTGGCAGGTCAGACATATTGCTCGCCATGTGTTCCCCAGAAGCCTCCCCTGCTTCATGGCATCGGATGGCTCTACGAAGAGTGCTCATTTTTGGGGCAGATTTCTTCAGGAGTGCGTGCTCGCAAGAACGGGCGTGTAGCATAGCCTGGATAATGCACCGGCCTCCTAAGCCGGGGACCGCGGGTTCGAATCCTGCCGCGCCCGCCACGATTACATCGAGAGTCCGTGCTTCTTCCCCGCGATGGCAGTTCGATGCAGGAATCTCTCGAAGTGAATCCTAGGATAAGTGGATCTCTGTAGTCCTACATCGCATTCCGACAATGCATCCAGGATCTCATACCTTAGTGACTGGGGGACGCTGAGTCTCCTTCCGATTATTACTGAATGAATCTGGGAGACGAGGTCGGTAGAATCTAGACCGTGATTATTCATCAGGTTGTCAACTTCTGCCATTGCTCCTGATAGGACTTTCTTATTCCTTCCTCGTTGATTTTCCCACTTCCACTCAACTACCTTGCCTCGAATAGCTAGTTCTACTAGTCTCCTTCCTGCTTGAAGAGTTGATGCCTGAACCATCTTGTGAACTGCCGAGCGATCTGAAGCAAGCCCCCTCGAATCTAGCATCTCCAGTGTGAAGACAGCCTTCTTGAGATTGCCTTCGGAAATGTAAGATATGTCCTCTATTACTCCTTCTGCCGGTATGCATCCGTTTTTCTCAGCTATTTGTAATAGAGTAGTGGTGATTGTTTCTCTGTCGGTAGATGGGATCCTAATCATCTGACTACGTGATCGTAGTGCGTCTATGATTCTGGATGGGGCACGGGCTATGAGAACGAATCTGGAGGCAACACCTACGGTCTCCATCATCCTCCTGAGATATGCTTGGCGAATATGTCCCAAGTAATCGGCGTCTTCAATCACTATCAGACGGCTGACAGGCATCATTCCATCGTGCACTTCGGTCTCCGAACCTGCTGGAGCAATGTTTTCATCTGGGTAAAGAGAGATTCCTCTATCGAAAGCATCCAGACTGGTCCTTCCTGCCAAGGTGTCCTTCTCTGACCCGCTGGGTCGCAGAAACTCTTCGAAAGAGGACATTGCTCCTCTCTGCCTCACTAAATCTCGTGCTTGAAGGATGTGCGTCGTGGATTTCCATCCGGGTCCCAAAAGCTGTCTGGCGAATAGACGCCAAGATGCGGTCTTACCTACACCCGCTGGTCCGGTGATTAGTAAGTGGGGCGGATCCATTGAGATGCTACTGGAAGCGAGTGTCTGACGAACGGTCGCCGGGACTGCTAGTTCATCGAAACTAGTCGGAGCCTCTGTCTCAAGCCAGCTTGCCACGTACTAATGGGAGAGAGGCGGGTCTTGAACTCCGCGATTGTCACTCGGCTTTCAGAACCTTGGCCATGCCATCTTTTCGTGGCTTGACGAAGATTCGGTATCCACACTTGTGACAGGATCTACCAGTGGAGTCTGCCTCGGCCCAGTACATGTGTCCGCAGTTAACGCACTTGTATCGAATCTCTAGGGGGTCCATGGGGGCGTTGCAGTGGTTGCAGTGCTCCTCGGCCGTGGGGTTATACTGCCTCTTGTCGGTCCTGTTGCAGTTTCTGCATTTGTGTAGGATCTCCTTGCCGCCCTTCATTGCTACCAAGCCGGCGACCTGCCGGGCCTTCTTCAATCTGTCCTATGCAGATTTCGCAGATTTGCAAATCTCGACGAAGTTTTCGAAGATATTCGACCCGAACTCAGTATCATTTACTTCGGGATGGAACTGGAGACCGAATCTGTCTAATTCTTCGTTCTGCATGGCCTGCACTCTGCAGGACTCGCTTTCGGCGATCACAGTAAAACCCGGTGGAGTCGTGGTTACCTCATCATTATGGCTCTCCCAAACCGTTTGGTGGGATGGTGTGCCTTGGAACAGGGGGCCGCCATCCCCTACTAGGGAAATGGTTGCTGCACCGAACTCTGGCTTAGGAGCCTCACCTGCATTCCCTCCATAGTGTCTAGCCATGAATTGGTGGCCAGCGCATATCCCTAGGATCGGAACTTCTAGAGAGAGGTATTCTGCACAGTTTCCTAACTTTCCGGTTAGGCCTACTCTGGCCGCTCCTCCTGATAGAATTAAGCCGTCTAATTCACGTATTTCTGATAGCGGAACATCGTTTGGGAGTATTTGTGTATCCACGCCCAGATATCGAAGCATGCGCCACTCTCTGTGGGTCCACTGGCCGCCATTATCTATGACGTCGATGACCACAGGGGCTCCTTCCATGCATAGCCTGTGCACGGTTAGGCCATCAATGATGCCCCCTCAAACCTTGAAAAAGGAAGGCTATCTCGATGGAGAGCCGGCCCCGATGGTGTAGTGGCCTATCATGCAGCCCTGTCGAGGCTGCGACCCGGGTTCAAATCCCGGTCGGGGCGCCAATGAATCGTCAGTTAGGCTGGTTTCCGTGCAGTCTCTGCTTGGCCCAATCGCTCAATTTCTCTCTCTCTATTTTAGCTTCATGACCTGCATCTACCGGAAACTCCCCTCCATACTGGAGGAAAGTGAGTTCACCATCATAGCCCAGTAAACGACAGGCCCGTTTCGTCTCTTCTTTCAGCCTTTTTTCCATTTCGTTCCAGGGAGCGTTGTCCTTTTCGACCAGAATCACAGGCCAATGGTTATCCGGACCCTCCACCAAAGCAGTTCTAATCCCGAGACTATGATTGAAGATCTCCTCTATCTGCTTGGTGTGTAGAGTGGAGCCGTCTTTCGATCTAACTCTGTGAGCCTTCCTACCGACTATCCAAACTCTACCATGCTCGTCTAAGTATCCCAAATCCCCGGTTCGATGCCAATTAGTTCCGTCGAGAGAGTCGTGAGCGGTGGTCTTTCGGCCTCCAAACTCTATCTCATCCTGCCCAATAAGAGAAGAATATACTGCTGGGCCCATGACCGAGATTTCTCCTATGGAACCAGGTCCAGAACCCGGGACTTCTGACGCAATGGAAGGGTCAAACTGTTCGTTGTTGTCCTCGAAAGAAAGCACCCTGATCCTAATGCCCTCCACTGGTTCTCCCAGACAGAAACCCATTCCAGACTTGGTTTTTGGGTAAGTTTCTATGATGGTGCTAGCCTTGGCATGGCAGAGGGGAAATCCCTCAGTAGCCCCGTAAACAAGATGGAATCCTCCACGGGTTGGCCTCTCTTCTGATAGGTGGCTTTCAATCGTACTGACGAAACCAGCAGAAATCGTTTCCCCTCCTACGTAAATCCGTGTTAGGGATTTCAGCATTGCCCGTAATTGATGATGTGATTCCGCGTGGCTTTCCAAGTAGTTTGCCAGATGGATTGCCGAGGGAGGGGACAGGAATGCTGCCGTCGCCCCCCAATTAGAGATGGTTTCGACTATTTCCTGCCCTGTGACATTTCTAGGTTTAGCAATTATTGACACGGATGAAATTCCAATCAGAGGATGGATGATTAGCGTACCAGATCTTCCGAAGAAGACGTCATCAGACGTAATTCCCTCCGATTCGAGAGTGTGGAGGAGAGAATGTAGCATCCCGTGAGAGTATATCACTCCCTTCGGTGGCCCGGTGCTTCCTGTTGTGTACCTAACAAGGGCCGGGATGTCGGTCCAGTCAATTTCCTTTTTCGAGATAAAATCTGACTCGTTGCTAAAATCGAGGGAGGATTTCCTTAGATTTCGGATGTTTATTGTCCTCAACTTTCTGGGTCCGAGGCGGAGAATCCTGCGAATCGCGAGCAGAATCCCGCTTCCGATTACCCCCTCCGGTCTGGCTCTGTTCAGAATTTTTCTTAGCTGCGCTCTTCCTTTCCGCTTCCTGATTTCGATGGGAGGTAACAGGAGAGGGACTGCCCCCGTCTTGAGCATTGCATACATCAGTACGACGAAATCGGTACTAGGACGCGCTAGTACGAGTGTTACTAGGCCGTCCTTGAAACCCCTAATCGATAGATAGCGGGCTGCTCTATCGCTCTTCTGATCGAGTTCTCTGAAAGAGATACTGTCTGTTTTGTTCTTCTTTCCTTTCCTTATGAATGCAAATGCTATCTTATCAGGAAATGCTTCTGACATGCTAGAAAGTTTGTCTAGGATGTTGTTCAAACTAGTCCTCCCGAGGTGCAATCCAAGCCTGGAAAGAGCATAATCTTAGTTTGGTACTGTAATCTCTCTTTATTCTCAGATTTGGAGCTGGGGACCCTGCCAGCGAGTCAGGGAGATCTCGACTAATGGATCGGTTGGCCTGCTCAATTTCGTTCTCCGGAACAATAACCCTGCCCCTAACCATAGATGGAGTCTCTCGGTCAAGCAGGGGCACAAGAGAGTGTAGAATATCGAGTGTTCTATGTGGGAGGTTTACTATGAGCAGGTCCCACCTACCAGTAAACTCCGGATTTGTTTGTAGTTGCATGGCATCAGCGACCCCGATTATGCGGTCTTCGAAAATCCTTGATATCGGAGCGGGTTCCATCGGATAACTCCTACCGTCCCATCTGCGGAGGTTATCCATCAGGAGCTCCACTGCATGGGGATTCAGATCGGATGCCAGCACCTCGCTGACTAGGCCCGGTTCCGAAAGCAGAATTGCTAGCGAAGGGCCTACTCCACAAAATGGATCGCAGACCCTTAACGGTCTTCCTAGTAGTTCTCTAAGTTCTCTGGCCAGAGCAAGAGTCTCGAGTCTCTCGGACTGGAGTTTGGTCGAGAAGTACGCCTTTCTTGGATCGCAAGCGATGGATTTCCCAGACTCTCGGACCAGGACCCGGGTACTGCTCACGGAGTCTGGAATTGCTTCGGTAACTATCGCGCCATCGACTCTGGCACCAATCGGGGTTAGATTGCGTATCCTTAGCTCGCCCTGGACGCCTTCGTCGTTTAGGACTAGTCTGATGTGAGGATGGGAAAGGAGTTTGGCCTCAGCGATTTGGGCAGAGAACCTATCCAATTTGTCCTCGATTCTTACTATCATCATATCCGAAATGAACTCATGTGAAGAAGGCCATGCTTCGCCATGAGTCGCAATCACCTCTGGTCCCAAAAGATTCGTGAGATGATTCCACCAATCGGAATCTATTCTATTGTCGGGCTGACCCTCATGGACTTCTGTCTCGTATTTGTCAAAGGGTGCTGGGAGTGCGATTGGAGATCCAGGATCAATGGGGACCAAGCGGAATTCTGCATCGTCCTTCGAGAAAACCCTCATGTCAGAAGCTAGCCATTCCCTCTCTCTGAGTAGACTCAGGATGCTCTCCACATCTCGATTTGGGACCCTCAGGTGACGCATCACGTTGATGGGCCGGTAGGCGCCATGGCTTGACAATGACGGAGATGAGGGTCACATGATCAAGAGCATCCTAATCTCGCCGATAAAACGAAACCTGCTCACAAAGAAGATGTTCAGGGTAGCTAAGGAGATGTCCGAGACCAAGGGGAAGAAACTGATGGTGATTGGTGATCCCTGTAGCGGGAACTACTTCCAATTCATGTCCAGCATGTTCCCTAACTGCGAGCATGGGGATGTTACTGTAGACCTGTATGGCTGCGATGAGTGCAATAGGATGGACATCAACGATATGTCGGCCTGGGAGGAGTTTGATGATGGTGAGTTCGTGGTGATGGAGACAGGAGTTCTAGGATTTTCGAAGGACATTGGGGCGGTGCTTTCCCAAATCAGGAGGGTCTCTGGAGGAGACTTCCTTTCTGCGGGGGGGAACAGGGGCTTTCTTTGGGAGATGTTCCTTTACAAGACCTACAGTAAGGAGTTGGTTTACTCGATGGACCCCTTCGACTCGCGTGTGGATGATCATTACTCAGGGATTCTGTTGGGTCGAAATGGCTCCTTTCGCCTGAAGTTCTGAGTCACATCATATTGATGTGCATGAGAGCATAGGGAAGGGGGATGGCAAGTGATGAGGTTCCTGCCGGGCTATGGCTAATCGGTATCGGTCCAGGAGATCTGGAACACATGACTGAGAGGGCTAGGAGTGTGGCACGGAGGTGCAAAAAGAGGTACTTAGAGGGATATACCGCAGTTCTGCCCACGGAACAGGAGGCCCTGCTGGAGAGCGTGGTAGGGCCCTGGGAAAGGATGATGCGCCCGTCTGTGGAAAGTCCTGAGACTCTGCTGGCCGAGTCACGGAACGATTCTGTGGCACTTTTGGTCGTTGGAGACCCGATGCAAGCTACCACGCACATAGATCTAGAGGCTAGATGTATGGAGGAAGGGATTGGTTTCGAAGTAATCCCTGGGATGTCTGCCACTTCGCTTGCCGTCTCTCTATCTGGACTTCAATCGTACAAGTTCGGAAGGCAGGTCACGCTACCATATCCATACGGAAATTATCTTGCCACGTCACCACTGGAAATGATTCTGAGGAATTTGGAAAGTGGCTTGCATACGCTGGTTCTTCTAGATCTCGATCCGACGGGGATGGGTTTCGACCTTCCGACTCCGATGAGTCCTTCGCAAGCCATTTCCACCCTTGAGGAGATGTCTTCGAAGTGGTTGGAAGAGGGAGATGGTCTAGATTCCACTAGCGTTGTAGTCAACGAGTGGGAGGGGATGCTTCTGAGTGATGTTGGAACTAAGGGGCAAAGAGTCTTCTCTGGGAGCCTTGAAGAAATCTCAAAGATTCAATATGGTTGGGTACATTCCCTGATAATACCGTCGGAAATGAGCGATAACGAAAGAGAGGCTTTCAGCAGAAGAGGAGCGATGTAGGGCCCCCGACGAACTCAAGTCTGGGATGCCTTTCGGTAGATTGGATATCATGGCCAAGCCTCCCGCAGAAGTTCGTTTCCCCGGTGACAGAAGCCGCAGGAAGAGGGTGAGGGTAAGGGGGATCAAACAGGCCTCGAAAGAAATTCAGCAGAGGCTCGAGAGGAACCTGGAGGCACTGCTGGAAAACCCAGAGAGTTTCCTTCCAGAGATACTAGGGGAGTTGGGGAAGGTCTCCCTCTTCGGTACTAAGGACCCCATGGCATTGACGTTGCACGAGCTCAAAGCTGTCTCCTCAAGAAGAAACGATATCAGGTGGCTGAAGAAGAGGATGTCCAAAAGAAGCGGAGGGGATGTATCCCGTTCCCTTGCTGGGAGCCTGGTAGGAGCGTCTGAGGAGGATCTGACTACAGTCTCGGTATTCAAGAGCGACGTCTATGGTAACGCTAGCTACCTAAAGAGAGGGAGCGGTAGGCCTGGCCATCTTGTAGGCATCCAGAACTTCAACCACCCCCGGCTGAGGCTTTTGGTCTGGGACGACCATGCCAAGGCAGGCCAGTACTTCTTCTCGTGGGATGGGGGTTTCGTGTACACTGGATTTGAGCCGAATCCTCCCTCCGAATGGGTGCAGTGGACGCTCGGGAACACTTCAGTGGATCTACAGGGAGATTCTTGCAAGTGGTCTGTGGGACTGGACGAAGAGACAGTTGTCTCGGAGTTAGGGACGGCGGATGGCTGGCTGAAGCTCGAGTTCTCCGATGGAACCAGGGTGGGGCTCTCCCCTGCAGCGTTGGCCAAGACAGAAGAGCCCGTGGCAAGGAGCATGGCTGTGTCGATGATGCCTCCGAATAAACTCGGCGAGGTCTGCGAGGCGGCTTGGATATGGAGGCCAGAGGGGTGGCCGGAGGACAGGGCTCTACCCGAAGAGGGTCTTGAGAGAGTGGATGAAGTTCTGAATACCTGGCTAAAGATGTCGTTGGAGGACAATGCGTTAGCAAGGGCGTGCAGGTACAGTATTCTGAACTCGATCACCGATGGATTCGTCGTCGGTAGTAACTGGTTCTCCGATGATGACAGAGGGGAGTTCCTAGATCACATGAGGGGTACGGAGGACGAGCGTCGGGCGCTTGCCTGTGTACTTGATTCGATAGACGATGGAATCCACGTCAGGTCGGATGGCGTCGTAGTGAGCCTGGATGAAAAGGTCGTGAGGCTTGAAGACTCGTCATGCCACCCTGTTCTGGTTTCTCTCTGGGAAGAGCACGGTGAGACAATCCTAGAGGATTTGTTCGGACTGGTAGGAGAGGAGGCGGAGAGGGTTCACTCAAGACAGTCAAAGAGGAAACAGGGGTTCGGGGCTTTTCTACGAGAGTTAAGCGAGTCGCTGAGCACTGCAATGAAGCTAGATAGGCTTCCTTGGGAGCGCGGAGCTCTCCCAGGCCCTCTATCATTCGCAGACGAGTTGGTGCGGAAGGCCGCTGATGATGGGGTTGCCTCCACTGTATCCATGGCTAGGAAGGGTAGAGGTCTGGAAGCCTCCATGGGCTGGGCATGGTTGGTAGTGCACGAAAAGACGGAGTCGGATGCATGGAGATTCGATGAAGAAAGCCGCGACAAGGGGGGCGACTGGGTCCCAGCCCTGAGGGCGCTCTGGGACGCTGCTCAGGCGCTTCTGCTGGAAGACGATCTTGAGGCTGAGTCAGACTATCGCTCTGCTATGGAGTGGTTGGCAGAGGTAAGCGGGTCTGGCTCGTTGCCATAGGCTGAGTATCGCGGATTCAACGTTAGAATGCCGCCGGGAACAGCTCATAGGCCTGGTACATGAAACCGGCAGAGAATCCAATCATGCCCAGACCGCAAATTCCCAATGCAATTTTGTATACTCTTGGTGACATAGAGCCTCGTGTCCTATCGAAGATGAGGGCTATAACCATCTTTACGATGATTATCGTTACCAGGAAAGATAGTGCGTAGGCCACAGGAGCCACGGGCTCCTCGTCTGCTGCTGATGCCATCAGAGGGCCGCCGATTAGGAACCAGAACACATACACGTTCGGATTCAGTAGATTCGTAATCACCCCCCTGCTGAATGATCCAGTGACCTCCTGCTGCCCGATATCAGAATCAGGTGGTTCTATTCTGAAGCAATCGATACCGAACCAGAGTAGGAAACAGGCTCCCAGCATGGAAATCGTGAACATAAGACTAGGCTGATCGGCGACCCATCCTGACAGCAGTACGCTGATCACGATTAAGGGGCCATCCGTGAATATTGGAGCTGATGCGGCCCTTGCACCTGCGGACCACCCTCCGGTTAGAGTCTCTCGGATTACCATGGTCAATAGGGGGCCCGGGCGAACTCCCTCGAACAGACCGAGTGCTATCCCAGCTAAGGTTAGCTGCAAAACGAGATCTGTTTGCATCATCTAGCGCCTCGAGTAAATGGCAATCTTTGCCAGCAACTCCAGGATTTCCAGGTACAACCAGATTAGTGTGACCATCAGCCCAAAGGCGGCTCTCCACTCCAATTGCTTTGGTGCTCCCATCTGGACACCCCTCTCAATGAAATCGAAGTCTGCCACAAGGCAGAGTGCTCCGATTCCTACGACAAAGAGCGAGAATGCTATCCCTACAGGGGTCGCATCGTGGATGTAAGGGACTTGAAACAATCCCGTGACTGCACCAATAATAGAGAATATGTAGATCAAAATGATAGCAAACATCGAGGAATATACCGCTATCGCTAGATTCCTGTCCCACCTGATTAGGCCCGCTCTGTAAATCGCAATCATTGATGCGAGAATCATGAAGGTGAGGAAAGCTGCTAGGATTCCAATCCCTGGAAGGTCGAGGCCCACTTCGAAATACCAGGTTATCCCCCCTATTACCAGCCCCTCTAACGCTGCGTATGTGCATATTAGCATTGGATTAGTGGACCCGGAGAAAATCACAATCAAGGCCACGATTAAGCCACCAAATGCTCCGACTAAGATAAGTGGGGCACTATCAGGCATCGAGAAAGCGGTGAACAGTGCAGTTGTGGCCGTAATCAGGAGGAGGAGCCCCGTTTTCTCCGCTACTCCCTCGATTGTCATCATGTTGGACTCGTATCCCTCCCACCAAGGAGCGTCCTTGTAGGCAGATTTCTGGAATGTTGAGTCATTGAGTGCAGGATTCCCTGACCTGTACATGGATATCGGTTCCGGTCGGGGTTCTCAAGGCTTGGGATTGGTTCTATCAGACCATGCCGTTTAGGTGTTGACCCGTATAGCTTCCAGGCTCCCTAGCGACCTCGTCAGGCGTTCCTGCGACTACCACCTCCCCCCCCAACTCTCCTCCCTCGGGACCTAGGTCGATGATCCAGTCTGCGCACTTGATCACATCGAGGTGGTGTTCTATCACTATCACCGTGTGCCCGTTGCGTCGTAGCCGCAGTAGGACTTCGATGAGCTGATGGACGTCTGATAGAGCCAGTCCCGTGGTCGGTTCGTCCAAGATGTAGAATGTGTGCTTCCTTGGTGGTCTGTGGAGTTCGGTCGCCAACTTGACTCGTTGGGCCTCTCCTCCAGAGAGTGTTGTTGCAGGCTGTCCTAGCCTGATGTATCCCAATCCAACATCCTGGACCGTCTTGACTATCCTGTGGATCCTGGGTTGATTCTCGAAGAAGGCGCATGCCTCATCGACACTCAATTCTAGAATATCATGAATCGTCTTGCCCTTCCACTTGACCTCTAGTGTCTCCCTGGTGTACCTCTTTCCCTTGCACACTTCGCAGGTTACCCACACGTCTGGTAGGAAGTTCATCTCCAGTTTAGTAGAGCCCGCTCCACTGCATGCCTCACACCTCCCTCCTCTGACATTGAAGGAGAACTGCCCCGGTTCGTATCCCCTTTCCTTCGCCAATTTTGTCTGTGAGAATAGGTCCCTGATAGGTCCGAACGCACCCGTGTAAGTTGCCGGATTAGATCTTGGAGTCCTTCCAATGGGTGATTGGTCGATCACTATGGTCTTATCCACCATTTCCAGGCCTGTAATCCCATCCATGGCGCCGGGGGTTGAGTCTGTTCCGTGGAGCTCCCTGAGAAGTGCTGGTGCGAGTGTCTCAGTAACCAAAGACGACTTGCCGGATCCCGAAACCCCAGTAACGGCTACCATGCAGCCGAGGGGTATCCTGACATCGATGTCCTGGAGATTGTTCTGACGGGCACCTGTAATCTTGATCCATCGTTCGTCGTCAGGCTCGACTCTGTCGTCGGGAATAGGGATCTCCTCCCTCCCCGACAGATATGCGGCTGTGGGGCTCTCATTGCTTCGTAGGAGATCTGGGTAGGTCCCGCTCACGACCAGTTGGCCGCCGTCCTTACCGGCGCCGGGTCCGAGGTCAACCAGCCAATCTGCCTGCTTCATCGTAGCCTCATCGTGCTCCACAACCAGCAGTGTATTCCCGAGATCTGTTAGCTCCCTCAACGTCTGAAGTAGTCTGTCGTTGTCCCTGGGATGAAGACCTATGCTAGGCTCATCCAAGACGTACATTACCCCAGTTAGTCGGGTGCCAATCTGAGTTGCCAATCGTATCCTCTGACTCTCCCCGCCCGAGAGAGTGTTTGCCCTACGATCTAGTGTCAGGTAGTCTAACCCAACCAAGGCAAGGAACCTGAGCCTAGACTCTATCTCCTTGATGATCTCCTTTCCTATGTACATGGAACGCTCGTCTAGCCTCTCGGTCGATTGGACTGTGACGCTGTCTGGGGCATCTCTGTCGAGATTGTCCCATGTATCGTCCAAGCCCCCCAGCCTCCAATTCTGTACCACAGCCAAGGCTTCCAGCACACTACAACTTGAAATTCCTGGAAGATTCACACCACCGACGGTGACCTTGCAGACGGCATCGTTCAGTTTGTCTCCACGGCAGTCTGAACACGGCTCGTCAGTCATGAATGAGGATAGCCTGGACCTAGTTCGCTCTGAGCTGGTATCCTTGTATGTACGAGCGAGTCTGGAGAAGACACCTTCCCATGGTCTGGACATAGTGTACGAGGATCCCTTCTCAGAGTTGAACTCGAAATTGATCACCTCGCCTCCTGAGCCATTGAGCATGATATCGCGACTGTCCTCGTCCAATTCTCCGAATGGGACGTCCGTGGGTATGCCGAAGTGGTCGCATGTCTGAGTCATCTGGCTTCGGTACCAACCGGACATCATCGACCTCCGAAAAGGCCTGATGCATCCCTCTCCCACCGTAGCTGTCCTGTCGATTACGAGATCGGGAGAGAATGACCGTTCAACCCCTAGACCCTGACAGGTGGGGCACGCTCCTAGGGGGTTGTTGAATGAGAACACTCGGGGGCTCATCTCAGGTAGAAAGGAGCCGTGGGTTGGGCATGCAAACTCCTCCGAGTAAGCGATTACCTCTCCCTCCTGGGTCCTGAATCTCTGCTCTTCTGCATTGTCTTCCCCGGGTTTTGGCGCACTCAAACTCTCCACAGCAACGGACCCTGCGCCGAGGCGCAATCCCGCCTCTACCCCTTCTGTTAGCCTCTGTCTATTGGGTTGTGTCAGCAGCAGTCTGTCCACTCTGACGTCTATATCGTGTCTCAGATTCTTTTCCAAACGTGGGGGGTCTTCGAAACTAGCCTCTCTTCCATTTACCTTGCCTGCAAGGTATCCTTGGTCTACTAGAGCATTGAACAAGTCGGCGTGGGTGCCTTTTCGATTCCTGATCGCAGGACTCCAAATCGCTATTCCATGTCCCTCAAAGCGCCACATGACATCGTCGACAATCTCCTGCACGGTCCTCCTGCTAACCTCGCGTCCACATTCGGGACAATGGGGGAGTCCGACCCTCGCCCACAGGAGGCGCATGTAATCCATCATCTCGGTTACAGTAGCAACTGTCGATCTGGGGTTGTGACTTCCTTGCTTCTGATCTATGCTGATAGCCGGTGATAGCCCTTCAATAGAGTCGCAGTCTGGTTTCTTCATTTGTCCGAGGAACTGCCTTGCGTAGGAGCTTAGGCTCTCGACATAGCGTCTTTGGCCCTCTGCATACAGAGTATCGAAGGCCAAGCTTGATTTCCCGGAGCCTGAAACCCCAGATATCACGACGAACTTTCCTCTCGGTATGCTAACGTCGATGTTCTTCAGATTGTGAGTCCTGGCTCCCTTTACCTCGATCCAACCATCCTCGGAGAAGCCATTGTTCTTCTTGTCTGACATCGCGTCACCTTGTCCGGGGTAATTAGTCACAGCGCGCTCCTTTGAAACCATGCCTGAGAAATCCACACAGAATGTAATCGGGGTTGCTTTCACCTTCTAGTTACAGTGAGCCATTGATTGGAATCGAGCGCTCTTAGGTTTAGTGTCTAGATAAGCCAGAGAGCGTCGATAGTGTCGCCCTCTTGACAATCCGAGTCCGGAGGGAGAAGAGAAAGGCCGTTGTGAGCTACCATACTGTGGATATTGCCGCTTCCTTGGTGCGTTCTTGTGGATCCTAGCAGTTTATCTCCCTCCTGTCTGATAGATATCCTCCTCATGCACAGCTTCCCTGGCGCTCCCTTCAGAGACTCCTCCATCTCCACTCTTACTCTGTTGGCAAGCCTGGGTCTGGTTCCATCTTCGGAGCCCATACTGGATGACATCCATGGTGCTACCAGCACCGTGAAGACGATGTGGCTGCTGACTGGATTTCCTGGAAGCCCGAAAATTGGTTTCCCCCTCCAAGAGCCGAAAAGGGGTGGGCCTCCTGGTCTTATCATCACCTTCCAGAACCTAATATCTCCCTCTTCCTCCATTATTCTGCGAACCATGTCCCATTCTCCCATGCTGACCCCTCCACTGGTAAGAATGGCGTCGCATGACGCTGCAGCTTCGTCTAGAGTTTCTCTCAGACGATCCATGCTGTCCCTAATCAGGTCGAGCCTCCTTGGAGTTCCTCCCATCCTCTCCACAAGTGATGATAGCCCGAAGGTGTTGGACTCGTATATCGAGCTCTCTGAGAGAGGCTCCCCGGGAGGAGTCAATTCGTCTCCGACCCCTATCACAGCAATGTTTGGTTTCCTTACCACCCTGATGTTCGCATGGCCCATTGTTGCTGCGAGAGAAACCGAAGCCGGAGTCAGAACGGTGCCAGCTCTCAAGGCCACGGTGTCACGAGTTAGGTTCTCGCCCTTCCAGCGGATGAAGCCGGGTCTGGCCGGTCCGTCGATTGTTACTTTGTCCCCTACAACAGTAGAGTCTTCGACCATCACAATGGCATCCGCTCCCTGGGGTACGGGTGCGCCGGTCATTATCCTGCAAGCTTCACCTGCATCTACGGTCGGGATTTCCTCAGAGCCCGCCTGGCTGGTTCCCACTATCCTCAGTATGGCTCCTAGTTCCTTGCAATCTGCCTCTCTTACTGCCCATCCATCCATAGCGGAGTTGTCGAACCTCGGGTCATCTACCATTGATCTTAGGTCCTCGAAAAGAGTGCGGCCAGATGCCATAATCAACGGAATTGTCTCGTCTTCTCTGGCCAGGGTAAGTTGGCTAGTCAGTTCGATTGCCCGTTGCAGGGAGACTCCTACCTCCATGGTCACCGAGAAACGGTGGAGTTGAAGTGTCCTTCCCAAAGCGGTCCTCGTGGTTTCCACTGAGTTGGTGCTTGTTCTACTGGCCCTCTTCGCTGTAGCATCCCTGTACTCCTCGGTTGGGCTCGGGGGGGCCTCGGGTTACCTAGCTGTCCTGTCGTTGACGACGTTTGCATCATCGGAGTCGATTTGGCTCAAGCAATATGCATGGTCACTAAATCTGATTGTGGCCGGGATTGCCTTCTGGCGCTACCACAAGTCTGGTCACCATGTCAGGAACCTGTCTCTTCCATTCATCTCCGCAAGCGTGCCCATGGCCGCCCTTGGAGGATTCATGCTTGTGGAAGGGGCCGTGTACGACGCGCTGCTATCGCTCGCATTTATCCTAGCGGCTTGGAGGTTGCTTTCAGGTGATGCAGGGGTTAGCGAGGCAGTCAGACCCAGCGCTACCAAGGCTGCGGTAGTTGGAGGTGGAATTGGCTTGGCAAGTGGAGTGATAGGCCTGGGAGGTGGTATCTTTCTACTCCCCGCACTAATGCTCGGGAGGTGGGCCAAAGCGAAGGAGGCCGCGGCGACGACTGCCCTCTTCGTCTGGCTAAACTCGCTCGCTGGACTAGCCGGAGCGGGGGTCGCCGGTAGGCTTGACCTAGACCCTAGTCTTCTGATTCCTTTCGGAATAGCCGTACTTGCAGGAGGTTCGATAGGATCTAGGTATGGCTCCACATCCTCCTCCCAGAAGGGCGTCAGAGGAATACTTGTGACAGTACTGATTCTAGCGGCAACTAGGCGGGCATTGGGAATTCTGCAATTGCTTTGAGGTGCTCAGGAGTCCGTTACGTGATTGACTGCATTGTGGAAAATCGCCATCCCCTCTCCCTGTCCGTGCTCATTGTCTTCTCTGGTCCATGTGGCTCCGAGCCATGTTGAATGGTTTGCCTCGGGGTGTGGCATCAACCCGAAAACCAACCCTGTCGGGTCACAGACCCCGGCGACGTTCCTCCAGCTCTGATTGGGAGAGATTGGGTAAGGAAGGATGTTGTCGCTAGCACTGGGGTATTCGCTCGAAGGGTCGACGTACCTCGCGACCAATTGGCCGGACTCTGCCCATCTATCCATCAAGTTGGGATCGTCTGTGACGAACTTTCCCTCCCCATGCCGCACTGGGACCCTGATGCGCTCGAGCCCCGCTGTCCATATGCATGGACTCTTTGAGTCGAACTCAAGGGTCGCCCATCTGTTCTCATAGTGTCCGCTGTCATTGAGTGCTAGGGAGGCAGTCTGGGTTAGGGAGACTTCTTCGTCACCGGGAAGAAGTCCCATCTTCACAAGTACCTGGAAGCCGTTGCAAATACCAATTACAGGCTTCCCCTCCCTTACGAAACCCCTTACCTGGTCCCTCAAACCGAAGCGAAGCCTGTTTCCCATCAACCTCCCACTACCTAGATGGTCGCCAAAGGAGAACCCTCCGGGTATCGCCATAATCTGATAGTCTGAGAGATTCAAATCCCCGTTGACCAGTCTATTGACATGAACCCTGTCAGCATGGGCTCCTGACATCTCAAATACGGCCATGGTCTCTGTCTCGCAGTTGATTCCGAAGCCCGACAGGACTGCTACCCTGGGAGTCATCAGAGCCCCCCTCCATGTAGTGTGTCCTTCCAAGAGTCCCTCATCTCCGACATCGAGCCCAAGAGGACTTTTTCTCCGTCCCTAGATACGGAGATGGCGTCCCCCTCGGAGACCAGTCCTAGGTAGTGACAGCATACTCCCTCCATGGATTCCTCGAAGGCCTCCTTGTCAGAGGGCCTGACGCTGACAAGTATCCTGCCGAGGCTCTCTCCGAATAGGGCCCCCCAATCATCGAGATCCGAGCAGTCTGATTGGAGAGGGGATATGTCGATTGAAGCTCCGGAGTCAGCTCCGAAGCAGCACTCCGCCAGAGCCACGGCCAAGCCACCATCGCTGCAGTCATGGGCGCTTGACACTAGTCCGCTCTTCATGGATGAAGCAAGGGCCCTGTAGACTGTCATGTTCCTCTCCGGTTCGATTTCCGGTACGGCTCCCCCTATCCCTCCTGAGCCCTCGTCCCTCAGCATGAATGCCAATTCGCTGGCGCCGAGTTCCTGATGGGTCTCTCCGACTAGGAATATCGCGTCTCCGGGTTTCTTGAAGTCCGACGAGACTGCTTTCCGGACGTCTTCGTGGTTTCCGAGCAGGCTGAATAGCAGGGTTGGTGGGACGCTGATCTTCTCTCCTCCCATCATGGCATCGTTCTTCATGGAGTCCTTGCCGCTGATACATGGTAGCCTGTATGCCCTGCAGACGTCATCCAATGCTCTGTTCGCTCTCACCAGTTGAGCCAGTTTGTACCGTCCATCCGGTGTCTTGGATGACTCGATTGGGTCGGGCCAACAGAAGTTGTCGAGGCCTGCAATGAGATCTAGGTCGACCCCCACACATACGGCGTTCCTAAGGGCCTCATCGACGGAGGCCGCCGCCATTGCATAGGAATCTATGTCGGAGTATCTGGGAGCGATGCCGTTCGAGATAACTAGCCCCTGGGTCCCTCCTTGGATGGGCGCTATCACAGCAGCGTCCCCCGGAGCATCGTGGTTAGTGCCACAGAATGGCTTGATCACGCTCTGGGCTATCACCTCGTGGTCGTAGGAACGGACCCACCATTCCTTGCTGGCTACGTTGGGTCTGGCTAGGAGCCGGGCGAGGAGTTTCCCCATTCCTTCCTCATCCAGTTCGGGCGTCTCTACCGGTAAGTGAGTCGGGGGGCTCCACTCGGAGTCTAGATTGAGTTGTGGGCATCCGTCGAATAGGAAATGAATGGGCAGGTGTGCAACGGGAGTCTGTCCATGATGGACCACGAATGCCCCGGAATCGGTGAACTCTCCGACTGCTGTTGCTTCGACCTCATGTAGACTGGCTAAGGCCTCGAACTTCTCGCAGTCGTCTGGTCTGACTCCCACTGTCATCCTCTCCTGGGACTCCGAAACCAGTATCTCCCAGGATGAGAGGCCTGCTTGCTTGAGGGGGACCTGCCCTAGGTCGAGTTTTGCTCCACCTGTGAGTTCGGCCATCTCCCCTACGCTACTGGAAAGGCCTCCTGCGCCGTTGTCCGTGATTACCTGAATTAGACCCTCGTCCCTAGCTTCCAGAATCATGTCTAGCATCTTCTTCTGGGTGATGGGGTCTCCAATTTGGACTGCTGAGCTAGGGCTCTCTTCGGTTAGTTCGAGGCTGGAGAAAGTTGCTCCGTGGATTCCATCGCTTCCAACCCTGCCCCCTACCATGTAGACGACGTCGCCTGGCTCTGGCGTCTTCACGTGGCTCTCTCTTCCGTCTGCGAGGGTTCGGGGCATGATTCCAACTGTACCACAGAAGACCAGGGGTTTTCCGATGTATCTCTCGTCGAACACTATTGCTCCGTTGACTGTGGGAATCCCCGATTCGTTTCCACCCGATCTAACTCCTGAGTGGACTCCTCTGAAAACTCTTGAGGGGTGGAAAAGTCCGGGGGGGATTGTTCCGGAGTAGTCGGGGGGCCCGAAGCAGAAGACATCTGTATTAGCTATGGGCCTAGCCCCCAATCCTGTTCCGAGGATATCTCTGTTCACACCCACAATTCCTGTAATAGCGCCACCGAATGGGTCGAGAGCACTGGGGCTGTTGTGCGTCTCGGCCTTTATGCAGACACTCCAGTCATCATTCCAGGAGATGACGCCAGAGTTGTCATGGAATATGCTTAGTAGCCAATCTACCTCTTTTTGGATATCCAGCGTTGGCTGCATTATGTGGGTCTTGAATAGGGAGTTGATTGTCGTGTCCTCATCCGTTGTTTTGTCTACGTGTCTGATCTTCGCAGCAAATATCTTGTGCGAACAGTGCTCTGACCATGTCTGGGCAAGGCACTCTAGCTCTGCATCGGTTGGTCTGTCCGATTGTAGTCCCTGTTCGGTTCTTTCGGCCCTAACAGCAGGATCTCTGTAGTGACTTTGGATTGCTTTCATCTCTTCTAAGTTTAGAGCAAGCAGTCCCCTTTCGCTAATCTCAAGCAGTTCGTCGTCACTAACCTCCAGATTTACCGTCATCGGTTCCTTGAATATGTTTGGAGGGACATCTGGAAATCCGAGTTGCGGCCAGTGCCCGTTTAAGCATCCGTTCCTGTCTGCCACGGACGCCATCTCGATCATTGGGTTGTGTAGAGTCGCAGCCAGCTCTGAGGGAGAAACTGTGCCTTCTATTCCCCAGAATGCATAGGTCGTATAAGTTGCAACTCTAGCTTCTTTCTGCTCTGGAAACAGCGTTGTCAGTCCGTCCAATCCCGCCTGAGCTGTGTTGTCCGTGACGCCTGGCTTGAATCCTATCTGGATCGCCACCTCTGGTGCATCTGAGAAGTCGTCTAGTATCCTCGAGCCCGTTTTAGCGACCTCGATTACCGGGTCTGCAAACAGGTCATAGGTCAAAGTTTCTGCTTGTGCGTCGGAGATTGTAGATCTAACCTGATAACCCATGATGACCCTGACGGAGTCTACTTTGATTCCATGGTCAGTCTTTAGCATGGAGCGGACGGTCTCGCCCCTTGAGTCCGGAAGACCTTCGAGATCCTTTGTAGTGACTTCGAATATCCTCACATGTTCATCTGTAGACATGCATTCACCTACGCCAGAAAGGCCTCACTGAGTCTCCAACCAAGCCACGCAGTGAGCGGTGCTAAGAGGTTTAGTGCAATGTAAATCGAAGCCGCGGAGGAGCTGCCCGACTCGATTAGCCGTACGGTCTCAACCCCGAATGTGGACATGGTCGTGAAACCACCCAACATACCCGTGCCGAAGAGTAAAAGCGTCTCAGTTTGAAGGGCCCCTGCCATCATTGCTCCTAGTACGAAGGCTCCAAACAGATTCACCACTATTGTAGCCCAAGGTACCTCCGATGCTCCGTCTGAGGGCATCGCCTCTGACACTCCCCACCTTGCTACTGACCCAATTGCGCCGCCCACACCTACCAACACAGCTGGATGCATGACTCGTGCGAGGACTGACGGGGCTTGATATTTCTTGGAAGAGGAAAGATTTGACATAGAGGAAAGTACCGGACTAATTGATGAAAGCCGAGGACGCCTGGGGAGCTAGATGGGCCAACTGCGCTCATCCCCTTTCTCACCAGTTCATGTCAATAGCCTGTGAAAAGGAGTCTTTGGTAGTGTTAGCAGCGGACTTGCCGACGGTGGAAGAAATTGTCCAGATTATAGAAGACGTAGGCGATCATGTTTGCGCTCTAAAGACCCATGTAGACATGGTTGAGGATTTCAATTTGGAGGAATGGGGGGCTGTTGTCGATGCTGCACGTTCCAAGGGGATGTTATTGTTTGAAGATAGAAAATTCGCTGATATCGGAAGGGTTGCTAAGACCCAGATGGGGGGGCTATACGATATCCGCGTATGGTCTGACTTGGTTACGTCGCACAGTGTCAGCGGCCCCGATGTAGTAGATGGTATCGCTGAAGCATGGGATGAGGTGGAAAGAGTAGGGGGGGTCTTGCTTCTAGCCCAGATGTCTAGCTCTGGAAATCTACTCGAGGATTCGTACACAGACAAGACTCTGGAAATGGGCACGGCCTCGCCGCATGTTGTCGGCTACATAGGAAACGGGAGCAATCCATCCGAATTGGGGATTTTGAGGAGCAAGGTGGGAGAGGGGAAGATGATTTGGACTCCCGGGGTTAACCTTAGCTCGAAGGAGGGTGTCTTGGGACAGAGGTACGGAAATCCGTCAGAAGCAGTCAGAGCGGGTTCAGATGCGATAATTGTCGGTTCAGGAATTCACGGAGCCACAGAGCCAATGACTGCAGCAAGAGAATATGCATCGGCCTCTTGGGTTGCCCTTCTGGAGAGGTAGAATTGGACTATGCGATCATCGCGGCATGGGGCTGCAATACAATCGTCATTCTGGGAGTGGGAACATACATCGTCTTCGAGATACTGAAGAGGTGGAGGGTCGGACTGAGGCTATCTGCCCTGGATGAGAGCCTCCTGAACGATGAAGTGGTGACGGTGGAAATAGTCACAGATGCTCCTCAAGGTAGTAGTTTTGTTGCTGGTGCAGTAGCCGAGTTCGTTGAAGACCGTCGGGATTACTAGATTTCTACTAGACCGAGGTGAAACGTGGCTGCCAATCCAGCTAGTATGGACACGGTGATTATCGCTAGAATCAGAGCCTTTCCCCTCTTCCTCTTGGGCACTGGTGGTTCAGGTAGTGGTGGTAACTCATTGGGAGGGGGCGCATTTGTCTCGGCGCTATCGGCGATCATTGGTATTGGGGGCAGAGGGGGCTGTTCTTCCTCTTCGATATCTGGATAGAGTTCGTCAAGATCCTCTAGTCCAGGTGCGTCGGGAATAGGACCGTTCATCATTACCCATTTCTGGTCGACGTCGCCCCTGGTAAGAGGCGTGACTAGGACGGTTACGGCACCTGCGGAATATGCCGCATCGTTGGCTTTGGCCAGTCGTGACTTGCTGACAACGAATATCACTCTTGCCTGGGGGTCGCTCTCACGAATCTCCAGTGCTGCGACGTGTCCATCCATAGTCGGTAGGTTGAGCCCCATGAAAACCATGTCTGGCTTAATCCTGAAATATTCGTCTACGGCCGTGTCCCCATCGTCGCAAATCTCGGATTCCCAACCCCTCTGGCTCATTATCGATCTTAGTCTGTTCGCTGTGATTCGGTTCTCGTGAACGATGAGGGCTGTGGGCTTCGACTCAGACTCCATCAGAGTGGTCACAGGGGTTTCGACTCAATAAGGAGGTGGTCGATGGCTCAGGAAATAAGTTGGTCTACTAGCCAGTTAGGATCAAACGGCTCCAGATCCTCATATCCCTGACCGGTGCCTATCAGAACAATCGGTCTGCCAGTCGCATGGGATATAGATAGGGCGGCGCCCCCTCTTGCATCGGTGTCCAGTTTGCAAAGTGCTGCTCCGTCGAAGGACAGTCTTCTCTGGAACTCTATCGCCTGGGTTACAGCATCGTTGCCTGCAAGTGCATCTGCCACGAATATCACTAGGTGGGGTTTTGTCACTCTGTGGACCTTCTGAAGCTCTTCCATCAGATTTGCCTTGTTCTGCATTCTACCGGAAGTGTCGATGATGACTACCTCGTCTCCCTTTGCCCTAGCGCTCTCAATCGCATCCCTAGCGACCGCTGCCGAATCGCCCCCCCTCTGGCTCTTGATGCATCTGATGCCCAGGCGATCGGCATGAGCGGCCAGTTGGTCTATTGCACCAGCTCGGAATGTGTCCGCAGCGGCAAGAACTACGTCGAACCCTTGGTCGTCCAGCCTCTTAGCGATCTTCGCTGAGGTCGTGGTCTTGCCTGTTCCATTGACGCCCACCATCATGATTACAACCGGCGAGTCGGATGAGACTAGATCTCTGATGGTCTTGTCGAAGTCCCAATATCCGGATCTGAGCAGAGACAAGATGGCGCCTTTGAGTGCCCTTTCCACGACCTCGTCCAGCGGCGCACCACGACCTACTCGAGATCCGATGAGGTGCGCACGGAGGCTGTCAATAAGCTCAGAGGACGCCTCGTGACCCATGTCCGATGAGAGTAGTTCGTCCTCTAGATCTTCCAGAATCGAGTCCAATACAGGCCCTCCGCTAATCACCATCCCTCCTTTATTTGTCTCGTGCTCTGAAATGTCTATCTCGAACTTTACATCGGATTGGATCAACCTCCTCCCGGTGGTTGAATCCATTGCATCACTTTCTCTTGGACGTTGTATGGGCCTTTCTGCAGCTCTCAGGGCCTGATCTCTTGCTGCGAGCTTCCTCTCCTTGGGACTACTTGGTTTTTGGAACGGGTCTTCGACTTCATCTTCAAATTCGTCCCATTCGCTTTTTGGTTCAGTTTTCGAGTTTCCTTCCTTTCCAGAGTTCTCTTGTTCCCTGGTTTTCCTTCTGTCCTCTTCCAGTGATTCTCTCTTCCGTAGTGCTTGCTCTGCTTCTGCGGATCCATCCTCGGCAGTGATTCCGTTGTCCTCGTCGGCTTGCTTAATCTTCTTTCGGAATCGGTCGAAGAGCCCCATGTTATGTCCTCAGTCATCTAGGGTTAGCTCGGTTCCCCTCTTCCTTCTGGTCTTCCGCTTGGTGGGGGCATCTGTTGATTGCTGTTTCTCGTTCGGTGTTTCTTCAGAAGGAGGTTTTGCTCCCTCCACGGCGTCATTGAACTTGGTGGCCAGATCTACAACGTGTTTCTCCAGTTCTTCGTATTCCTTTCTCAATGAATCCATGATACCATTCAGTTCCTCATTTCTCTTGCCCAGAATCTGAGCAGCTTCCTCTCTGGTTTTCTCGGCCTGAATCCTGCTGCCAATATCAATGACTGCTCCTCCATCGGGAGGGATATCGGCGACGAGTTGAACTCCTGCTCCTAGAGGAATCATGGCCCCATCGGCTCCATCTTGTGATATCGAAAGGAGGGCTTCCAGTGCATGCTCCTGTTCCAGCTTTATTCCTTCGAGGTTCCGAAGCTGTTGCTCTAGGGCCTGGAGCCTGTCCCGGTTAACCTCAACCAATTGGGCAATCCTCTGAAGCTCCGTCCTGTCTGGCTCCGTCATGTTACACGGGATGGACGGAGTGAAATGAATGCGTCGCCATGATCTTTCATTATCAATTTGAGATTTCGGATGAGGTCCTATTCTCCGTCCCAGATACCTTCTGCTATCATGAAGTCCATCACCCTCTCAGAGACGTTGGCTCTGTTGCCCCCTCTAACTCCAGTGGCAGAGACCTCGAACACCTCTGCTGGAATATCCTTCGCCTCCCTTACCTCGTATCCCACTTTGCGACCATATGAGACGGCCTCGATATCTGGCATTATCCATGCTTCTACGTCCTCATCTGCGTACCTGTGCTCGATCATTCGCTTGCGAAGGAGGGCGGAGTACGGGTCCTTCTCCGATACTGGCGTGTCCCTAATGCCAACTACTACCTTCTTGCCTAGATCTAGCTCCTGTTGAATCAGCCATTCGTGACCTACATGCAATGGTTGCCAGCGGCCTGGGAGCAGCACGGCCTTATTTTTTTCGAAGAGGTGAGATAGTTGATCCACCATATCATCCACCGTGTGACCGTCTTCCCCGCTAGAGTCGAGTGTGAAGTGGGCACACTTGGGTTCATCGAATGGATCCGAAATACCAGTGAAATTGGATATCACCCCTGATCTAGCCTTGGCGTACAGTCCCTTCACATCTCTTTGCTCGCAGACCTCGAGAGTGGTAGAGACATGGACCATGACTGAGTTTTCTGGAAGAATATCCAGTATCTTCTCTCTGACGCTCTCGTAAGGGGTGATGAACGAGCATATCACCGGTGTGTGCTTGGACAACAGAGTCGCCATCTTTGCAATACCAAGGAGATGTCTTTCCCTCCCCTCTCTAGAGAAGTCTTGGTTTGAGAAGAAGTCCCTGATGGTATCCCCGTCCAGAAGTTCAGCCCCATACCTCTCGCAAGCGGCCTCGGCTATGGTCGTCTTTCCGGCCCCTGATAGCCCGATTAGCCATACTACCTTGTTGCCCATGACAGAACCTCTGTGGCGCGGCGACTCGCGTTGGTCATTTAATTCTGATTCTGGGCCCAAATATCGTTCCACTTGGTGCTGCTTGCGACTAGGAAGTATGGATTCAGCACTTCATCGACTAAATCATACACCAAGGGTTCGCAATGAGGTGACAGGACGAACCCGCCTGCTGCTTCCACGACAGCATGGGCTGCGGCTATGTCCCAGCACGAGGTTGGGCCGAATCGAGGATACAGGTCCGCAGAGCCTTCTGCAACGATGCATGCCTTGAGGGATGAGCCCATTCTCACAAGTTCGTGTTCTCCTAGATCCTTCGCGAATTTCTCGTCCCTTTCCGCTCGGTGGCTTCCGCTTGCTACGAGCCGTGTTTGGGTGTTTGTCTGTTTCTTTACCGATATTACTGAGGTTTCTGCGTCGGTGATCCTGGTTGCTGGGACATCAATCCCCCCGAGCCAAGTCGTTCTACTCACAGGGGCGTGAACTACTCCGAAAATTGGCTTCCACGAGGCCCCCACTCTCTTCATAAGAGCGATATTGACTGTGAACATTCCATTTCTCTTGATGAACTCCTTAGTCCCGTCAAGAGGGTCTACGAGCCATGCTAATTCACTTTGTTCCGGGTCTCCTACCCTTCCCTCCTCGGAGACCACGGGAACTTCTGGATCGATGGTGACCAAGCCTCTGATGATGGTCTTGTGAGCGGCTATGTCTGCTTTGGTAAGCGGGGATTCGTCGTCCTTGGACTGCACCTCGATCTGACCCGATGAGTCGTAGACGTCCATTATCGACAGTCCGGCCTCGATGGCGATTCCTACGATTTCAAGGTGGTCGAATTGCATAGGGCTCTCTCTAGAAGTCTTCGAGGCTGTCAGCGGATTCATCAAGGTCTTTCCTCGCTTCTTCACTCAAGTAGAACAGGAACGGGTCCTCGTCTCCCATGATATCCTTCCAAGAGGACATGGCCCTAGCCCAAATCTCCTCTCTAGAGTTCCAATCGAGCATCCTGTCCACAAAATTGCAATACCTCTGAATCTCCTCGTCCTCCGGGGCAGTTCTACGAAGTATCTCATTCGTCTGTGCGATCACTATGCCCCAGGTTGGGTTCAGCTTGTATGTCGAGAATGGGTTCCTCTCCTGGTTTACTGTGATGTGGTCTCTCCAAAGACCGAATGTCACGTCATATGAGAAGCCCGCAATCAGTACAATACCAAGAACTAGGACGGCTATGGAAAACAGGCCTACGTATGTCATAGGTATGAATAGAAGGGTCTCATCCGAGTTAAATCGCCATGAAACATAGGGCCATACCAGTAGAGTGATTGTTGCCGTCCAGAAGCCCAAACTGATCATTGCTTGGCTTTGTTGGATACGCCAATATTGCCGCATTGCCCACTTCTTCATACTATCGCCTCCAGAGCGCCCCCTTTCACAATTGCCCAGTTAAGTACGGAGAAACTTACGAAATGGGCTCTTACTCTTCCTCGGTCTTTGGTTCGTTTCTCCTGTGGTCAGAAGAAGTTCCGAAGTGAGCTATCACCCTGGGTGCTGTCGATTCGGAGGGGTCTATCTCGGATAAGTCATCGATTACAACGAAGCGTCTAGTCACCCTGTGTCGGCTTCCAAAGTTGGATAGCACTCGTTCCATAGCATCGTCCTTGTTTGCTGCTACCACATCGACTGAGTATGGTTGGACCCTCTTCCCCGCTCTGAACGAGCCCGTCGCTCTGAATGCCTTCATGGCGCGGCCGAGATAGGGTCCCGATTTAACCGAAGCGGGTGAGTCGTTCCTCAAGGTTCAAGTGAGCGTGGGTTTGGTTAGTTCCGAGCCAGTATGACCGTGAACACTCCCTCGAAGGATGATGGACGTGGCCTTCGAGAGCGTTTGGAAGACATACCCAGGGGGAGGCTTGTAGACGAGGTGGTATCCAGATGGGACGATATGATTCGCCTGGAAGGGGAGATTGCAAGCCTCAGGCGAAGGGTGAGGGAGGCAGAGTTGGTAGCGAAGGGTCCGGGTACCGACGGAGCCCTGGTAAGCGATTTGGAAGAAAGGCTGAGGGTCGCTGACTCGAGGGTAAGGCAGTTAGAGGGGATGGTGGAAAATGAGAAGGCGCGTAGAATGGGGGCTGAGGCAGATGCTGGTAGGCTCACAGAGCTCCAGGAGGAGAATTCAAGGCTTCTGAGGAACGAGGAGGAGTTGCTACTGCTTGTTTTGGATATGGAGGCGCAAATCGAGCGCCTAACCAATAGATAGGGGCGTTTCACTCCTCCGAGTCGCTGGCTTGGGAGATGTCTGTGTCTTCATCGATGACGGCTGGTGAGCCTGATAGGAGACCGGCGATCCCTACAAGGGTCCCAAGTGCTTTATCCCATCTCGACGCGGACTTATCCGACTCCGGCAATAGATCCTGAATCTCTGGGAAGAATGGTTCGATCTCCCTGTTATCGAACCATATGGATCCACACTTCAGGCAGCCGTCAATCTCCATTGACGAATCCTTGCTCGTCGGGACAGGTCCCTTTACCATCTCACCTTGACAGGTTGGGCAGCGGTATCCGGCGCTCTTTCCGTTGAAAACTCCGTTGCGAAGGTTCCTCAGCGACGTCTGTCTGATATTGCCATTCAGCCACCTGTCGCTGGCCAGGATTCCGAAGCAGTAGCTACAGTGATGCATGTGTCCAGCCACAACGTCTCCATGTGCATCCATCTCGGAGTTGCAGCAGGGGCAGGTAGCCTCGGGCACGGCGGGTGAGATGTGGCTACAGGTTTGAGAGTGTCTGAGTTTTGCTCATCACCGAATGCCCGTTATTAGGTCAGTAAGTACTGCCTGAAGCTCACTTGCATCATCATATTCCTCGGTTATATTGCCGGTGATAATCCAGTCCGCTCCCGATTCGGCTGCGGCCCTTGCCGACTTGGCGTCCCTGATTCCGCCACCTACGATTATAGGAAGCTCGCAAGAGTCCCGGGCAGTCTTAATCAGTTCGGGATTCACTGGTTGTTGCGAACCGCTGCCAGCCTCTAGGTACAGCAATCTGAATCCTAGAAATTCTGCGGCCATCGAATATGCGGCTACTATTTCGTGATCGTCGTATCCAATCAGGTCTGCCTTTCCTACCTCTCCCGCCTTACCACCAGGCTCGCATATGAGGTATCCCATGGGGACTGGTTCGATTCCTGATTTCTTGACAAATGGAGCTCCTCGAACCTGCTCCCCGATTAGGAATCTGGGGTCCTTGGAGTTCATCAGCATCATGAAAGTAATTCCATCTGCAGCAGGGGAGAGTGCAGCGGCTCCCTGGGGGAAAAGAACAACTGGGATCTGGCTGAGGCTCTCGTCTGAATCGGAGTCCTGACTCGAAGCCCACGTTACTAGCTCTAGTGCCTCCTTTATCGAGACGATTGTGGCGTGAACGTTCTCCATGTCCGTATCCGAGGAACCGCCGACGAGAATCATCTGTGAGCCGGCGTTCGCAGCTGCGAGAGCCCTATTGGCTGCCACATCGGGCGACTGGTCGGCCGGGTCGATGACGATCGCGTGCCTAGTTCCCTGTGCTCTTTCACACATATACCGGCTTAACAGACCCATGCGCACTACCTACTCACCAGAGGCACTCTGTATTATTGTTTCAATAACGGCTTCAGCACGTTCCTTCCCCAACTCGACCTGATCTTGAATAAACGATTCTGGATCCTCCCCCCTCCAAATCATTGTCTGTATCCACTTGCCGTTTTTTTCAAGCACTTGACTGCTCCAAACCTCTGTAGTTCCATCTCTTCTAGAGCCTTGACGGAGCGTGTCAGGGGAATCCTCAGACCGACAGACGGCCCCGTACCATTGGTCCTGGCCGCTGGAATCGCTACAGAAGTCTAGAAGGTAGTCGAAGGTAAGAGAACCCTCCCCAACGGATCCAGCCCCAACGAAGTCAATGCTATCATGTGAGATGGTGATTATTCTGGTCCTTAGGTGGAAGATGCATCCTCTTTTTGCCAGCTGTATCCCCATTGCCTTCTGAAGCCAGGACCCTCGAACAGCCTTAGAAGTCGGTTCGGGAGTCTGAGACCCCATTTCGGATATCCAGTGGGTGGGGCATGGCGGCCACGAGGATAGCAGGCCTGGAATCTCCTCGACGAGGCCTATCTCTGCCCTCTCAGTAATTATCTGAATCTCCATTTCTGGATTCATATCCAAAGCGTGATTAGCTCCACATAGAGATGCGAGGTTGTCCCCGAGAATAACCAGTCTGGTCATGCAAGCACCCCGTAGACAGGGGCCTTTTCGTCTCTGACTAGGGATAGTGCGTGAACTGGGCAAGCCGGTATGCAGTGCTCGCAGTGAGTGCAGCTGGGTTCATCCACGATAGCAAGTAGCCCCTCGAGGGTGAGTGCGTTTACGGGGCACAGGGCCACACATGCAGCGCAGCCAAAACACCGATCCTCATCGACCGCGAACAGAAGCCCCGCCTGCCTGCCCATGCTCCATGCCACGTTGAATCTGACCTCAATGTTACCCCCAACCCCCTGTGTTCCACTAGAACCATCAGGAACGAGATGAAATCAAGTTAATTATGCTAGAATTTGCCTGTTCTCGACAGCCGATGGAAGATCTTCCGCTTTCGAACTATAATGGTTTACACGAGCTCGAGAATAAATTCGAATTTCCATCTAACTATTGGAGTGGAAGTGGGGGGGTTGGGGAGGGTGTTCTTCATATCCTAAGGGCCTGTAGTGAAACACATGGTCCTATACACTCCAGGCTCTTCTTCTTCATATCCAGATGATCCCCCCGAAGAGGGAATTCGATTCCACTTCCTAGGAGGTGCGGGCGAGGTCGGAAACGTTGGTTGTATAATCGAGGACAGCGACCGCAACCGAGTCCTCATAGACTATGGTCTAGCACCAACGAAGCCCCCCAGGTACCCGTCTGAGTCACCACCCGTCAAGCACGCCATCATGACACACGCACACATCGATCACATCGGCATGGCTCCATGGCTGGCAACCTATGGGACTCTCCTCCATGGTACGCACCTAACTGCAGCCGTTTCGGATATAATGTGGTCAGACACATACAAGGTCTCTGACATAGAGGGATACCCGCTAGCTTGGGACAAGAGGGACATGGAAGTGGCCCTAGACTCATGGATGCCCCACCAGTTCGGAGAGTGGTTCACAGTAGGTGACTGGAACTGTAGGCTACACCCCGCTGGGCATATTCCCGGTGCAGCAATGATTGAGATCAAAACGCCACAAGCCACCATTCTCTGGACTGGCGATCTGGACACGAGAGACAGCCCGAATGCACCACGAGCAATGCCCGTCGACTGCGATATACTTTGCATGGAGGGTACATACGGTGGTCGTACCCACCCCAACAGGGAGGAGGAAGAGGGGCGTTTCGTCAGTAGAGTACAGGAAGTCGTCTCCAGAGGCGGTACCGCACTGATACCGGCCTTCGCATCGGGTAGAGGACAGGATATCCTCAGAATCCTCCACAAAGAGGCCCCAGGCTTGGATGTCCATTATGACGGGATGGGCACTAGAGTGACTAGGGAGTGGCTGGGTTGTCCCGAGTTCATCAGAGATCCAAGGGCGATGGAGTCCGCCTACCGATGGGCTCGGAGGGTTACGGGAAAGTCGGACAGGAAGAAGGCATTACGCGCAGACGTGATAGTAACTACCAGCGGAATGCTAGATGGAGGGCCAGCTCTCTGGTATCTCAACAGGTTGAGACACGACGGCTCGAATGCTATCCTACTTACGGGCTATCAAGCCGAGGGTTCGGGGGGACGCCGTCTACTCGAGACCGGCAGACTACCAATATTTGGAAACCAGACACGGATACCCTTGGAGATCGACAAGTTCGAGCTTTCCAACCACGCGGACCATCCATCTTTATGCAAATTCGCCCGAGAATGCGACCCCTCGCATGTCGTTCTCTTTCACGCTGATGAGGGTGCGACGAAGGCCATTGAAGCAGACCTCGCAGTGGAAACAAAGGTGTATCTGCCCTCAAACAACGAAACCCTAGAGATCTTGAATTAGGGTTTTGGAGCATGAAAAACAGCCTTTTTGACGCGTATTGTAAATAAGCCGTGGTGTCACTCGGACAATCAGGTGAGTAAATACTCACCCTTGGAAAAGAAAGAAAGGTGAAAAAATGGAAGTACAACAATTGGATGATTACTTTGGATATACTGAGAAGGGAAGCTCCTTCGAAGGCGAGATTAGGGCAGGGGTTACAACATTCCTGACTATGGCTTATATCCTGCTGGTTAACCCTGCCATGCTTACTGTGGCAATAGGTGACGGAACCGATGCAGGTAACGCGACAGCCTTCGCAGACGTACTCTTCGCCACGGCGGTAGCGGCGTTCATCGGCTGCGTCGTCATGGGATTGTGGGCGAACTTACCGTTCGCTTTGGCACCAGGAATGGGCCTGAACGCATACTTCGTTTTCGGAGTAGTGATCGGCATGGGTGTCCCATGGCAACTTGCTTTGTTTGCCGTCTTCGTGGAGGGGTTGTTGTTTCTTGCAATGTCAATCCCCCAAATACCCGGAATAGGGTCATGGAGATCCCAGATGATCAACTCTATTCCTACCGATTTGAAGATAGCTACAGGCGCAGGAATCGGAATGTTCCTCGCAATTATTGGTCTGAGGGAAATGGGATGGATTCAGGATGATGGGGCAACATTAGTCAACCTGGGCCCAACAGAGTCTTGGGGTGGAGTCATTGGAGAAGCTGGAGTCACAACGGTCACCGACGGATCCTTCGCGCTGTGGGAGCACGGAGCCGTTATCTCAATGGTAGCGCTGATTTCCATAGCCGTGATGATGGCAAGAGGATGGAAGGGCGCTATGATCTACGGCATAGGACTAGCGACTGTCTGGGGCTGGGCTGTTGGAGCATATGATCCATACAACGACTTCTTGGCTGGAGGAGCAGGCTGGGGAAGCGCTACCGCTGAGCTTCCCGATCAATGGATTGGCCTACCAGACATGCCCGAAGAAACCCTTGGTGCCGCTTTTGGCAGCGAGGGGCTAGGCGCAGCAGGGGACAATATGGCAGATTTCCTTCTTGTGATGATTGCCTTCCTATTCGTCGACATCTTTGATACATCGGGGACTCTATACTCAGTAGGCAGGCAGGCAGGTTACGTCGATGAAAACGATGTGCTACACAATTCAGATGAAGCATTCGCCTCCGACGCAGCAGCAACGATAGTTGGAGCAGTGCTTGGAACGAGCACCACTACAACCTACATCGAGTCGGCGGCTGGTGTAGAGGAAGGAGGAAAGACAGGACTTACAGCAGTGGTAGTGGGTGTACTCATGCTTTCAGGACTATTATTCACAGACCTGTTCGCCGCAGTACCTCAATTCGCAATGGCCTCCGCTCTGGTGATAATCGGGGCACTGATGATGAGGCAAGCTGCTGACATCGACTGGTCGGACAGTGAGATGGCTCTCCCGGCATTCCTGACGATCGTCCTGATGCCTTTCACTTACTCCATCGCAGATGGAATTGCATTCGGAGTAATCTCCTACTGTGCCATCAAGATCGGAATGCAGAAGTGGGATCAGCTAAACCCTGTCATGTGGGCTCTTTTCGTACTCATGACGATGTTCTACGTCGGTCCTGGCGACTACAGCACGTTCGGCTGGATATTCAACGAACTACTCTGATTTAGTAACGTAATGGAATCGGGGGGGTCACTGGCCCCCCCGGTCCCCTAACGGAGTCAATGGCCATGGACGAGTTACTTTCCCGGATCACCGATTCGGTACGCACCGTCCCAGACTTTCCCATAGAGGGGGTAATGTTCAGGGATATCACACCGGTACTGGGCGAACCGGGGCTTATCTCTTCCATCACCGATAGGTTCGTAACGGACCTCAAACAACTTGGATGGAAACCCGATTCGGTAGTCGGACCCGAGGCTCGGGGTTTCATATTCGGCCCACTTCTCGCGGATCGCCTGGGGTGTGGCTTCGTTCCAGTACGGAAGCCGGGGAAACTGCCATCTTCCACAAGGCGAGTCGAGTATTCTCTCGAGTACGGCTCAAACGCTCTTGAAATACACGAGGATGCTATACAGCCAGGTCAAAGAGTCGTCATAATCGACGACCTCCTAGCCACTGGAGGTACTATTTCCGCCTGCGCCAGACTGTGTGAGGAACTCGGCGCGGAGGTCCTAGGAGCCCTGTTCCTTATCGAACTCGACGGTTTAGGCGCTAGGGAGGCCATAGAACCCGTGAACGCCCATGCACTACTCTCCTACCCGGCATGAGTAGATCCAACACCCTCCCGATTCTTTCAAAGGGCACCCGCACCTCCTGTAACTGATAGCGTGGCTGACGAAGCAGACAAGAAACCTGCACCTCCTCCTCCAGGC